>Ga0307510_10011575_pt1 | contig 10467 bp, 5 predicted proteins | sample 12_EM_MG_FD_207224 | JGI IMG/M metagenome (GOLD analysis project Ga0307510, IMG submission 207224) | Populus trichocarpa ectomycorrhiza microbial communities from riparian zone in the Pacific Northwest, United States - 12_EM | ecosystem: Host-associated > Plants > Roots > Unclassified | place...
TTAATATGTTATCATTTTAATATTTTAAAAAGGATATTATTTTGAATTTTTTTCTAGTTAAACTATATTTTTTTTATCGATAATCTATGTTATATTTTGATTTACCAAGTCAATCAGGTCACATCAAGTTAATTTTCATACAATTAAAAAAAAATTCTTGTAAAAAACACATTAATAATATATATATATTGAATCCAATCCACAACGTAGCATGTAAAATAATATAGTGGTGAATGCAATGGTAAAAGTCCAGGGCAAATTAGTTTATTTCTTATAATTCTAAAAACCATGTTTTGTCCACATTCTCTCTCTCTCTCTCTCTCTTAATTTTTGCTCTATATTTTTCTTTTTTATCTAAAGATGATAGGATGTCTTTCTTACAAAGAAAAAAAAAATGCTAGATCATATGTCCTCTTTACCAAGAGCTAAGATAAATTACTTGGTGCAACTTTTGGAAGGTAACACATAAAATGTAGAAAACTGACCAAATTGTAGTGTCAGAATCATAAAAGAGATATCGACATCCAAAAATTAGAGTTGTAAGAATAACATAACTTATATTATTGCAGAAAACCATTTTAGTAAAAGGATGATGAAGATTATTTTAGTTACAATTGGAATCCATGTTATTGTCAAACCAAACCAAGTCACAAGCGATGAGATCCCTTTCAATTTTCTTTCCCTAAGGAATTAATGGATATCGAAAGAAGGGTCCTTTTATAGGATCTAACCATAAAACACACACAATAGATGTAGGCTATATAAGTTAACCCAGCCTTGCTAGAAAACACTAGAGCAATTTTTGTTTCTCGTAAAGTGCCCCCCTAATGTATGCACAACCTAATGTGTACTCGAAAAACTAGAAAATTGAGATACCAATACTACCATGGGGAGGATGTGAGCATAGATACAATAGCGATGATGAAAAAGCAAGAACAAAACCAGAGGAGCTCCCTCTCTCACTACCACGTTTAATGTTCTCTAAGTTTAAGAAATATAATTAAATATAATTTTAGTCAAAGTTATCTATCATATTAACATTATTGTATTTATTATGTTATGATTTATTATATAAAACCTATTAGGGTTAGTTATTCTTTCTTTTATATGTAACACATGTACATAATAAATGATAAAAAAAATTATAGTTTCTCCTCTTCATTAATTTTTTTTTCCTATTCTATTATGGTATCAAAACCTCATTTTAAAAACATTTTGCATCAAAATAGAACCAATTTGCACCAACAATCTTTATTATTATTATTATTATTATTATTACATCATTATCATCGTTATTATTTATCTTCTTCAACTCATCCTATAACAAATATATCAAGTCTATTATGGTTATTTCAGAAACATGTCCTCCACATCATAACCCATGACAAATCCCTCTTCAGCATCACCACCCTCTATAAGCTCTAATAGCTTCAGTACTATCTATGTCAACCCTAACAAAATCAGTTGTTGCAGCCTTTAACATGCTCACCACCATCTTTATTTGAAGCTTACAATACAAATATTTTTTAGAAAGCTTAGGTTTAACCATTTCTAATTGACTAATGATTATTTGAATTTATAGATGGTAGTCATCCATTCCCTTTCGAAGCCATCATTACTGATAACATCATAGAAGTAAATCTAGTTTATACTATGTTAGTACAATAGGATCAACTACTCATGAACACTCTAAGTGCTTCTCTCTACTAAGGTATTGTCTTTAATTATTGGTTGTAACACATTTCATATCATTTAGACCACTTAAACATCGACACTAGTCTCTTCCTTTGCAACATGCATTATATCGATGCATTGTGCCTTTATTGAGATGCATTAGAAACTTGATGAAATTTTCTTAGTCTAATTACAATGTAAAAATGCATATAATTTTGAACCCACAATTGTTGGTAAACCTCTTGATCCTTCATATTTCAATATTGACCTATTCAAAGAGCTTTGTGCAAATTTAAGGATTTTCTAACTACTTTTTCGACTCAGGTAAAACCAATATCCTTTATTGAACTCCACTATTTATTATTAAACCATGAGTTTATCAATATAAATACTTTTCAATACCTTTCTATTTGGTAAGACAATGATGTCAAGACCTTCTATCTAGAGACTCAACAATGCCGATCTATTACACCCCAACAAAGCCGATGACAATATCCATTCTTTTATATCGGTGGCCACCCCTACTATAGTAATACTTTCTTTGGTGGTTGTAGGAGGTTTAACAATAATGAAAAAGTTTATCAATAGTATGACCTGTAATACTTATCATACTTTTAGATCATTACAACCTTGGAATCAGTCTAACTCACAACCGGATTCATTATGTCGGTTATATTGCAATTGGGAACAATTAGCCACCTCCTTCCCTCTCTGGATTAACAATGTAGGAAGCAATAATCATCTATATGAAAATGAGAAAAGATTATGGTCAATTGGCTTAGTAAATTTAATAGTGTTGATAGATTCAACTAATAACCTTGGTAGTTTTGATTATCATAATTGGCACTCGAATATTAAAGCCACTTGTCATGTCACTTTAGATATTATTAGCCTCTAATATATGGAGTCATATAGTGGTTTAAATCACCTTAAAGTGAGGGATAGCAAGGGTCATTTAACCTATGATATTGGTCATTTTAGTATTTATACACTCATTTGCACCTTAAATTAATCATTAATCTTGTTCTTAATATAAAAAAGTCTTTGCTTTTTATGCATTAATTTTCTATCGATAATAATGTCTTTTTTGAATTCTATGATTATTTTTATCTTGTCAAGGATTGCACATCCAAGACAATCATTATTTTCAAAACCATTAAAGACGATCTTTGCATCCTTCATGCTCCTTCTTCTACACCAGTCCATGTGTCTTTCCTATTGTTCACGTGTCACCTAAACTTTAACATCATTGTCTTGATCATCCTCATTCATGTGTGCTACAACATTTAGGGAACGTTTGAAAACGCGGCTGCGGCTGCGTTCCCAAAAAATTTGAAATTTTTTTTTTTACTAAAATTAAATATGGTTTGTATGTTTTGGATCGTTTTGATGTGCTGATATCAAAAATGATTTTTAAAAAATGAAAAAACATCATTGGCATGCATTTTGGCACGAAAAGTTATTTGAAAAGCACCCGCAACCACACTGCCAAACACGCTCTTAGTTTCTAATAAATAATTTCCTATGTTATCATCTTTTTTTAATTCTAATTGTACTACTTGCCCAATGGTTAAATTTAGTAGATCAAATTTATATATTTTTTGCACTTCCTCCATTTTCTTAGTTAAAGGGTAATGTTGTTTTATTGTTTTTTGAACTATTTTACTAAATTCATTTTTTTACCTTATGCGTGTTAAATTACAAGTTTATAACACTTTTATTTAATTAAAATTAAAATTCAATTTCATACTCTGATAAAAAAAAACTTGCAAACTAATTAGGGTATTGAATTTCAAAAACTTCATACTATTTTTCAAAATTTTGGCATTCTCACTTTGTAAGTTTTCCTTACGCTTTTGAGCAAAATAAAATTTTTGAATCAGTATATTATTGAAATAAGGCTAACACTTCTTGCTTAAATATCATTTCCATTTAACTTTTGGTCATATGCCATTGAAACTACTGTATATTATATTAATCGCATGCTAACTCTCGTTTTATATTTTGAGTCTCCATTTGAAATGCTATTTTGATTTTATCCTACTTATACTTTTCTTCAAGTTTTTTGGATGCTTATGTTTTTCCTATCTTTGATAATACAATGATTATAAAACAGCTTTTTGCTCTTCACCTTGTGTTTTCCTAGGTTATAGTTCACTCCATATTAGTTATTAGTGTCTGGACATTCATTCACATCATATTTACATTATTCATCATTGTACTTTTTATGAGTCATCCTTTCATATTTTTAATTCATCTAGTCTAAATAATTATTCCCCATTTTCTTTATAGTCAAATTCTACTTCAACCAATTAGGTCACCATACCTTTTTCCAAACTATTTTCTAATCTTCCTTCTTATTTAGCTCATCTATTTTTATTCCATAATAAAAACCAATATGTTCTTAGTGTCCTTTTTATTGCTCTTCATCTCTCATGTCCTCTTCTGTTGTTCAAGAATTAAGGTAACCACAACACTTAAGAAGGGTTGAATTAGGTATGTCACAAATATTAATAAATAATGCAAATTACTTCAAATAAACACAATAACAAACAATATAATTAAAGTACTTAAAGTAAAGAGATAAATAGAAGAGAATTTGCAAACTCGTTTTAAACGTGATTCGACAAACCTAAATCCATACCTTAAGTACTAGACCGTACTTAAGTATTGTATTCTTTTATTAGTCCAAGTACAAGTGTATTATAGCCACTTAATGAATCCATAACAAGATTTTTACATCATTTTAAGATATTTTCTCTTCAAGATTTTTTCACCACTTAAAGATATTCCATCTCATGATTTTTATCACTTGGAGATATACCATTTTCAAGATTTGTTCTTGATAAAATTACCTCACCAATACCAAGAGTTTTTACCTAACTCTCAAAGGTTTATAAAAGTGATTTTGTTATTACAATTAACTCTTTGAATAGAATGGATAAGGTGAAACAAGATTTGAAAAGAGTTTCAAGATTTATTTAAAGAATCAATGACTATAGTGTTGAGAACAAAAATGATTTGATGTAATAGACACACTCCATGCTATAATGTCTAAATTAAGACATTGTTGATGAAGAGATAATAATTACATTGAGAAATTAGTCACTGAAAAGTTAAGTCAAGCCACTTATAACTTTTCTAATATTTGGAGGATCATGACATGTTACTAGACATTGTACTTGATTTTCAAATATAAATCAATCAATTATTGAATTAATAATACATTTATTTATTTAATTTATTTAATCCTAGTTTAGATTGTGATTTATATTTGGCTAACTTATTAAGGGATCTAATAAGTCACACACATAAGAACCATTAGTCATAAATTAAACTATGATGATTAATCAAGTGTGATTTGATTGTAAATAAGTTTTAGAAATTGAGAACTAGAATGTAATTTATATAGAGAATTATAATTTTAGACCTAGAAAAATCAAGTATAGACTTGATTGAATATTGTTTAAAAAAACTTATAAAATAATATATGTGATATTATTCAGTGAGAAAAATTGATATTTTATTATTTATAAGATTTTCAAGTTTCCCTATAAATAAAATGATATACCTTTATATATATATATATATAGTACAGTACAAAATACTAAAAAATATAAAACAAAAGAGTTAGCACTTAAAGGCATAACAATCATTCTCTCCTAAAAGAGTTTAAGAGATTTTTCATTGGTGGTTCGTGTGCATTACACCATTAAAGGCAAGACATTTAGACGATTTATGGTTTATAATAACCCAACATTGAAGTAATTATTCAAAGCTAAAAGTAACATTTAATCTTCAGGTAATCTTTGTATAAATCATAAATAACTCTAGATCTGTCTAACAGGATCTTGGAACTCCTGAAAAAAATTTACATTTATCATTTTCACTGCACTGCGTGTATATATTTCAGGAAACCCATCACCTTGATGCTCTCATCTTCTTATTGTATGATGATGAAGATTTTTTCGGTTTTCTTTTTAGCTAGAATGTTGTAATGAAGTGAGAGATGAGTTTAAAGCTGAGATATCTAAAGTGAAGAATAAAGTCAAGCTCTAGATTGTGGTACCATGCATGTGTAGATCCGTAAAGCATTGTTGAAAGAACTTTGCACATAACATCACTGTCTTGTGTGACATTTTATATATGCTCTTAAGGGTCTGTGAGTCCTTTATAATTGTCTAGGCTAGCCTTTATGACAACACAATCCTTAGAAAGTTAAGTGTGGAATATTTTATGATATAATGAGGATTCTCCCACTTTATAGGGGTTGTGTTCTTGCTTACAAACTCATGAAGTCATGAAGCTTGTCTCGCGTACAAGTATTTTTCTTTAGCGACTGGATTGTTTAGAGCATCTTATATAAGAACGATGTGTGTAGGTCTTTTTAAGTATAAGAGTTCGAGCGTTGCTCATTTACATATCATCTTGCCCTATCTTTTTAGGGAAAGTGTTTTAGGGAAATGGAGTCATCTGTATACACTCAGTGGTGCATGCAAGGGGGCTTGTTGTTGCATAGATGGAAGAGTGTGCATATATAATTACATCATTGCGATGACATTGTTAAGTATTTGTATTTGGTTAAATAGTTGTTAGAGTACTAGAGGAATTAAGGTTTCTGTGGTAGAGAGATCAATTATTCTTCTTTGTCTAAGAGTTTTATTGACCATATAAATATTTTAGGTGAGGAGTAAAAACGAATGAACTAACTTTTTTATTTAGTTTCTCACAGACAGCGCCAATAATAAATTCAGGAAAACAATTCATATAAAAATCAAGCTTTCCATGGTTTGTGAAACTGGGCCATAATGTGTGAGTTGGACTTCATGTTTAGCTTGTGTTTGGGCTTGAGTAATCCTGAGAAAATAAGTCTTTAGTGAAACAAGGGACTTTTCAATGCTTAAGTTGATAATAGTAAGGGATAAATAATATAAGAGAAATTATGAGTTTGATAATGTATGATAAGGTCTTATGATGTAGAACAAGTCTTGAATATAAGATGAGGTTTTGTAATATAAGAGAAAACTAATAGTAAGTTTTGTGGCCTATGAAGTTTGTCTTCTATTTACCTAGTGACTCAAGGTATTTAAAAATCTTAGTTATGTTGGCTTACCTCAAACTTAGAGAGTGTTGTTGCAATTAATTGGTGGAAATCTTGGTGTCCACCATCAGTTGTAATGTTTAACATTTTCACTAGTGAGAAGGTTGATGAACATTAGTGATATGTTGGTTAAAAATAGCCATTAATCAAGAAAGAGGCACTTATCTTGTATAAAAAATGATGTGCTGCCATTGTTGGCTATAAAAGATAAAAGGTGGTGCCTTGCATAAAAGTATGTAATTGATCATAAATAAACTAACAACGTAAAAAAAATATGAAGCTCGTCGAAAGCAAAAAAGAAAAAAAATCTAATAAATCAAATCTTGAAAAAAGAAATTGAAAAAAAGAGATTAAAATCAACCGATGTTACACCTTTAAAATCCGTGACCCTGGTCATGAGTTTAGAACTAACCCTATAGAAGGCAAACTCTAAAAAATAATGCAGAAAAAAATTCTAAATCAACAAAATATAAAGGGATGAAATTGCAAAAAAAAATAATCTAAAACAAGTGAAATAGCAATAAAAAGAATGCGAACTAAATCTGATGTAAAAATAATTTGAAATCAAATGCTGAGAAATAAAATTAAAAATAAAATTCAATTAGAAAAATAAAAAAATAACAATCAAAAGAATGAAGACCAAATTTAATGTAAAGATTAAATGAAACCAAATGATGAAGGGCGAAATTGAAAAAAAAATTCAATAAAAAAATTAAAAAAGAAAACAAATAGAAATCAAAAGAATTAGGATCAAATAAGATAAAATAAATAAATAAAAGGATACCTTTATATCTTGGCAAAGATAAGAGAAAGAAAAGAGGGAGGAGAAGAAAAAATTCCAGTGGACCCTAACCACCACTCATCTGTGTACACACGTGGAACCGATAGAAAGCTCACTGTGAGATGCTTCAAACACCGCCTTGGAAGGCTAGGTTGGGGTTTGGGTGACACTACATTGGATAAACACGCTACTCGAAGAGCATGAGAAGCGCCAACAATTTTTTTATTTTATAATATCCATGATTGTTAAAAGACCAAATCGTCTCCAAGGCAACAAACACCAACATTTAAAAAAATATGCATGATTGTTAAAAGACCAAATTACCCCTAGTCAATTTGTAATCACTAAAAAACCAGTTTGAAATACAAAGAAGACCCTAGATTTAAGCTTGATTTTTTTTCTTTTAAGGGTAATATAGGCTTTACACTATGCTTAAAAAAATATAAAAAGACCAAATAGCCCTTTATCAACCTTGTACAATTTCGCTTGTAAGGTGATACGAACAAAGTTAGGTCCATATTTTGCCTTAAAATACCTACTGGTCAATTTTGTAAGATCAGGCATATCTCTCAAATTGTGTATCAGATCGAGCTCAAATATAGAAGGAAATACTAGACACACGAAACTATATTTTGGGAAAGTTTCAGATCAATTAAAGCTCAAAAATATATTATTTAAGTTAGTCAAAGTTGTTGTTAATGTTTTGACAAATTCGTCGACAAAATATTCATTCTTTGCTATTTTAAGCCCAATCAGTCTACACCTATAATAGGTTAATTTTGAACAGGGATGATCAAATGAGGCTTATTGAAGTCATAAAATTATGCATAGGCTTGGGCTACAAGGGTTCTTAATGTGGCTTGGATTCATTGGAGAATTGAAGTTCATAGTTTGCAAGGATTTCAAGTCCCATATGGACTAGATATGGTCTGCATCTAAGAAGATCTTTATCTTGGGTTTCTTTTCTTTATTTTTTAGGTATTCCTAGCATATTAAGGAATATAAGAGGAGGAAATATAAGGAAGGAAATTCTAATAATCAAAACAAAGTTTTCTAGTTAAATTTCTACATTAAAAGTTCCAGCCAAAACAAAGTTTTCTAGTTGGAGATTTCGACTACATGGAGGAATTCTAGCATGAAAATTTTGTTTTTATTATCCTATTTTATTTATTTGATGTTAAACAATTATTTTTAATTTGGGTTTGTTTTTGCCCATTAGATATTGTTTAGGAGTTTATTTAATTATTGAACTTATGCTAGTTGATTTCTAGTTTGGAGTCATTGGCTTGCAACCTAAAAGGGGCCCTTTAGGGTTATTTAAAGGAGATTATATAATATTTTTAGAATTGTAATTTTTAGCAACTTGATAATAAACATGAGTTTCTTCATTTTGATTGTTTGTGCTAAAACATCATTTACCTATTTATCAAAGATTAACTAGTTTCATGGCTTAATTCGCATACTTAGGTACAAGGTTATCTCTAAGTCCAAGTTTATTTCAATATCTTTGGTTCTTAGATATAGGGTAATCTCCAGGCACTACTAAAAAATAGAGCAATTAGAAACTAACTAATTCATTACAAATAAAACTAAAATCCGTTGCTAAAGAATTAGCAACATAAAATATAAAATGCAGATCTATCATTGCTGATTTTTTAGCAACGGATAATCTGTTGCTCACAAATCAGCAACGGATAATTCGTTGCATATATTTGCAATGGATTTTCTGTTGCTAATAAATCACTAACGAAACAATCTATTGCTGGTTTTGTGAATCAACAATGGATTTTTCGTTGCTGATTAATGAATTATTTACAATCAGCAATGGAAAATTCGTTGTTGATTATATGATTTTTATTAAATTCATTTATATTTTTAATCCAAATGACTTTTAATTTTTTAATTAATTATTTATGGATATTTTGAAGTTGTAGAATGTATATAAACAACATAAATTAATATTTAAAATTACCGATAAATGGAATAAAAATAAAATTCATAATATAATTCAAAATTTAGTTAAACTTGCAGTAATGCAAATAAGTCAAAATACAATAAAAAGATACAATCATGATGCTTGTTGTGGAGACGAACCATGATACTGTGGATCGACATAAGAAGAATCACGATATGGTGGTCGAGGCGTAGGTTGATATATTGGTAGAGATGTGGGACCCATAAGTGTCATTATCTAGGGAGCCATATGTGGCGGCATTGATGGAGCCATAGGTGCTGGCATACCTTGACCAATGTTTGATGTCCCACTATGGTATTCAAGATTGTTCATATGATATTCTTTCATGGAATCTATATGTTGTTTCATTTAAAAAATAAAATCATCTATTTTTTTATCTCTTCTTCTTCTTCTTTTTCTCCTTTTGCAATGCCCGATAAGATGAACCAGGATATGATGACTCCACCGAGTAGGAATGTGATGAAGAACTTGTATTAACTATAGATTTTGGCATACGAGGTGCACCTATACCTTACCCTTTATAACTCCTCCTGAAACCACACACCAAGCTGCTCCATCAACTGAAGGATGATTTCCCAATTAGTTCCATACTTTGAAATCATATCCTTCTTATAATTTTCCTCCTGAAACCACTCACATCTTGTTGTAAATGTAAATTTGGCTTCTTACAATACAACTGAATATCCAACTTAGCCTTTAAATTATCCTTGCTTCTATTAGGACAATCCATTACTGTATAAAAAATATTGTCAAAGAAATTTTTCTCAATGTGCATGACATCAAGATTACAACGAATCAAATTTGTATGTCATTATGGAAGCTAAAAAAAATGCTTTCCTTCACCCAATTGTGTTTAACACCAAACCGATGAATTTTATCATTATGTGAGGAACTTCCATTATGTCCCTCAGTAAACTTGGACACTTCGTTTAACAT
>Ga0307510_10011576_pt1 | contig 10466 bp, 9 predicted proteins | sample 12_EM_MG_FD_207224 | JGI IMG/M metagenome (GOLD analysis project Ga0307510, IMG submission 207224) | Populus trichocarpa ectomycorrhiza microbial communities from riparian zone in the Pacific Northwest, United States - 12_EM | ecosystem: Host-associated > Plants > Roots > Unclassified | place...
TGTGCGGTTGACGTCGTCGCTGAACTGCTTTGAGGCGATCACCCAGCGGATCAGATGCTGGATCAGCGTCTTCGGCACCCCGGCATTGACATTATAATGCGCCATCTGGTCGCCGACGCCATAGGTGCACCAGCCGAGCGCCAGCTCGGACAGATCACCGGTTCCAATGACGATGCCGCCGTGGTGGTTGGCGAGCCGAAACAGATAGTCGGTGCGCAGGCCCGCCTGCACGTTCTCGAAGGTGATGTCGTAGACCTTCTCGCCCTTGCCGAAGGGATGGCCGATGTCTTTCAGCATCTGCGTCGCGGTGGTGCGGATGTCGAGCTCCTGCCAAGTCGTCTGCAACGCCTTCATCAGCGCCAGCGCATTGGTCTTGCTCTCGCTGCCGGTGGCAAAGCCCGGCATGGTGTAGGCAAGGATGTTCTCACGCGGCAGGCCGAGCAGATCGACCGCCTTGGCGGCGACGATCAGCGCGTGGGTGGAATCGAGCCCGCCCGAGACGCCGATCACGACGCGCTTGGTGCCAGTCGCGCGCATGCGCTGCACGAGGCCGGCGACCTGGATGTTGTAGGCCTCGTAGCAATCCTGCTCGAGCAGGCTCTCATCGCTCGGCACGAACGGGAAGCGCTCGATCTTGCGCAGGAAGCCGATATCGGCCGTCGTCGGCTTCAGGGCAAAGGTGATCCTTCGGTAGAAGCCCTCGCGCTGCCGGCGGTTGTCATCGAACGTGCCCATCAAGGCACGTTCCTGCCTGAGCAGGTCGAGATCGACGTCAGCGTAAGTGATCTGCCCGCCCTGGCGGAACCGCTCGCCCTCGGCCAGCAGCACGCCGTTCTCGTAGATCGAGGTCTGGCCGTCCCAGGCGAGATCCGTGGTCGATTCCCCTGCCCCGGCGGCGGAATAGACATAGGCTGCAAGACACCGCGCCGAGGTCGATTGGCACAAGAGCGCGCGCGACCGCGCCCGACCGATCGTGATCGGGCTGCCCGAGAGATTGATCAGCACGCTGGCACCGGCCAACGCGAGCTCGGAGGCCGGCGTCACCGGAATCCACATGTCCTCACAGATCTCGACGCCGATGGTCAGGCCTGGAACGTCCTCGGCCGCGAACAGGAGGTCGACGCCGAACGGGGCATGCAGTCCGCTGAACGCAATGGTCTCTCCGGCGATGCCGGTGCCGGAGGCGAAATGCCGCCCCTCGTAGAATTCACGATAGGTCGGCAGGTAGCTCTTGGGCACCACACCAAGCACATTGCCGCGATGAATGACGACCGCGCAATTGTAGATGCGATGGCCAAAGCGCAGCGGCGCGCCGACGATCAGGACGGTCATCAGCGCCGAGGAAGCCTCGACGATCGTGACAAGGCCGCGCTCGACCGCATCGAGCAGCGGATCCTGCTTCACCAGATCCTCGATCGCGTAGCCGGACAGGCACAGCTCGGGAAACACGGCAACCGCCACCGTCTGTTCGTGGCAGGCATTGGCCGCCGCCAGGACGGCCTTCGCATTGGCCGTGGGGTCCGCCACATGGGAGGTGGTGACGCAGGCCGCCACGCGCGCAAATCCGTGGGCGTAGATCGAGTGGAAAGTCATCCAGTACCCTTAATCTCTTGGCGACCGGCCGCAGCCTTCAGCTCCGGACCATATGTAAACCATGGATCCCGCCCCGTGCAGGCCATCCGCCACCATGCATAACGGATTTGCGCCTCGGTCAGGCGCTACGGGCGATGACGCCGGAGAGGTCATCCCGCAGCCAGTCGGCGATCCGAGGCCAGGCATGCGCGTGGGTCCGTGCGCCCATGAACAGGCCGAGATGATTGCTCGGCTCGGAGACCGCGGCAACGAAGGCTGGCGGGGTGCCGACAAGGGCGGCGGTCGCGAGCGCCTGCGTCGCCGGGACCACGTCGTCGTCGAGCCCTGCCAGCAGGAAGATCGGCGTCTTGACGTCCTTCAGATCAATCCGGCGGCCGAGCGCGACGAAATTGCCGCCGGCAATCCGGTTCTCCCGGAAAATCCGGTTGACGATCTCGAGATAATAAGCGCCGGGCAGATCGAGCGTCTCCACGTTCCATTGCTCGAAGCGCGCGAGCAGCGCCGCGCCTTCCTCGTCTGCGAGCTCCCTCTGCAAGGCGGCTGCGATATCCTCGCGGCTTGGCGTCCGCGACCAGACACGCAGCATCTCCTCGCCGCTGACATTGCCGCCACCGCGCGCAACGAGCTGGTCGTAGACCATTTCGGGCGCGTTGCGGGCAAGCCGGGAGAGCGAGGACTCAATCGACAAATCGACCGGCGCGCCGACCAGGACCAGCCGCCGCACCTTGGCGGGAAAGCGCGCCGCGTAGAGCAGCGACAGCCAACCGCCCTGGCACAGGCCGACGAGATCGACCGGCGCGCCGATCTCGTCGATGGCGACATTGAGATCGGAGAGATAGTTGTCGATCGAGAGATAGCGCATGTCCGGCGTGGCTGAGCGCCAGTCGGTGAGATAGACCCGATCCACACCGCCCTTTTGCAGTGACTGCACCACGCTATGCCCGGGCGCGAAGTCGGCGATCAGGGCCCGATGCAGTGCATAGGGCGCGCAGACCAGCGCCGGCCGGCCGGACCGCGCCCGTGAGCAATCGCGCAGGCGCATGGTCTCAAGCTCCAGCGCCACCGTGCTCGGCGTCGTCCATGGCAGGCTACTGTCGACAGACCCGGGCGGACCGCGCTCCACCCACCAGAAACAGGCATCCATGGCGAGCCGCGCCGCCGCAAACGGCCACAGCAGCGGGTCGTCAGCGACGTGATCCGCTCTTCCCGGCTGTCCGCTTGTCTTCTGCGCCACCTCTATCTCGCACCTCTCACAGGAATGCCTCGAAGCGGATCACGGAAATACCGAGATCGCCAAAACTGCGATGGGCTGCGGCCACGGAGCCGTCGAGATCGATGCCACGACAGGCGTCCTCGATCACCACGACCTCGAACCCGGCCTTGCGGGCATCCTCTGCCGAGAAGCGGACGCAGAAATCGAGCGCGAGTCCCGCGACAAAGACGGTCTTCAGCTCACGTTCGCGCAGATAGCCAAGCAGGCCAGTCGGTGTCTTCCTGTCGTTCTCGAACAGCGCAGAATAGGAATCGATGCCGCGGCGGAAGCCCTTGCGCACCACCAGGCTCGCCCGGGTGAGGTCCAGTTCGCTATGGAATTCGGCGCCCGCCGTGCCCTGTACGCAATGCGTCGGCCAGAGCACCTGGGTGCCGTAGTCCAGTTCGATGGTCTGGAACGGCTGCCTGCCCGCATGGTTCGGCGCGAAGGAGACGTGATCGCTCGGATGCCAATCCTGGGTCAGCACCACATTGGCGAATTTTTGGGCGATGCGGTTGATCGCGGGCACGACTTTCTCCCCACCGGGCACGGCCAGCGCGCCGCCGGTGCAGAAGTCGTTCTGCAGGTCGATCACCAGCAGCACGTCGCGGTCGGAAATCTTCATCGCAAGGCCCTATTTCCGCAGCCCGGCGCGACCGGCGCCGAACGTTCCCCCCAATGTCGATCTTCCGGCGCCGCTTCGCAACCACCGACAGCGTGCGGCGATACCGCGCTGACAGTCAAAGGGGCGTCAGGATGCAACGGTTTGGCTTCGTCCGTGTTGACTGGGAGCAAGCAAGCGAGGATTCTCAAAGCCATCCGCGCATTTGCGGATCGGATCAGGAGTGGAGGCAAAGGTTCCCGAAGGCCGATAAGGCCGCGGCAGCCACACAGCCATGAGTATCGGCAAGACAGGACAGATTCTTCTCGCCGATATCGGCGGCACCAATGCGCGCTTCGCGCTGAGCAGCGGCGACCAGATCGGTCCGATTGACTATGTGAAGGTCGCTGACCACCCGACGGTTCTGGAAGCCATCATCGATGTCCTTCGCCGAGCCGGGCGCGAGAAGCCGATCCGAGCCGTGCTGGCCGTGGCGGGTCCGGTGACGAATAACCGTTGCGTCATGACCAACAGCCCGTGGGTCATCGACGGCAACGAGCTGCAGCCGGCGCTTGGGTTCGACAGCGTCCACGTGCTCAACGATTTCGAGGTGGTGGCCTGGTCCCTGCCCGCCCTGCAGCCTGCCGATCTGATCCCGCTCGGCGGCCAGGATGGCCTCCCCGGCGAACCGCTGCTGGTGGTCGGGCCCGGAACCGGGTTTGGCGTCTCCTGCCTCGTCGAGCGTCATGGGGCGCGGCTCGCCGTCGTCACCGAGGCAGGACATGCGACGCTGCCGGCGGAGAACGAACGCGAGGAACGCGTGATCGCGTCGTTGCGCCGGCGCTTCGGCCATGTCTCCATCGAGCGCGGTGCGCTCTCCGGCTCCGGCCTGCAAAGCCTTTACGAGGCGCTGGCCGAGGTCGACGGCGCCGAGGTGCCGCACCGCGACGCGGCTGCGATCACCACGGCGGCCCTGGACGGCAGCTGCGCGCAGAGCCACGCGGCGCTGGAGATGTTTTGCGCCATCCTCGGCTCGGTCGCGGGCAATCTCGCGGTGACCTTCGGCGCCCGCGGCGGCGTCTACATCGCCGGCGGGATCGCGCCGCGCTTTCCGGAGTTCCTTAGCGCCTCCGCCTTCCGCGCGCGCTTCGAAGCCAAGGGACGCTTCCAGGATTATCTGCGCAACATCCCGACCCGGTTGGTCACGAAGCCCGATGCGAGCTTCGTCGGTCTAAAGATGTTCGCCGACCACAATCCGGATTGAGAGCGCGGGCCGTAACGCCGTCCAGTCCGTTAACTATGCACAGCTGATTGCAGCGAAGGCGCGGTTCCACGCAGGATCGCGCTTGCCCGATTGTTTCCAATGGGAAACAATCCACCCAGTGTGTGGCGTAGTTGCGGGGGCGTGACATGCGTAAGCAGGACGTAGGATTCGATTATCACCGCTATCACCGTCTGCTCACCGAGGCGGACGATGAGGACAAGCGGCTGGCCCTGATCGAGCTCTTGATCGAGGAAAAGGCGCGCGACCGGCTGGCCGCCCAGCGCGCCTCGGATCGCGCCGCCATGACGGCCCATACCATCGCCAGGGTGCTGAAGAACGGCCGCAACTGAGATTTTCGATCTTGTGACGGCACGCGCCGGTGCGCAGCCGATTGCGATTCCGTTAACGATCCCTCGCAAGCTCGTGTCAAACTTTTTGCTCTAAGAGTTCCCTCACCTGATGCAATTCAGGATCAACACAAAGGGGGGAATGAACATGAGCATGATTTCGCTCGCCGCAATGCCGGCCGCCGTCGAAACGCGTTTCGCCGACACGTCGTTCAAGACCATCGTGCTGTTCTGCTGCGTGGGCCTGGTCGCCTCGTTCGGCCTGATGGTGCGCGGTATCGACCTCGGCGCCGGCCTGGTGTGAGACTGCCGCTGATATCCCTGGAATCAAATGGCCACCCCCTTTGGGTGGCCATTTTCGTTGGCGCCCTCAGCGCGGCGCCTTCGCCGTCGTTCGGTGCGGCGCCTTCGCCGTCCCTCAGTGCGGCGCCTTTGCCGTGGCCTCCGGAAACAGGGAATCGATCATCGCCTTGAGCTGATCGATCGAAATCGGCTTGCGTAGGATCGGCCTGCGGCGGAGCAAGGACGGCAGCAATTCCGGTCCGTAGCCGGTGGCGAACAGGAAGGGCTTGCCGCGGCGCTCGATCAGATCGGCAACGGGATCGACGTAAAGGCCCATGAGGTTGATGTCGAGGATCGCGAAATCATATTGCGCGGTCATCGCATAGGCGCTCGCGTCGCGGATATTGTCCGCTTCTGCGACGACGTGGTGGCCGAGCTCCGCCACCATGTCGACCATCATCATCCGGATCAACGCCTCGTCTTCGACCAGGAAAACGGAGAGTCCGTCCGCCATATCAACCCCGCAGTCAGCTTGCGAAGCTAACCATACACGAAGCGTCAGGAGTATCACGAATTCGTGGCAGGCGCCGTTAATTCAGGCGCCCGCAATCCGATTCAACTTGATCAATCCAATCCGCGCTCGTGGCTGAGGCGCACCATCTCCTGGATGAAGACCTGCTTCTGCTTGTCGTCAAGGCTCGAATAGAGCGGCTCGGCGGCGTCGGCGACATTGCGCTGGTCGGCGGCCCGGTCAATCAGGAATTGCGACTCATTGCGCATCTGCTCGATGATGTCGTCAGGTGGATCGCGCTTGGCCCGGGTAACCCGCAGGTTGAGCCGCTCCGCACCATTGTGTCCCAGGTAGTGCATTGCGCTCGAGAAGCCGAACCAGTGCTTCTCCTGATCGGGCGTCAGGTTCAGCTCTGTCTTGATCCGCTCGATATAGGAATCGCTGTTGGCAACGATCTGCTCGGCGGTCTGCTGCGGCGCGCCGGTCTGGGTGAGGACGGGGACGTCCTTGTTCTCCTGCGGCGCGTTCTTGGCTTCCTTGGTCGCCTTGGCGCCCTTGCCGGATTTAGCGCTCTTGGCATCCTTGGCGTCCTTGTCCTTGCCGGCGCCCGGCTGCTTGGAATCCTTGCTCGCGTCCTTGGCGTCCTTGCTTGCGTCCTTGGCGGCCGGCGGCGCCTGGTTGCTGTTGTTGTTGACGCCGAGCACACCGGTGAAAACGCCGACCACGCCGCCAATCGCACCGCCCAGCACGCCGCCGACCGGACCGGCCGCCTTGTTCCCGGCCGCTGCTCCGTCCTGAACGCCCTTGACCAGGCCTTGAGCATTCGCCACCGCGGCGGTGCCGAGCAACAGCGCGAGCACAGACCCCAGCGCGAACCATCGTCGGAGATAAGGCCGCGCTGGCGGCGCCGGGTTGGTCATTCTGGTCTCCATCGTCGATCTGATTGGTCTGTCGGGTGGAAGCCACCCGCCGGTTGCAACTCTATCGTTTCCGCCGCTTCGAGGTCCAGACGCAGTCGATTGCTGTCCACGCCCGAAAAGTCTTTCGCGCGAAGCGGTTATGCAGGCTTATTCGAAACTGCGGCGTAATTGCGCACGGATCGTTCCAGGGCCGCCCGCGCGAAGTGTGCGTCGCAAAAGGAGCAAGCGCGGTTCATCTCCGGCGCGCGGCACCCAAGGGTCGCCAAGGGGCGGCCACGCTTCCAAGCGCAACGTTAGTTCTAGACGATCGCCCTTCGGCTTTCTCGACAGACGCGGTCAATCATGATCTGATCGCGCTACCAATTTGCCGCGCCTCGCGTGATCTGCATCGAAGCCGACGGCATCAAAAAGAAACGTCCGGGAAGAAACGCCAACAAGAAAATCAAAAACAAAACTCAGGAATGTCAGAGGAAACACCAGAACAATAAAACACACCCAAGGCGAGGAAACGAGATGTCACGCAAGACACTGACGCGACGTCAATTTGTAGCTGCCACTGCAATGTCCTCTACGGCGCTGATCGCGGCGCCCTATGTCCGAGGCGCTTACGCCGCCGGCAAACTCTCGATCGGCTTCTGGGACCACTGGGTGCCCGGCGCCAACGACGCCTCCACTGCCCTCGTCAAGGAATGGGGCGAGAAGGAGAAGGTCGAGGTCTCCATCGACTACATCACCAGCAACAACAAGAAGATCGAACTGACCGCGGCGGCCGAAGCCCAGGCCAAGTCGGGTCACGACATTCTTCAGATGCCGAGCTGGTGGCCGCACGCTTATTCGGAGAATCTCGAGCCGCTCAACGACGTCATGGAGCCGCTCATCAAGCAGAACGGCGAGGTGAACGGCACCGTCAAATATCTCGGACAGTCGGGCGGCAAATGGCTGGCGGTCCCCGCGACGCCGGGCAGCCAGATCAAAGGTCCCTGCTCGCGCATCGACCTGATGAAGAAGCACGCAGGCATCGACGTTCAGGAGATGTATCCGGCCGGCAGTCCGCCAAAGGCGGACAACTGGACCATGGAGACATTCCTGAAGGCGGCCGAGGCCTGCCACAAGGCCGGCTTCCCCTTCGGCATCGGTCTCGGCGAGACCACGGACAGCGTCGACACCGCCGGCGCGATCTTCCAGTCATTCGGCGCCGAGCTTGTCAACGCCAAGGGCGATATCACCGTCAGGACCGACGCGGTCAGACAGGCGCTCGAATTCTACAAGAAGCTGATCGCCGTCCTGCCCACCGACGCACCGTCCTGGGACGATGCGTCCAACAACAAATGGCTGATCTCGGGCCGCGGCGCGATGATCCTGAATCCGCCGAGTGCCTGGGCGGTCGCCAGACGCGATGCACCGCAAGTCGCCGAACAGTGCTGGACGCACGGCTTCCCGTCCGGTCCGAAGGGACGTTTTGCTCCCTTCCTGCCCTACTTCTGGGGCGTCTGGGCCTTTGGCAAGAACAAGGAAGCGGCCAAGAGCTTGCTCGTTCACCTGTCCTCGCCAGCGGCGATCGAGAAGTTCGTCGCGGCGAGCGGCGGGTACGATCTCCCGGCCTACGCGAACATGACGAAGTTCAAGACCTGGGCTGAGGAAGGGCCGCCGAAAGGCACACTCTTCCACTATCCGGATCCCTACAAGCAGCAGACGATGTCGATCGCCGCGTCTCCAGCGCCACCGAAGATCGCGCAGCAGATCTACTTCCAGGCGACGCTGACCAAGATGGCGCTCCGCTTCGCGCAAGGCGAGAAGTTGGAAACGGCGCTCGCCTGGGCCGAGGGCGAGTGCGAGGGCTTCATGCGGACCTGAGCCGGGTGTGTGCCATGGCGGTTCATGCCTTCGGGCGTGAGCCGCCGAGGCGCGCGCTGATCTGGTCCGCATCTCAATGAAGCCGACCGGTCGCCGGCTTCACCGTTGAACCTTCCGTCAGAACGTTTGACCAGAAAGTCTGATTCATGGCCGATGTCGTTGTTGAGCAAGGTCGCCTCGCTCGTGCCGCGCGCCCGCGCAAGAAAAATGCGAGCCTGCGCAATGTCATGGGTCGGAAATCGACCGTGGCGTTCTTCCTGACGCTGCCGCTGATCCTCTTGATCGTGCTGCTCGTGCTCTATCCCGCCTTCTATTCGCTCTACCTGGCGACGCTGAACAAGGCGATGACGAAATTCGTCGGCTTCGGCAATTTCACCTTCCTGTTCAAGCGCGAGACGTTCTGGATGGTGGTGAAGCAATCTTGCATCTTTGCGATTACCGCCGTGGTCTTCAAGGCGCTGATCGGCTTCATCGTCGCGCATTTCGTCCACAACATTCCGGGCAAGAAGCAACGCAAATGGCGCGGCATGCTGCTGGTGCCTTGGGTGATTCCGCCGGCGATGAGCACGCTGGCCTGGCTCTGGCTGTTCGATCCCTCCTACAGCGCCTTCAACTACACACTCTCCTTCTTCGGCGTCGGTCCGATCCCCTGGCTCGGTGACACCTTCTGGGCGCGGTTCTCCGTCATCCTCGTCAACGTCTGGTATGGCGCGCCGTTCTTCCTGATCATGTACCTGGCAGCGCTGAAATCGGTCCCCGATCAGCTCTATGAGGCGGCCGCGATCGATGGCGCCAATTGGTGGCAGCGCATCTGGTTCATCACGCTGCCGATGATGCGCAACATCATCGCCATCACCACGCTGTTCTCGCTGATCGTCACTTTCGCCAATTTCGACATCGTGCGCATCCTCACCTCGGGCGGGCCGCTCGACCGGACCCATCTGTTCGCCACCTGGGCGTTCCAGGTCGGCATCCAGAGCAGCGACATTCCGCTCGGCGCCTGCGTCTCGCTGTTCATGGTGCCGATCCTCGCCGTCGCAGCGGTGTTCATCCTGCGCGATGTCAACAAACGTGGGAACGAAGCCTGATGAGCACGCTGGCAATCGACAAGGCAGGTCCTTCCCGCAAGCTTGGAAGCATGAGCCGCGACCGCACCTGGGCGCTGCGCTGGTCATACTTCTTTCTCGTGCTGTTCGCGATCTTCTTCCTGATACCGCCGGTCTACATGCTGATCACCTCGCTCAAGAGCAGCGCGGAGATCTCGGCGGCGACAAATCCGTGGTGGGTGTTTCACCCCACGCTGGCGAACTATGTCGAGCTCCTGACCTCGAACCAGTTTTTGCGGTTCTTCTGGAATTCGTCGATCATCTCGATCACGGTCGTGATCGTCACGATGCTGATCAGCATCCCTGCTGCGTTCGCGCTGGCGCGGATGAAGTTCTGGGGCTCGACCACGCTCGCGACCGGCGTGTTCCTGACCTACCTCATCCCGGATAGCCTGCTGTTCATCCCGCTGTTCAAGATGCTCGCTGTCGTCCAGGAGTTCACCGGCATCACCCTGCTCAACCGGTGGTACGTGCTGGTGTTCATCTATCCGACACTGACGGTGCCGTTCTGCACCTGGATCATGATCGGCTATTTCGCCTCGATCCCGAAGGAGCTCGATGAGGCCGCCCTCATCGATGGTGCTTCCTGGCTCCAGACACTGACGCGGATCTTCATTCCCGTGGCGCTGCCCGGACTGATCGCCGCGACCATCTTCGCCTTCACGGTGTCCTGGGCGCAGTTCCTCTATCCGCTGGTGTTCACGACGTCGATTGACCAGCTCGTGCTGCCCGTCGG
>Ga0307510_10011577_pt1 | contig 10466 bp, 9 predicted proteins | sample 12_EM_MG_FD_207224 | JGI IMG/M metagenome (GOLD analysis project Ga0307510, IMG submission 207224) | Populus trichocarpa ectomycorrhiza microbial communities from riparian zone in the Pacific Northwest, United States - 12_EM | ecosystem: Host-associated > Plants > Roots > Unclassified | place...
GCTTTCTTTCTGTGTCCTGGCCAGGGCCTCCCACTGCTCCTCTGGCCCCTACAGTGGTGCCATGGCACTGCATGTCGCCCCATTGCAGAGGTGAGTTCGTCTCCCTTGCTCAATTTCTTTCCATGTCCTGACTAGTTGTGCTGTCTCGTGTCTCTCACAGCTCGAATCACAACCATCTGAGCCATGCCCATCCCCATAACCCATGCTGCCTGAGTCATCGTCCTCCCCTCTCTGAGTGAGTGCCACTTTTTTTTATGTTCTGACCAGTCCTGACCTCTGCCACCACCCCTCCCACTGCCAGCACGCTCACTCCCAAAGAAACATGGCACAAAACCGACAGTGACAAGGTTGAGCCAGCGTCACCACCTCTGGCGTGATGTGCCTGTCCCTCCCAACCTCCCACATGTATACTTTTTGTTACCCATTGGCATAAATATAATTTCAGTTTTGCTCAAAAATACAATGTGTGATTCTGTTAAAATGCACCAATCTCGTTCTATTTAATGTCCTGGAACCATGAACTCACACTTATGTCAGGTCACCATTCTGATTTTAACATCATATTCTGGACCTAAGTTGCTAATCTGGCTCTATGTGCCAAACTAGGATGACTGGCCCCAGCGTGCTGAGATAAATCGTGGCTAGTCTTCTGGAGTCTTCTGGAGCCAGACAGAGTTGGAAGCCACTGGATCTGGTAGGATGTGCTAGGAAAGCTAGTCCCAGGACATCCAGAGATATATTGTCTTGCTGATGTCACTACTTGTCATTTTTTGGCTGTACTTTCATGTACTTTTGTGACCTAGAATACTTTTGAAAGCAATGTACTTTTTTGACTGCCTTGGAAAGCACTCTGGCAAGTAGAGGACTTGGCTTTTTGGTGCTTTTTCATGCTTTTTCTACATTTTTCATGAAAAGCATGAAAAAAGTAGAAAAAGCACCAAAAAGCAAACAAGGGGTTTTCCTGATGCTACAGTGCTGGACAGCAAAAGTCGACAAGTTTCCTAGTGCCAGAACCAGAACTTTTTCAGAAAAATAGAGTTCAGAATTGTGATCAGGGGGGCTGAAAACGTCCAAAAACACCCTTTACGGGCTTTCCCACATATTTTTTGGGGTGGCCAACTATTGGGGTCAGGGTTTCAACATAATATCTAGTTTATAATGGCATCATCACTTCTGGACCAACCCTCCAGTGCAATTTCTGCATATGGATGGCCCACTTGGCTGCCTTCCCAGTCAAACTTGGTAAGCAGTCATATTTTGCCACATCAAGATGGTCTTTGGGTACATCTCTGTACTGTTGCTTGCACCATCCCCAGTACTGTATCCAGTAGTTAGCCAATGTATGGGAATAAATTAAATCAATGGGATTCAACTTGCAGTGGAATTTTGGGAGACAGTTTAACTATTTGTGATCAGGGTTATATTTATTTAAACTTTTCTTTCAATATTTTTGAAATAATAAAACTCTTAGAATCAGTTAAAGGTAGTGTTGCAGCAGCTCCAGGAGCCAGAGCCAGCCAGGAGTCAAGCTGCCTGAGCCAGCCCAGTTTTTTTTTTGAGCTGAGCTGAGCTGTGGGTTTGGTCCCACTCAGCTGAGCCTAGCCAAGCCAATCAAAAAGCCAGCTTTCTCTGGTTAGATTACAGCTCAGCTTGAGTAGCCAACTCAACTGCTGTCTGTGCAGCATGTCGTCTTGAAAAATGCTTCCCTGTGCTCTTAGAATTCACCTCAAGGCCACTGCACTTTTAGTTTCATATCCAGTTTGCAAGTATGGCCTATCCTGCAGTTCTCACACTTGCTACCAAACTCACCAGACAGATGCAACTGTCTGACACAGATTGGAATAAGGTTGAAACCACCTCCCAGGCACCGGGCAACTTGTTGTGGTCAAGGAACAGTGTGGGCTCTTGTTTTTAGTATCAATACTCTCAAAGTCAAGATGATGCATCACAGATGATACTCAGACCGCACTGGGAGGCACACAGCTGCCTGCAGTCCTGGCTGTGATAGTCAAGGACACCTTACAAGGCTTGCAAGTGCCTGCTGTCTCCCACCTCCCTGCATTATATAAGACACTTTGCATTGGGGTGGATGTTTGCATAGATCATGGTGGGACTTGGTATCCTTTCCATCCTTAGGTACTAATTCTTCACGGACAGGAACAGAGGCCACCTTGTCAACTCAGGATTCCTCCACATCCTTGTCAACCTGTACAACTAGTATCTGGACTTTTGAGGTGGGTCTGTATAAATTTGAAGGATATGTAACAATTGGTAAGTGTAGACAGGATCATCAAGAGTTCTGGGCACAAGCACAGCCCCTTATTTGGTCACACAGGTTCTCTTGAGGTATGCACGCACACCCGCATAATCTCTGCATCAAAGATCAATGCATGAACAGCCCCATCTGATTCATATAGACAAAGGACACAATAAGGCATGATTAAGAATCGGTAATGTTATTCTTTTATCACTGGTGGTACTACCTTCTGACTTGATATCAGATGCCCAGGTTTTTTTTGTTGGCAGGCAACGCTGCCTGCAGTTGCTTTTGCTGGCCCCAGCAGGCCCCTTTCCCCAACAATTCCTTCCCCAGGTGGCCTCCTTCCATGGTCCCAACTTGCCAGGACACCCAATTTCAGCCCATTTTGTTGCTGCCAACCATTCTTGCATTCCCCCTCGCTTGGGTTGCCTTGCAGCGGGGCATTGTGGTTGCAGGTGCCATTTTGCAACCATGCCTTATGCTCTTGCTTGCCCTCTTGCAATAGCATCTCTCCTTTGCACCCATGCCCTACCTTGCTATATGCCCTGGGCCTCCATGCTTGCTGGCAGGGCTCGACAGTGCCCTCAGCCATGATGGGTGCAGCATCTGTGATCAATGCTCACCCTTGTTTGTGCGCATCAAAGTCTGCAGTTTCAGCTTTCCTCATGTGGGTATTCATGGCCATGTGTGCAAGCACAAGACAGTCGGTGTCTTCACAGAACATATGTACATTACCCACACTTCCCTTGGTTCATGCAGTCTTCATCGCCTGGCTTCAAGGGTTCACAGCTACAGTTTTCAGTGGTGCACTGCTTGGTGGCAGTGCCTTCACGTGGCAATTCACGTGTGAGGACTTCAGGCAGAAATGGAAAATGGGGCAAGGGTAAGAGTGATGGAAATGGTTGAGGGGCAATAGGTTGGCATATCAAGCATGCTATATGATCATCATCATTGAGCGTTACAAGTGCTGACTGGAACGGAGGAAGCCTTACCCACTTTTTCCACGGCAGTGGACATTCATGCTTGAGAACCAATAGTTCCCAATGAAACATATTTTGGTGCAGTTTGCAATTTGCTGTCAGGGTATTGCTTTGCAAACCCAAAATTGATACAGCATGCCATCCACAAACTGTAAGTTGATGTTTTCCTTTACCTTGAGCTGTGATAACAGCCTTGAACAGGTGTCCAGATCAATGTCAACAGTGCCTGGGTGAAGATTCAGGGTGCGCACAAGCACCTTGACAAGAACAGGCATCTGCGCCAGAGTTGCATAGACAAGGACTTTCAGGTTGATGGGCTCTGGCTCCCCCACAATAGATCCTTGCCTTTGCAGGTTGGGGAGTTCAAGAGGGCATCCTTGAGCCTCTCCAATAGACACCTTGCCCTCAAGTGCATGTGCCAAGTGGCTGCTTACCCCAGAGCCACTCCAACAACTCTTCCTCATCGGGGGGTTCTATGGCCTCTAGCAGCCATGGTGTGTTATGTGGCAATGGCCCCAAGTCTGCCACTGTCATCTGGTTCTGGGATTGCTGGCATCCCTCCCTCTGTTGATGGCTGGTACATGTTCCCTCTACTTTCACCCTTCTCTTCTGTGCTCCACACTCATCAGGTGCTGTGCCCCCAAACACTTGCTTTCATATTTGGGTACAGATGTATGCAGGGGCTTTATAGTTTATTGGTAATAAAATCACTTTACAAACTATTTACAGTGATGAACACAAAATGGAATCTTTTCAGGGAGGTTCCAACACGGGACTCTGCACAAGCACAGGTGTGTCCACAAGCAGCCTGCACCCATGCCCCTTGCCCTCAACCTCACCCTCTTCCGGCTTGTACATGCGTCGGTTGGCAGGTGACAAACCAGTTGGGCTCTGCACGATGTACCTATTATATGAGAAGCCGTGCTCAGACAAGCAGCTGGGGATGAAGTACAAGCCCATGTAGCCTCTTCTACCTAAGGCAGTGCGACAAATGGCATGTGAGAGTGCAGCCACCAAGGGGCACACTTTGGCAGCAGGGCCATAATCAGGTAGTGTTACGGACTGTCATCTTAGGACTGGTACAATGCTATGGAGACAACTGTCTCAGTTATGTAAACCTTTATGATACAAAGAGGATCAAGACCGCCTAATATCTTTTACTGTATGATACCACCTTCTCTGAAGTGTCATCAACTGTTGATGACTGATTGTACCTGTGATGTCAGTAGTAGTATATAAAGGAAGGGCTCCTGTGACATCAAGCCCCAGACTTGACTTACACTAAAATAAGCAGTCTTTTACCACATCCAAATCTGAATTACATAAGATCTTCCCATCAATTAGATCTCTCTTCACATTTGCACACTCCCCTCTTCTACTTTGATTACGAACATCTCAGCAGCTATTGCCCAAATGATATCTATGTCAAAGCAGCTAGATTTGACTTACATCATCTAGCCCTCCAAAAGGCCCTCCTAACTAGGACCTTCTGCTCTCTTGCCCCTTATAGACAAAGGAGACATCGTTAGGCGGAGTGCACATAAGGGACTACTGCACCCTTACATTAAGTCAAGTCTACTACCCAGCCTGAGCTGGCACACATACAAATAAACTTCACTGGGGACTCAGATGATGAAGAAGTAGTCACCACAAGAAAAGAAACCAAACCTTCCTAAAGAAATAAGAGGAAGGGCCCAGTGGATCGAACAGGACCAAGGAGTGGATGGCCACTATGAAGTCCATGTTGAAGCTGAAGAAAAAGTGCTCCCAATAGAATACATAAACAGACATTGGTATTGGATCAACTATGAACAAGGATTCTGGTGGACCTGTCCACAAGCCCAGATAAAAGCACCACAAAAATACAGCCTCGGAACAAAAGCTTGACCATTCATTGATTTACCAGATCTAAAAAGAATTGAACTAGCTAGTGTATTCTCAGAATCCGAATCAGACGAAAAATCTTGGACACAAGCAACAGAAAGTGACTTCCCTATGAATGATCCACAAGAGGACAAAGCATTTGAAAAGGCAGCAAAAGATCTAAAAGAACTATAGTTAGTAACAGAAATAGTAGAAGAAGACAAGCCTATGAGCCAAATAGCAACAAAAACTGATGTCGCACAAATATCATTCTCAGGAATACCCCCAATGTCCCCCACTCAGGCAACCGCCTATGCAGGAGGACATGTCAGTCCAACAACAGCTGGACCTAGCCATAGTACATTATCAACAAGCGGAACGCCTAGCAGACCAAGCCACACGATTCAGGCAGCAAGCGGCATGGTGGGAAGCAGAGGCCAAACGGGAGGAACAGCTAGCCAATTGACTGGCATATCAAGCAGGCAAGCAGCAGGCCCCAGTACTGGCACACTGCCCACCAGAACATCAGCACCACAAGGAATGCAACTGAGCAGAGGTAGCAGCAGTGGAAGTGTGCCAGGTCCACCAGCCCCGCCACCAGGCAGACAAGTGGCAGTGCAAGGAGCCCCGGTTGTGGGTCTGCTTCCAGTTGCCAATGGGGCACTAAGAGGACATCCCCCCGAAATATTTGACAGTCAACGAAAGAACACCCAAAAATTTGTGAAAGAATTCACCTTATGGAAAATGTGCAATCTACGGAATGAGGCCATGACAAATCCATTCCAGCGGATCACGCTGGCCCTATTATATATCAAAGGACCATGCGTCAATGATTGGGTCACCAAAACCAGCGACAACACCATCTGAAAAGTATTCAGGGATCCACAAGCGATCCTGCCCATCATGCCAATCTATGCTGACAATAATGAAAACTTGTGGAATGAATTCATTAATGAGTTTGGCCAAGCATTTGCAGACACAGCTGCAGCAGAACAAGCTTATGCTGATCTCAGTAAACTAGAAATGAAAGGAGATGAGATTGACAAGTACATTGCCACATTTGAACACTTACTGGCCAGAGCAGGGTGGGACTGAACAGCCCATGGAAGCATCAAAATGTTCAAATAGGGTCTGTGAAAAGGAATACATGCTGGAATCCTCCAAAAGGACCCCTTGCCAGTAGGGATTGACCAATGGCAAGCTGCCACATGAAAGGAAGTACAAAGGCGATGCCTCATATTCGCCAGCCTCGGACCCTGTGGAGGTGATTACCTGAGCACCTGACAAAACTGACAATGGGAAAAGGGTATGAACTGAATGGTGTGAAAGGATCCCGATGCCATGGATGTGGATACAACGGTGGTTGGAAAAGGATCCAACTTCTCGAATTGGCACGAACAACACAGAATAACTGAAGACGAAAAGAAAAAGCGCCAACAGGAAGGAAGATGTTTTCAATGTGGATGACAAGGCCACATGTGATGAAATTGCCCAAGGAAAGGAACAAATAATGGACAAAGAGATGGACAAGGAGGGAAAGGTCAACAAGGAGAAAGTGCAAGAACCACTACAACTGAAGGAGATCAACAAGAAGAGACAAGGCCAGACAATGGCCACGTACCGAGTCCCCCTCCATATACCCCAAATGATCTCATAAACAACATTCGGGCCCTTAACATAGACAAGCAAGATGAATTAATGGACCAAATGATGGATGAACCGGGTTTTTAATGCCACTTGTAGAAACAGCTGACCTACGAGTGAAAAGAATTGATGTTGTGTATATTAGAAGTGTGCTAAAATCAATGAGAATCAGACTCACTTTCAAAACAATATCGATGGTGGCCAAAGACAAAGCCCTCCTCAACAGTGGAGCAACCGAAAATTTCCTGGATCTCCAAGCATGGAGAGAATTGAGAATAGGGCATTTGCAATTAGAAAAACCAGTCCCCATATGAAATGTAGATGGGACTAGCAACAGCACCGGGCATATCAAATATTTCTGTTGGTTAAAAATAAGAATAAAGAAACATGAAAGAAGAATGAAATTCTTCCTCACCAACTTGGGAAATGATCAATTCATTCTGGGATACCTGTTCCTCAAAGAATTCAACCCAAGAATTGACTGGGAAAAGGCTTGGTTGTTGGATGGAGAATTGGAAATTGAGACAATGGGGTTTCGACAAGCACAGGAAAAAGTGCGACGATTCCAAAATGCAGCAATTCAAAAGTGTGGGAAACCAATGGAAGGGTATGTGTTATATTTAAGAAAAACAACAATCTCTCAGAAAATGGCCCAGGAAGGACAAAGAACAAGAGAATCAAGTAAAGTAGAACTCCCAAAGGAATACCAAAAGTATTGGAGGGTATTTAGCAAATCCCAAGCACAATGATTTCCCCCAGAAAGAGAAGAAAGCATGGCAATTAAACTACTCCCAAACGCCCCAACTTCTATCAACTGCAAGGTGTATCCGTTAAATAGAAAAGAAATGGACATCCTAAGAAAATTCTTAGCAGAAGAAGAGAAAAAGGGATATATTAAACAAGGGAGCTTGCCTTACACCACTCCAGTATTCTTTGTTGGAAAGAAGGATTCGGAGGAACTACAACCAGTAATGGATTACCAAGAATTAAACAAATGGACAGAAAGAGATAACAATCCCTTACCAAATATAAGAACAGCGCTAGAAAACCTGCAAGAAGGAGAACTATATTCAAAGTTCGACCTCTGCTGGGGATACAAAAATCTGAGGATAAAAGAGGAAGATCAGACAAAAGCCGTGTTCAAAACAACCTTTGGAACTTACATACCCAGGGTCACTTACTTTGGATTAACTAACGCACCTCCAACATTTCAAAGAGTAATCCACCAAGATCTTTGACCAGTACTTCAGAAGTACCCACAAGAGGTTGGGAATTACCTGGACGATATCTGGATAGTAACAAAAAAAGACAAGGAAGGAAGGACCCAACATAAGAAGATAACACACAAATTATTGGAGCTATTAGAAACAAAATCCTATTTTTTAAAATTAAGCAAAAGTCAGTTCAAAATGGAAGATATGGACCTACTAGGATGGCAAGTGAAAAACAGAGAAATCAGGATAGACCCCAATAAAATCATGGGTTTAAAAAACTGGCCCCGTGAACTCAGAAACATCAAACAAGTACAAAGCATCCTAGGGATACTAGAATATCAACAACCATTTATACGAGGATTTGCCAAATTAGCATGACCACTCACCAAGCTCACCAAGAAGGATAAAATTTTTGAATGGACAGAAGAATGTAGAAGCACACTCGACACGCTAATTAACATTGTCATGTCGGAGCCAGTGTTAAAATGCCCAAACCCAGAAAAACCATTCAAACTCAAAGTGGATGCATTAGCATTCATGATAGGAGCCATCTTGTTCCAATGTGATGAAAGCAGAAAACGACAAGAAATCGGGTATTATTCAAAAGCACTAAACGAAACAGAACAAAACTATGATATCTGGGACTGAGAGTTCATGTCAGTAATTTTCAGATTGAGAAATTGGCAGCACCTCTTGGTAGGAAGCCCCCATCAGGTAACAGTGTTCACAGACAATGCAAATCTGCAATATTACCAACACCCACAGAAGATCAACTGAAGGGTTGCCAGATATATATCAATGCTGGCAGACTATAATCTGGAATTAAAACACTTACCAGGGGTAAAGAACCGTGCTGATCCCTTAAGTAGATGACCAGACCATGATGATGGGTCTAGTGACAATGAACAAGTAATGGTGCTGCCCAACAAGCTCTTTACAAGGATGATTGAAACGACGGTGTTGGATCAATGAATCCATCAAAAACAAAAAGACATCATAATCAAGGAATGGCAAAAAGAAGGATAGGGCTTACAGAAACGAGAAGGCGTCTGGTGGCGTGGGGCAGCATTGGTAATAACAGAACCAGAAAATGTCCAAAAGGGGCTTCTAGAAACCTATCATGACAGCAAAACGGCAGGGCACCCAGGGATGAACTGAACATACCATCAGATTGCACAAAGCTACTAGTGGCCAGAACTAAGAAAATACGTACGAAATTATGTTAAAGGGTGCAGAATATGCCAACAGAATAAAGTAAACACACACCCAAACTGACCAGCATTATGCCCCATCTCTCCCCCAGAAAACCCAGAACCTTTTAAAGTAATCAGTATAGATTTGATCACTAAGCTCCCAAAATCAAAAGGGAATGATGCTATCCTGACTATAACCAATCAAGGATCTATAAAGGTGGTGATATTAATACCATGTAATGAAACGATGGGAACAGAACAACTAGCTCACCTTTACAAACAAAACATGTTCCCATTCATAGGGATCCCCAGCAAATTAATCAGTGACTGAGATGTCTGGTTTACAAGCCAGCTGTTTCAAGAAATCTGTAGGCAGTTGGGGGTTCAACAAAACATGAGTTTGGCATATCACCTGGAAACAGACAGGCAGAGTGAACAAACAAACCAGACCATGGAAACCACATTAAGAATTTTTGGCAATTACCGACAAAACGACTGGAGCGATTGGCTCCCAATTGTGCAGTACCAACTTAACTCCCATGTCTCGAATACCACCCATTTCACCCTGTTTGAAGTATGGATGGGATACACTCCTTGAGCACACCAACACTGTAAAGTCCTAAGTGTCAGAATTTCAGTAGGTAAAATGAGTGAAAAAATGATGAAAAAATGATGAATAAACAGTGAAAAATGATGGAATAAAGGATGAAAAAATGCTGAGATTTAATGAAAAAATGATTGAAGTTTTTGGTAGTTTATTGCCTGAAATTCCAGTGAATCTGCAACAGGTTCATGCATTTTTTAGGGGATTTTTTACATGTTTTCTGGGGATTTTTTCACACATTTTTTCGTTGATTTTTGCATATATTTTTTGTTGATTTTTTCATGCATTTTCATTCATTTTTTTCACACATTTTTTCATTCATTTTTTCACAGGAAATTTTATTGAAATTTTACGAAATTTAAGTACCTAACTTATTCTACCCCATCACCATTGCCATTCCTATCCTCACCCTCATTGTCCCTTACATCCCAGTGTGACCAGGGCCTTCATCAGTTCTGCTGACACATACTCCAGAACAAAGTTGACCTAAGGTTGAAAGCCACTGTCAGCTCTTGTCTCAAAACACTACTTTGGTGGGAGTAGATCATACCATCACCACCACATGTCCTGGCATGTCCAGGCCGCGTTGTTGAGTCAGTGGGAGATGTGAAAGCAGAAAAAACTGTTCAGCAAAAACAAAAGGAAAGTAGAATACATACTATGGACTGCCTCCATATTCACATAAAGTTGGGTGGCTGTAGGCCATGT
>Ga0307510_10011578_pt1 | contig 10466 bp, 8 predicted proteins | sample 12_EM_MG_FD_207224 | JGI IMG/M metagenome (GOLD analysis project Ga0307510, IMG submission 207224) | Populus trichocarpa ectomycorrhiza microbial communities from riparian zone in the Pacific Northwest, United States - 12_EM | ecosystem: Host-associated > Plants > Roots > Unclassified | place...
AAAGAACGGCATCGGGGGTGTTGCACTGTGTGAGCTTCTCGGCGAAAGGATTTTGAGAAAGGTCTATTCCCGTGAGGTTGGCGTAGTCATTCAAGGCATCGATAATCAGTTGAAAGTCAGAACGGGGAGGTCTTGAATATCCAGTCGATAACATGGAGTCAGTGGCAGTTCGTCCTTTCTGAGGGGATTGGGATCGAGTGGGGAACGGGGTTGAGGGAATGAAGCGATCGCCACGATTTGCAGATGGCAGACGGCATTTGGACCATCACGTGATCGACCCCAGGCTTTCGCTCTGCCGAGCACGGGCCGGTGCCCGACGCGTTCTGCTGCACAGCAGCTACTCGCACACGACGCCTCTATCCCTTTGTCCTCCGTTGCCCCCTCGATCGATCCCTCTTTCCCTCTCATCCAGGGCCCCCCTCTCGCCGTGCCTCAATCCTTGCTGCTGATGGTCGCCCACCCGGAGCCGGCCGATGTCACAAGCACGCGCCGCATCGAAAGCTGTCATTTCATGTCAGACACGATGTGCATGGCACCTCGCAAGACGGGTCCTTGTTCGGGACCATATTTTTGCTGGATACGCATCTTATTGTATATAGGCTCATTCGACCCTCTTTTGTACGTTCCTTTATCGTCTTTTCGTCGTAGACCTCTTGCTCCCTATGCCAGCTTTCCCTCTTACCTTAGCTTTCTGCCATCGAACGTCACCACACCCTCTTCGACCCTGCGCCCGCCGCCTCGCTTCTGGATACAGTTCACAAAACTGCCTTCAATTCGGACACCGAATTTTTCTGCCAACGTCGCCACGCAGGTCTGTCTCCGGCAAGTCCGACTTCACATTCTCTTTCCTTCACATTTCTCCCCTCTACTCATTCTGCGCGTAGCGTACTTGTCCCCACTGCTTTAGACTCGCGTATCAAATACCCCCTCGCCTGGCCTCGCCAAAGGCAGGCAATAGTGGCCCTACTTTCTCGTTTGCGTGCGTTCGACTCTCGCCCGACCGATAGACGACCAACCGAGCCAACGAGCCGTCGTTCGTCTTCCTGTTTCGCGGTTTGTATGTACCCTTCTCTCGCCATCTTCTCATCTTTGCAGATCGTATCGTGTCGCTATCGCCTCAAGTGCACTCACCAGCGGACTTGAAACATCGACGAGCTTTCCGCCTCTTCTCCTTGTAACCGTTTCAGTTCTCCCTCGCGTGTTCTCGAATCTTTGGGATCGCGGCCTCATTTCCCTCTTCTCTTAAGTTATCCTTCCGATTCCGAACTTACATACGTAGACCAACCGTCTACGTGACAACAACATAGCAAAAACGTATAAATGATGACTGACATCGGCGGCAGTGGCCATTGAGAGCGTCATATACAGTAAGACCACAAAGCAAGATGGAATAGGGAATACACATGGATGGATACAGACAAGTAGTATGATAGAAATAGCAGGTGTTGGAGAGAGGAGACAATAGGGTTGTTCAAAGTTACCATTATTCTACCATTATTGTGTTCATTATTTGTTTCATTATTTTTTTAATGGTGATCAATAATGGTGTGATTAATGGCCATTATTTGATTAAGGACTGTAGAGGGCCCCTTCTTTGTTAATGGCCATTATTTCTTCTCACATTAATGAGACCATTTTTCTGTTTGGAGTTTTATTTGGAAATAGTCCAAACTTTGTTTTGTGCTGTCCACTGACTGTAGCCTCAGCATTGACTGCTTGTGTGCCACGCATGCCATGCTGCTCCTCATCAGCCTCATCCTCCACCTCCTTCACCCTCAGTCTTGACTCCTCGCCCCCTCACTCGTCGCACCTCAAACCATGCTGATGACATGCAGATGGCCTGCCTGTAGCATCCAGACACCATTTTTCCATCTTGTCACTATCTCTCACCTCCCATCACCTGACTAATTACCTAACTTGTGCACCTAACTTGGTGCCACATGACTGGGGAGCACGTGACCGCTCCCACGACCCTGTGACTGATTACTTGATCTTAACCCTAGACTGCTCATGTGACCAGGCATGTGACCTGCCACATGATACCATGTGACTTATCGTGCACCTGACCAGTCAGGTGCCAGACCCAGTGACCATTCCCTGACATGTGACTCACCTTACCATATTTGGCTTAATTTTTTTTTTTTTTTTTTTTTTTTTTTTTTTTGAATTTTTGTTTATTGTCCTTAGCTGTAAGCCATCAGACATGCTACGAGAGAATATGTACATGCGCGGATCAGTACTCATCGGAGACTAAAAGGTGAAAGAAAAGAAGGTATAGAAGGCGGTAATTAAAAGGTTGCAGTATGAAAGGGTTATGTGGTCTAGAAGAGACAGAGCCAAGCTGTCGACTCGGCACTTACCAATCAAGGAGGGTCCGGTCGGGGGGGCAGAGGGCGTAGAAGACGGTTGGTGGCGTGTTGGAAATCGCCGAGAGAAACGGCACCATCAAAGGTGCCGAAGATGTAAGCATCGAAGGGTCGGCTTCCAAAGAAGCGACGATGTGGGGATGATAAAGGGGAGCGTTCGAACAGGATGTGTTGTGTCATGTTCCGATGTCGAACCCTCGGACTAAGCCGCTGGGAAGGACTCCGTCAACTCGGACTAAGCCGCTGAGGACGGGGAAGGGATGCTCAGGAGGGAGGTGGGGAAGGTGAAAGGGAAGGTGGACGGAAAGCCTGGGGATCATTAAGTTGGGCCATGAGGCGATCAAAACTGGCTTGTTCCGATTGCGGAGATGGGGACAAGGAGGGGGGTGACCCGTGTTCAGGGCAAAGGGGGTTGTCACCAGCATTTGGTCGAAAGATATCGGAGTAGGTGATGGTAAAGCCGTGATCGAATGCAAGTTGAATGGCGGAAGAGAAGGTGCGTCGGTCTTTGCGAGAGAGAGCGCCAAGGATAAAAGGGGGTAATTGGCCATCGGGGCGAATGATGGATTGCCAGATGCATGAAAGACGCGGAAGGAGATCATAAGCTTCCTGCATCGAGCGAAGGAGACGGGCCTTAGGGTTAAGGAGAGGAGAGGGAGGGAGCGGAAAGATAATGGTTTGTTGCTCCTCTGTAAGGGTGTCAATTGTAGCCATGCCCGGGAGACCAGACCACTTGACGGAGTACCTGAAAATGTCAACGTGATGCAAGGGATCTGCCAAGAGAAAAGAAGAAATAGTCAAAGTAAATGCGTGAGAAAGATGAAGAAAGGGGTGTTTATGTAAACGAAATAAGTAAGGGTTAAGGGTTAAGTCCGGGAGAAAGATCCAAACGTGATTAGATAGAGAAGCATACGTAAGGCCATTACATAAGGCCGAGAAGATAGCCCGAAGGCGATCTGAATCCCTAGTCACACTGTGGTGTACTAGCGTCTGCCCTTTGAAGAGCAGGAAAGATGCTGCAAAAGGAGGGGAAGGGATGGTTAGTATGCGGATAAAGAGGTGAAAAGTATCGTAAGGTGGTTGGGTAATTAGAAGTTTAGTTGCCTCCTTAGATTCGCGACTTAGTTTAATGACGGTATTGTCGCGAACCTGGGGATGAGACCAGAAACTCTCGTAAGTAGGGAGGGGATAGAAGAAAGGGGGAAAAAGGTCTGGGAGAAGACGAGTGAGACAGGTGGGGGGGAGTGAGACAGGTGGGGGGGAGTGAGACAGGTGGGGGGGATTTGGCTTAACTGACTGTGTACAATACTGGTGGCCCATATAGCCACGCTGACTCTGACTGACTCCTGTGCGCAGCCTTGCCGACTCCTTCTGACTGAATACTGTACGACTCCTACTGATTCCCTCGGCTGCTTACTGTTATGATCCTGGACCCTATTTCAATTTTCCATCATTTATTTTGCACTCTCGGTCACTCATTTCCCACTCGTTCCCTCACGCGCCGCTCGGACTGCCACTAGATCACTTGACAAGTCACCTGATGGATCACCTGACCATTCCGCAGTGAACTATCACATACCATCACTCTGCAGTCCGCAGCATTCCACAGCATCACCATTTAACCCTTTCTGGATTGCCAACTCATGATGCTCCACTCCACAGTTGTCAGCTCATGATAGAGCTATACTTAGAACTGCCACGTCATGATGAACCTTACTATACGCTTCTGTCACTCTTGTGACTTCCATTACTCGTTACTTTCTCATCTGTATATAAACTCTTGTACTTTTGACGGTTAGGCCCTAAGCCTAACTTGGTTTTCAATCCAAGACTTGTAGCTTCCACCCAGGACTCCAAGAGTCATCAGTCTAAACCCTCAGTTGCTTCAAAGCTCCCTTGAAGCTTTACTCTCTACTTCTAACAGAACACTCAGAAGTCGCCCTTATCATCGGGGACTTACTTGTTATCATGTAGCCAATCGGTATCGCGCTACATCACATGATCATTGCCTTAGGAGGACAACCCACTAAGCAATCTCAGTCGTCGCCAAACCAATCCACGCACGTTGTGTCTTTAAGGCCCTTGGACCTTAACACTTACTGTATGAATGACTGATCGCTTACTATACTATGACTAGATCATATGACAACTCATACTGACTAGTACCAGGTAGTATATAAGACCTGTACTTCTGAGCAGTCAAGCCTTAAGCTTGACTTGAGTCTTGCAATCCTATCATCGTTACCCTGAACTCCCTTGCCTGCATCTTCCCACTCTACTTGTGAACCATCTATCTTCGTGTCTCTACCTCCATCAAGGGTAGAGGACAACTTGTAGAACTTGCATACAAGACAGACCTCCAGGTCGGCACACTAAGGGCATTAGCCCAAGTACTTGTGTACTGACATGTGCACGTGCTGCTTGTACCATACTCGCGCGCAACCAGAAGACACACAACTCACCACACCCGACCGACTCAAGGACTGGTAGCTTGAGGCACCAGCCTGGCTACCGCAGGAGGCTCTGTTGCCTCACCAGGACACGCGCAGAAGCCAGACAGTGCTAGAGTGCACAAAGGTGTTGTGCACCTACAAGCACAACCCGCAGCTGGCTAGGAGCCGCCACACAAGTCAAGCTTTCTATATAGGCACCTAGTGCCTCGAACGACCGACCCTAGGGATCCGCAAGTGGTCCACAGACACCAAACATTGAAGTGTCACCAGAATGAACATCATCATCACACACACACTTAAGAACTTGTAAAAGTTCTCATGCTCTGACCCACTCGAAGCAGTAAAGCACTGCTTCTGCTATCTGACCCGATAGCAAGGACAGGTCTCTGCAGTAAAGGAGGACCTCAACCAATCTAAGGACTAATATACAACACCGAGCATCACAAAGGATCGTTCTACTGACGTACCGGGAAGAAATCCTACCAGGTCTTTGTAAACAAGACAATTGAAACGACCCAGTGCAAGCCCAGAGTGACTAATAGACCATCTCGAATGTCACAAGGCCCTATCAAAGCCAAAGGAACAAACAACAGTGACCAATAACAAAGTGTAAACGTCACTAGATCCTCAAATCCCACATACTACACCCAACCATACCTCCCCACCGAGATCCAAGACTCATCATGTTACCAGGAGCTTGGACTACGCCCAGTCAGATGGGAACCTCCGACCAAACACATAAAAGAGGAAGTCCAAAATTGGATTCCACCAAACAATCTGTGAAGGATTGGATCAACCAACACCGAGTAAATGGTTGGTTGTCTACAGAAGACAAACAGCGATGTCTTCAGGAAGGCAGATGTTTTCGATGCCTGGAGATTGGACATAGGTCCATCAATTGCCCTACATTAAGGGAACAACGATGCGCCAGTTGTCAGCAGACGGGACATTGTGCACGAGAATGCCCATTTGAAAACAACCAAACATCAAACCAATGGTTCAAAGGCACTGGACAATCAAAGTCCACCACACAACCACCATGAATGCAGCAGCAGACTCAGGGATCTAATCACCCAGACTTAGGGGCGCTACCAATGGATCAGCTCAGATCAAGGATACAGACACAAAACCCCTCTCCTTGTGCCCCTGTAAGCAACCACGCTTGGGGCTGGGCTCGACCTAGCATCGCCCAGGAGAAGCAACGATGCTCCAACTGTCAGAAGACTAGGTGTACTATCCAAGACTGCCCAATTACGAAATTGGTGCTATCAACAACTCCACAGGAGGAGGAACGCAGAGCCAAGGAAAACCTAGCTAGCATCTTACGCAACATCAAAGCAATGTCTACCGAAGATTGTTTAGGAATGATCGAAGTACTCTTTGAAAAAGAGTCCACAATGCCGGCTAGAGTCCGAACACAACAAGTAGGGTCAACTAAACCTATGACCAAAGAACAACTTTGGAAATGCCTCTGGCAATGTAGTGCAGAGGAATGAAAGGAGATCAGTCTCCTCTTCAGACAAAGCTCGAAGCCACAAGCAACGATCACCCCAGTTCAGATCCATACACTTCAGATAAAGCGACAGGAAGGGTTACCTACAGTACAGATCCGAGCGGTGAAAAGCAAATGACTTGCCAAGGAGCAAGCTAAAAAAGGCTTACAACGTCATAATCGCAAAGAGCAAAAGGAAATTACTCTTGAACTCCTCAAAGGAGTCCCGCAGGAATGACTTACGCCAATGCTACTGAAACTATGGCAAAGTATGAAACCAGTGGTCATGGGAAACCTATCAGTTGTGAACAAAGGCTCAATAAGCGAATGGACAAAAAGCACCATTGCTTGTATACGTGCTGTAAGCACCACAGACCTGACACGCAGACATCGAATTGCCCAAGCATATGCCAAACTAGCGGCTAAAGTCCAAGAGCAAGAAGAGCACAAAGTCGACGAAGAACTGGCCAGAAAAGCTCAAAACTCTACAAGGATAAAATGGGATCACCACACCATCTCCAAACATCATGCAATGATAGACAAAGTCATTTCAAAAGCTCCAGAACAAGGACAAGAAATGCAACAGGCATACACACTCGAACGCCAAGAGGTAGCACATAAGGAAGGTCGACTCCCACAGAATTCTGGGGTAACCTTCAAACCAAGTGACCCTCTAGAGAATCAAGAAGCAAATGCCTTGTACATCCCTATGCATGCACAGACCAAGCTAGGCACCCATATCTTACCTGCGCTTGTCGACACAGGAGCAATACAGAACTTCTTATCCCACAATGCTGCTAAAAAGCTAGGGCTCACCTGGAAGGAGAATGATGCGCCGAAACCTGTAACTAATGCAGATGGTTCCAAGTGTGGAACTGGGATGATCACACTATATTGCAACATCCCAATGAAGCTCGATGACCTCTGGAAGGAGGAGTGGTTCTATAAAGCTGAAACTAGAACTGATCAAGTAGTTCTTGGTATCCCTTGGCTAGCAAACTTCAAACTGACAATCAATTGGACCACGGGGACCATTACGGAAGTACTAGAGGTCCCACTGCACATACCAACATGAAAGGTCAAGAAGAAGACCAGTTGGGACGATCAACCAGACAACACGCTAGGGGATAAAAATACCCCCACAGACTTAGCTACGCTTCAAACGACACTTAAGGCAAAGCAAGCACAATGCAATGACCTGTTAGAATGAGATCTAAGCCAAGATTACTTGGAAGATCTGATATGCCTCACTAATAGGCAACAACTGCCTGAAGTAACTCAGGAAACAGAACCTGAACATGCACAGGACAGCACCAGAAATGCAGATAAACAGATGCCGCAAACCACAATTGAGGAAGTAACCTCAATAAACGACCAATTGTGTGAAGCACAAGGGATAGAAGAAATCCCATGGCAACAAAGTAAAGCCAAGCAAGTCCTATTACCCCTAGAAGTACCGGAAGCCTACAAAAGTGCTGCAAGAATGTTGGGATTGTTCAGACCAACTGCACTAGATGAGGATGAACCAAAGGAACGGCATAAAAAGGGGATCAAAGCACCAAGCAATGGAACCAGCAATGCATTAGCACAGCCAGAAAACCGACCAAAGTCACTACTAGGACTGGAATACCTAAAGGATCTGGATGATAAAGATCCTACATCAGAACCTGAAGGCATGATTGTGGAAAATCATGGCCTAAAATGAGGGCAAGAGGCCCAAAGTGACATGCTCAGGCTTAGTCAAAGCAGCAACAGACCAGTGCAGAGAGGAGTGAAGCACAGTCCGTCTGATCCTCATGCTTGAGAGAATGAGCACCTGGTCGAGCCCATGTAGTATACATTGTTGTAGTGGTCGGTAGAACCCACATGCAAATTAGCCGTAAATTACGGAAAAAACAACATGGGCCCAGTTTCAGTCAAAAGTGCATTTATTCGTATGGGCCCATGAAAGAGTTGCTTTGCATATTCACACATTGGCCCATCAAGCACACAATGGGCTGCCGCACAGAACTGTTGTGTGGGCCCAAATAATTTTAGTTAGCAGGATAGCTGCTGAACCCTATGCTCGAATTGGCCCGTGATGCAAATGCAATACCATTGTCGAGGAGCTCGAGTTGGCCCACAGCAGCACAAAAGAAATCACGCGCAAGCACCAGAATGGGCCCATTTCATGCACCGTCATATACATACGAGCAGCCCTCATCGGCCCATCAAGCACACAATGGGCTGCCGCACAGAACTGTCGTGTGGGCCCACATAATTTTACGTAGCGGGATAGCAGCCGAACCTTGTGCTCGAATTGCCCCATGATGCAAATGCAATGCCATTGTCAATGAGCTCGAGTTGGCCCACAGCAGCACAAAAGAAATCACGCGCAAGCACCGGAATGGGCCCATTTCATGCACCGTCATATACACACGAGCAGCCCGCATTGGCCCATCAAGCACACAATGAGCTGCCGCACAGAATTGTCGTGTGGGCCCACATAATTTTACTTAGCGGGATAGCTGCCGAACCTTGTGCTCGAATTGCCCCATGATGCAAATACAATGCCATTGTCGATGAGCTCGAGTTGGCCCACAGCAGGACAAAAGAAATCACGCGCAAGCACCGGAATGGGCCCATTTCATGCACCGTCATATACACACGAGCAGCCCGCATTGGCCCATCAAGCACACAATGAGCTGCCGCAAAGAACTGTCGTGTGGGCCCACATAATTTTACTTAGCGGGATAGCTGCCGAACCTTGTGCTCGAATTGCCCCATGATGCAAATGCAATGCCATTGTCGATGAGCTCGAGTTGGCCCACAGCAGCACAAAAGAAATCACACGCAAGCATCGGAATGGGCCCATTTCATGCCCCTTCATATACACACGAGCAGCCCGCATTGGCCCATCAAGCACACAATGGGCTGCCGCACAGAACTGTCGTGTGGGCCCACATAATTTTACTTAGCGGGATAGCTGCCGAACCTTGTGCTCGAATTGGCCCATGATGCAAATGCAATGCCATTGTCAACGAGCTCGAGTTGGCCCACAGCAGCACAAAAGGATCACGCGCAAGCACTGGAATGGGCCCATTTCAGACACCGTCATATACACACGAGCAGCCCACATTGGCCCATCCAGCACACAATGGGCTGCCGCACAGAACTGTTGTGTGGGCCCACATAATTTTAGTTAGTGGGATAGCTGCCGAACCTTGTGCTTGAATTGGCCCATGATGCAAATGCAATGCCATTGTCGATGAGCTCGAGTTGGCCCACAGCAGCCCAAAAGAAATCACATGCAAGCACCGGAATGGGCCCATTTCAAGCACTGTCGTATACACACGAGCAGCCCGCATTGGCCCATCAAGCACACAATGAGCTGCCGCACAGAACTGTCGTGTGGGCCCACATAATTTTAGTTAGTCGGATAGCTGCCGAACCTTGTGCTCGAATTGCCCCATGATGCAAATACAATGCCATTGTCAATGAGCTCGAGTTGGCCCACAGCAGCCCAAAAGAAATCATGTGCAAGCATCGGAATGGGCCCATTTCATGCACCGTCATATACACACAAGCAGCCCGCATTGGCCCATCAAGCACACAATGGGCTGCTGCACAGAACTGTCGTGTGGGCCCACATAATTTTACTTAGCGGGATAGCTGCCGAACCTTGTGCTCGAATTGCCCCATGATGCAAATACAATGCCATTGTCAACGAGCTCAAGTTGGCCCACAGCAGGACAAAAGAATCACGCGCAAGCACCGGAATGGGCCCATTTCATACACCGTCATATACACACAAGCAGCCTGCATTGGCCCATCCAGCACACAATGGGCTGCCGCACAGAACTGTCGTGTGGGCCCACATAAGTTTATTTAGTGGGATAGCTGCCGAACCTTGTGCTCGAATTGGCCCGTGATGCAAATGCAATGCCATTGTCGATGAGATCGAGTTGGCCCACAGCAGCCCAAAAGAAATCACGCGCAAGCACCGGAATGGGCCCATTTCATGCACTGACATATATGCGCGAGCAGCTCACATTGGCCCATCCAGCACACAATGGGCTGCCGCACAGAACTGTCGTGTGGGCCCACATAATTTTAGTTAGTGGGATAGCTGCCGAACCTTGTGCTCGAATTGGCCCATGATGCAAATGCAATGCC
>Ga0307510_10011579_pt1 | contig 10466 bp, 12 predicted proteins | sample 12_EM_MG_FD_207224 | JGI IMG/M metagenome (GOLD analysis project Ga0307510, IMG submission 207224) | Populus trichocarpa ectomycorrhiza microbial communities from riparian zone in the Pacific Northwest, United States - 12_EM | ecosystem: Host-associated > Plants > Roots > Unclassified | place...
CGTCGTTGCAGCGCTGAAGGAGGCCAGCACCCAGCAGCAGAAGGCGGTTCGGGCGCAAGCCCAGAAAGACGCGACGGCCTATCAGGAAGCGATCCCAGGCATCGACAGCGTTTCCGATCTGCTTGCAAACCGGAAGATGATCGATTTCGTTCTCGTCGCCAAGGGTCTGGATCCCAAGAAGGTCAGCACCGAATTTCTCAAGAAGATCTTCGCCTCCGACCTGAACAATCCAAAGAGCTTCGTGAACACGCAGAGCGATTCCCGCTTTGCCGAGATCGTGTCGTCGTTCAACTTCGACAGCAAGGGCAACGTCGCGCGCCTCTCGATGATGGGCCCTCAGACGCGAGACCAACTTCGGGAAACACAGACGAACTATCTTCAGCAAAGCCTGGAGCAGCAGCAGGGGGAAACGAATCCCGGCGTGCGCCTGGCGCTCTATTTCAAGCGAAAGGCGGGGGAAATCTCGTCCGCGTACGACATCCTTGCCGACAAGGCTCTCTCTGAGGTGTTCAGGACCACCTTCAATTTGCCGGACTCGATGGCGGCGATGCCGATCGACCAGCAGGCCAAATTCGTGGACAAATTCATGAAGATCAAGGATCTTTCCGATCCCGCGAAGGTGACGAAGCTGCTGGATCGTTTCTCTGCCATGTATGACGTCAAGAACAGCCAGAGCACCGGCCAGTCCCAATCTCCCCTGCTCAACCTCTTTCAGGGATCGAGCTCGGGGATAAGTGACGCTACGTACCTGGCCATTGCCAAGCTACGCACTCACTGATGATCGCTCGCCGAGACTAGCCCAACACCTCGAGCACCAGCTCCATGGTCATCAGCACGGGATTGTCGCCACGGATCAGACGGCCCTCCGCAATGCCGCCGGTGTAGTCGATCAGCGCAATGTCGAGTGCGGCTTCAAGTGCACCCGAACGGCCCGGCGCGATCGTCCCCGCCGTCACCGCAAGCTCCGTCGCGAACGGCTCGGTCACGCCGCCATGGGTGAAGCGAGCCCCAATGGTCGAGCCGACCCCGCCATGGATCTTTGCGCGCAGGATGCCGCGGTCGCGGCAAAAGCCTTCGAGGCAGCCGGCAAAATCCTGATTGGGCCGCAGCCGCAGCGCGAAGGCGCGGCTCGTCGTATGCGCGCCGGTGCTCGCAGCCGCCACCGGCCCGAACAGCTTGAAATTCGTCTCGGGATCGGGCTCAGCGGCGAACAACGCGCCGTCGATGCCGAAGGCCTCGACCTCGAACCGCTCAGCGACGACAGTCTCGTCCGGCATCATATGGCCGCCGCTCGCCTTGCCCTCCGCCTCCGTCCAAAGCCCGTGGCAATGAAAGAACGGCGCGCCGTCGCGCGTGCCGAGCGTCATGCTGCCGAGCCTGGTGCGCGTCACGCCCTGGGGCCGATACGTGTCGCTGTAGAACGCGGCATTCTCGCCGGTCTTCGACAGCGCCGGCATCACATAGGCGAACGGCCCGAGCGCGCCGCCGCCGAAATTCAGCACGCCGCTCGTAAAACCCTCCGCGGCAAAACCGCGGCGTGCGGCTTCCAGCAGCGGCACACCTGCCTGAAGCGTGAAGGAGAAAGCGCGTCCCCTCGCCTCAACCCATTGGATGCGTTCGGCGACAGGGGCGCCCGGCTGCTTGATATTCCGCATAACCCGCGCTCAGCCTGCCTTCGTCTTGTCGAGGTCGAGCAGCCCGCGCGCCTCGAGCTCATCGCGCACCATGCGCTTCGGCACCTTGCCATAGCCGGATTTCGGCAGCGCCTCCCAGAAGAAGAACCGTTTCGGCATCTTGTAGCGCGGCACTTTCGGGAGGAGAAACGCCGCCATCTCCGCTTCACTCACAGCCGCCTCGCCTTCGCGCGCGACGCAGACGGCAACGCCGACCTCGCCCCAGGTCGCATCGGGCACGCCGAGCACGGCGACCTCTCCGACCGCGGGATGGGTCAAGATCTTCTCCTCGATCTCGCGCGGATAGATGTTGGAGCCGCCGGAGATATACATGTCCGACGCGCGTCCCGTGATGTAGACGAATCCCTCCTCGTCCATGTGGCCGAGATCGCCGGTGCGGAACCAGCCGTTGCGGAACGCCTTCGCATTGGCTTCGGGATTGTCATAGTAGCCGGCGAGCACGGCAGGCCCGATCACGCAGATCTCGCCGCTCTGGTTGGCCGCGAGCTCGCGGCCCTCGTCGTCCTGGATCGAGACCTGCATGCCGGTGCGCTCGAAGCCGCAGGTGCCGATCTTCGCATGCGGGCCGTCCTCGGGATCGTGCAGCGCCGCCGGCAGCACGGTGATGTTGCCGGTGACCTCGCCCAGGCCGAAATACTGCACGATGACCTTGCCGAGCTTCTTCAGCGCGCTCTTCTGGTCCTCGCGATACATCGGCGCGCCCGCATAGATCACATGACGCAGCGAAGAGTGATCGTATTTGTCGGCGGCGGGATGCTCGACCATCATCTTCAGGATTGTCGGCACGGTAAAGAGATTGCTGACCCGATGCGTCTCGATCAGGCGGAACGCCTCGTCGATGTCGAACTTTTCCGTCGACAGCAGCACGGTGCGCACGCCGCGCGCAGTCTGCACCAGCTGATGCACGCCGGCGCCATGCGACAGCGGCGCCACCACCAGCGAGGCATCGTCTTCGGTCACTCCAGGCGTCAGATCGGCGAGATGGTTGGTGACGACAAAACCCATCTGGCCGTGGGTCAGCACCGCGGCCTTGGAACGGCCGGTGGTGCCGGAGGTGAAGAAGAACCAGCAGGGGTCGTCGTGCTCGACGGCGACGTTCTCGACCACGGCACCGGCCTGCAAAGCAACCGCCTCCGCAACCGACGTCTCGCCGAACGCGCCCCTCCCGTCAACGCTCCAGGTGAACTCCAGCGCACCGCCCTTCACGGCCGCGGCGTGCTCGGGAAAATCGACATGGCACAGAAACGCCTTCGCGCCGGAGGCTTCTGCGAGATAGCTGACCTCGTCCGGCATCAGGCGAAAATTGGTGGGCACCCAGACCGCGCCGAGCCGGAACGCGGCAAACATCGAGAAGAACATCTCGTCGCCATTCTTGGAATGGACGAGGATGCGGTCGCCCTTGGCGATGCCGCGCGCGGCGAGCGCTGCGGCGAGCGCCGAGACCTGCGTATCGATCTCGCGCCAGGTCCAGGATCTGTCCCCCCAGACGAAACCGGGACGCGCCCCATGCCGCCGCGCATTCTGGGTCAGCATGTGAGCGAGATTCATGACGCGGCGGGACATGCGCAGGGGCTGCATCGGGCTTCCTCTTCGGCGGCGGACGGCGCGCGAGCCGCCCGCTCATTGCAGCCCATTTATCGCCATCGAACGTGCCCCGGCAAGGCCGCCGGCCGTTGCGCGTCCATGCGCCCGTTCAAGAAATCTTAAACATGATCGAGGCACCCTCAGTCCGTATCCGCGTACAGAGTGCCGCATCATGGTCAAAGCGCCCGCCCTCCTCCTGTTGTCGCTGGCGCTCGCCGGGTGTGCCGTGGCCCCGCAAGCGCATCTCGCCTCCGATCCCGCCTTCAAGCCCGCGCGCTATGCCTGGGACGGCGCCGGCGAGGATCCCAATCAGCCGCGCTCCGCACCAGCACGGACCGCGGCCCGATCCGAGCGCAGCAGGTCGCAAGCCGGACTTCAGCCCTATTCGAAGGAATGGTGGCAGGCCCAGGACGGCATCGAGGCCGAGCAGGACGCCAGGGTCAATCGCTCCCTCGTCATCTGCCAGGGCTGCCTGCGCCCGCAACCGCAAGCGGAAGACGCAAGGCTCGCCAAAGCGTCGGATTGAACCGAACGGCCACTCCATCGGTCTACAGAGATACGCACTGACGCCGGCCGCTCAGGCCTGCCGTCACGCGCCATCATCTCAGGGACATTTCATGCTCACCCGTCGAAGCTTCGTCGCTGCCTCTCTGCTTGCCACTGCTTCCCCCGCACTCGCCGTGATGCCTGCTCCCGGCGATCCCGTCGCCATCCTGACCGCGATCTACACCCGTGCAGCCAAGGGCAAGGGCGATGGCGGCGGCGCCTTCATCATCGAGAACAAGGCGGCCAGGAGCCAATATCTCTCCAAGGCGCTGGTCGCGCTGTGGGCCAAGGCGGATGCGCATACGCCCAAGGGCGACGTCGGACCGGTCGATTTCGATCCGGTCACCAATTCGCAGGAACCGGACGTCAGGTCGTTCAAGGTTGACGCCGAGAAGATGGAGGCCGACAAGGCGACGATCGCGGTGACCATCACCGGCCACCGCAACGACCGCAAGCCCGCCGACCTGATCGTGCGTTACGACTTCGTGCGCGAGGCTAACAGCTGGCGGATCGACGACATCAAGGGCACGTCCGACGGAGAAGCCTGGTCGATCCGCAAGATGCTGACGGACTCGCTGAAGAGCTGACCGGAGACGACATGAGCGACGTCATCAACAACAAGGCCCACCACCGCTATGAACTGGAGGTCGAGGGATATCTCGCGACCGAGCACTACAAGCTCGAAGGCAATGTCATCACCTTCGAGCATACCGACGTGCCGAAGGAGCTCAGCGGCAAAGGTGTCGGCTCAAAACTGGTGCAAGGCGCGCTCGACCAGGTCCGCGCGGCCGGATTGAAGCTGATCCCGGAGTGCCCGTTCGTGAAGGCGTGGATCGAGAAGCATCCGGACTATGCGGATCTGGTGAAGGGATGAGCAAACTCAGGCCCGCCGATCGCGCGGCGAGCCTGCCGCAATCCATGGCCTATTGCCCATGCTTCAGCATATCCTGATCACTCAGATCCCAGTCCTGCCACAGCTGGAGCACGCCGAGAATCACCGCCAACGCGCCGAGACTCGTATGGTAGATCCGGAGAAAACCTTCGCCGGAATAGCCGAGCACATAGGGCGAGACAATGAGCCACAGCCCGACCAGGATCGTCGCCACCTCCTGCCAGCGCTGCAAGGCGACATATTCGAGCTGGCTGAGGCCAAATACGACGAAGCCGATTGCGACCGCGTTCAGGACCATCACCTCGTGCCCGACGATCCCCGTGCGATCCTGGATGGGAAACCACGGCGACACGACAATCAGGGCGCCGAGCAGCATTCCACACCAGTCTTCCCATGTTCGATGAGTATTCAAGAAACCAAAGTCCGACATCGTACCCTCCTGCAAAAGAGGCATACGTCTGCGGCTGGCGATCACGACACTCCGAATGTCTAACGACCCTGCCGGCCGCATTCGGGCGTATGTCCTGTAACAAGACGTGGGAAACCGGGTGCACGAATACAAGACGGACCAACTTTTTTGCCGGCGAGGCGGCGTTAGCGGGTGACGGCCCAGGCACCGAACACCCGCTACAGCGCCCCAAGCTTCTGCAGTGCATCACGCGCGGCGGGCAGTCCCGGCCGCAATTCCAGCGCCTTCCGGAAATCGGCAATTGCACCCTGCTTGTTGCCGAGCCGCATCCTGGCCTGGCCGCGATTGCTCCAGGAAAACACGTCGGCGGGATCGTATTGCAGCGCCTTGTCGTAGTCGGCGAGACCGCCCTTGTTGTCGCCCTGGTAGAGCCGGATCATGCCGCGATTGCGCCAGCCGCGCGCGTCCGTCGGCGCGACGCGGATGGCCTCGCCATAGTCGGCGGCGGCACGCTCGAGCTGCTCGCTGTCGCGATAGACGTTGCCGCGGTCGATATAGGCAAGCAGATCGGGCGCAAGCTTGATCCGCGTGGTGTAGTCGGCGAGCGCATGCGCCATGTCGTGCTTGCGGTAATAGACCAGGGCGCGATTGGCGTAGGCCATCGCATAGTTGGGATCGCGCTTGATCGCGGCGTCGAAATCGGCAAAGGCGCCGTCGAGGTCGCCCTTGTTGAAACGGGATTCGCCGCGGTTGCTATACGCGAGCGCCAGCGACGGATCGAGCCTGATAGCCTGGTCGTAATCTGCGATGGCGCGATCGTAGTCGCGCTTGAAGCTGTAGACGCGGCCACGGTTGTTGAATGCGCAGGCATAGGTCGGATCGAGCCGGACCGCTGCATCGAGATCAGACAATGCGGCATCAAGCTCGCGCTTCTCGGTGAGGCCATGGCCGCGGTTGCAATAGGCGCCGGCGAGTCTCTGGCCGGTCTCGCTCCTGGTGTCGATCACGGTTGAGCAGGCCTTGACCCGCTGGTCCGGTGTACTGGCCAGCCCGACACATGCCTCCCAGGCCGGACCACCTTCGGCCGCGGCCGGGACCGGCGCTGTCGAGATCAGCGCGGCGAGCAGCGCGATCAGGCTGAGCGGGACACGCATTTTGCAGATATCTCCCCTGCGGCAACCTCCGTTGGTCGCACCTTGGCAACGGCCGGTTCAGGCCGCTAGATCAGGGAGAGAGACATCGCTTCGGAAGGATCCGGCATGGCCGCATCGGTACGCGACAACAGGGACAAAAGCCGCTTCGAGCTCGATGTCGGCAGCGAAATTGCCTTTGCCAATTATCGGCTGACACCATCGGCGGTGATCATCACCCATACCGAGACGCCGCGCGCTCTGCGCGGCCGCGGCGTCGCCTCCGAGCTGGTCAAGGGCGCGCTGGAGTTGATCCGCCGCGACGGCAAGAAGGTGATCGCCGGCTGCGGCTTCGTCGTCGACTATCTCGACAAGCATCCCGAGGACGCGGACCTCGTCGCCTAACGCAAAAAAGGGCCCGCGCGGTCGCGGGCCCTCGCAGTACGACCGAGGGATCGGTCAGTGCTTGATCTCAGGCGGCAGCTTGCCGCCATTGGCGGCGAGCTTCGACATCACCTGCTTGTGCAGCCAGACGTTCATGCTCGCCGAGTCGTTCATGTCGCCGCTGTAGCCGAGTTCCTTGGCGAGGTCCTTGCGCGCGGCAAGGCTGGAATCGATGTCAAGCGCCTTCATGAGGTCGACGATCGAAGTGCGCCATTCCAGCTTCTCTTTCTGGGCTGCCACCAGCTTGTCGACGATGGCCGCAACGTCCACGGTTGCCATCGGCGCGGCTGCCGGCGCCGATCCGCCCGGCGCGGCTCCTGCGGGCGCGCTGCCCGAGGCTGCGCCACCTGCGGGCACGGCGGAAGCCGGATGGCTGCCGAAGATCGCGCCCATGATTTTCCCGAAAATGCTCATGTCTTCTCCCCGAAAAGGATCCGTTGGAAGGGCCTGAGTGGCACTTATAGACGAAGTTAGGTCGTTGCGCCCGCGAAGTTCTGCGAACCGACAAGCAGCATCAGCTTATCTGCGGCGAAATGACGACCGAATGACACATTCGAGGTTGCACTGCGGCAACGAATCTCACCCAAGCGTGAGGGACAGGACTCGGAATTGGGAGTAGCCTTTCAATTCAACTCGCGAGCCCGTCCGGAATTCGCGTCTGGTTGGAATCGCGAAACTCAGAGAAGAGCGGCCGCTTGCGCCGTTTGCCGGCGCCGGATTCGGCTGCCCGGCAAGGGAGCTAGCGACCATGGCCACACTCACCCAGGGCAATGTCCCTACGATGGCGCCGCCCGCCGATGCGGCTGGACCGGTGATCCGCACCATCCAACTGTCCGATCTGCACGACGCGCTCAGGCGCGGCTGGGAGGACTTCAAGGCCGTTCCGAGCCACGCCATCATCCTCTGCGTGATCTATCCGGTGCTGGGCCTCGTGCTCGCCCGCACAGTGATGGGCTATTCGGTGTTGCCGCTGTTGTTTCCGCTGGCCGCTGGCTTCGCGCTGATCGGCCCGTTCGCGGCGCTCGGTCTCTATGAACTCTCCAGCCGTCGCGAACGCTATGAGGAGGCCAGCGCCTGGGATGCCATGGAGGTGCTGCGCTCACCCTCCTTCGGCGCCATGCTCGGCCTCGGCGCGCTGCTGCTCGCTCTGTTCGTGACCTGGGTCGCGACCGCGCAGGCAATTTATGTCGCGGCGTTCGGCTATGAGGGCGCGTCTGGAATCTCCGATTTTCTGACGCGCGTGCTGACGACGCAGCAAGGCTGGTGGCTGATCGTGGTCGGCTGCGGCACCGGCTTCCTGTTCGCGCTCGCCGCGCTCTGCATCAGCGCGGTGTCGTTCCCCTTGATGCTCGACCGCCATGCCGGCGCGTTCGAGGCGATGGTCACCTCGCTCCGCGTTGTCGCCAGGAACCCGGTGCCGATGGCGGCCTGGGGCCTGATCGTCGCGGTGCTGCTGGCGCTGGGCACGATCCCCGCCTTCCTCGGCCTTGCCGTGGTGATCCCCCTGCTCGGCCATGCCACCTGGCACCTCTACCGCAAGGTGATCGTCTCGGAGCCCGGCGCACGTCCGGCGCCGCCCCCGCCGCATCGCCCGCGCAAGCCGGCCGCCGACTTCCCGGCCAACCTCTTCCCCTGGCGCAATCGGACGGACGCGTGACGATATCGTGACATGCGATCCTGCCCGGGCTTGGGCAGGATCGGGCGGTGCCATGCGCCTTGCTTTGGCCGCGGTTCCGGCCGAGATTGCGCACGCCGGTCGATCACTTCACGGAATCAATTTCATCTGATGACCCCGACGATTTCTCGTCTTGCTCTCGCAGCTCTCGCCCTCTCCGCATCCATCCTGTCCGCCGAGCCCACGCTCGCAGCCGTCGCCTGCGGGTCGGGCAATTTCGACGCCTGGCTTGCCGACTTCAAAACCGACGCCGCGGCCAAGGGCATCTCGCAGCAGGCGATTGCCGCCGGACTTGCCGGCGTGACGCTCGACCAGAGCGTGCTCAACCGCGACCACTCACAAAAGGTCTTCACCCAGACTTTTGAAGAGTTTTCGGGCCGCATGGTGCCGCCGCGGATGACGCGCGGCTCCAACATGATGAAGCAATACGGCTCGGTGCTCTCCCGCATCGAGCAGACCTACGGCGTGCCCGGCGAGGTGCTGGTCGCGATCTGGGGTCTGGAGACCGATTTCGGCGTCAACACCGGCAAGTTCGCCACTATCCGCTCGCTGGCGACGCTGGCCTATGACTGCCGCCGCTCCGAGCAGTTTCGCGCTGAGTTGCTGGATGCGCTGCGCATCGTCCAGCGCGGCGATCTCGCGCCCGCCGACATGAAAGGCGCCTGGGCCGGCGAGCTCGGCCAGACCCAGTTCATGCCCTCGTCCTGGATGAAATACGCCGTCGACTTCGACGGCAACGGAAAGCGCGATCTTCTGCACAATGCGCCCGACGTGCTCGCCTCCACCGCCAATTATCTCGCCGGCTATGGCTGGCAGAAGGGCAAGGATTGGCAGCCCGGCGCTCCGAATTTTGCGGTGCTGCAGCAGTGGAACAAGAGCGAGGTCTATTCCAAGACCGTCGCCTCTTTCGCGACCCAGCTCGCGCGCGCCCCTTAAATGCGTTCGACGAACGCGTAGGGCCGATCGCCCGGCGACCGGCCCTCTCTTGGGTGCGTTTACTTGCCCATGGTGGCGGTCATCGCCTTGTTCAGGTGCATTCCGCAGGCACCCATTTTGCCGTTCAGCAGCGAGTCCTGCGCGGACGCGATCTCCTTCTGCGCCACGAACTTGCTGTCACCGTCGGGCATGGCCTCGATCGCGGTCTCCGTCTTTTCCAGATTGGGCCCGCTGCAGCCGCCCATGGCGTGCTTGGCGGCCTGGGCCGGCGCGACGGCGAACGCGACGGCGGCAATTACGATAACCCCGAGTAACTTCGTCATGATGTTACTTTCCTTCTCTTGTTCTTGGGACAGAACCGGCGACATTGCCGGAATCTGCAACATGACTTTCCTCCGGGCGCGGCAACTTGCCGCAATAAACTCCTCGCGAGAATTGCGTGATCGTGCGCTCGGCGCAGAGGCGCATGCAAAATTTCTGATTTTCATTACACCTTTGTAATGAAGGGCACACGTTCGGCGTGTGTGCGCTGCACCAGAGAGGCGGTCGCAGCCTGAAATGAGGCGATATCAGTTTCGACCGGCCTTGCTCCTCTCGTCATGAGAATCCGCCAGCCCAGAGTTAGGCGGATCGTCGGTCGAGAGCCGTCAAAGGTAAGCCTGTCATTGCAATATACAAATGAACTAATATTCACTTATAAGGTTCCGTCATCATGCGATTCGCGCATGCGAGACTTGGGTTTAGGAGCTGCTTGACCGCCTTGCGAGCGATTGGAACGCAACTTATTTCCTCTCCTGCGGGAACCTGGGAATCAATGCTAAACCCGTGAATTCACGGATATTTATAGTAACAATCTTCCTCTTCCGCCCACCCTTTGGGCGGGAGTGCTCTCGGGTTAATCGTCCGTTACCAGCGCCATGCATCCAACGCTTAGCTGCATCGCAACATCGGAACTTTCGCACTGCACCACTCTCACCTATATTCATTTCAACGATGACGCCCGGGCAAGGGTTGAATCGAACTACAGGAGACTACCAATGCTGCTTTCGCTCATCCGCATGATCCAGGCTTTCCGGGACTATCAGCGCAATGTTGCCGAGCTGTCCCAACTCAGCGATCGCGAACTGGCCGACATCGGCCTCGATCGCTCGGACAT
>Ga0307510_10011580_pt1 | contig 10466 bp, 11 predicted proteins | sample 12_EM_MG_FD_207224 | JGI IMG/M metagenome (GOLD analysis project Ga0307510, IMG submission 207224) | Populus trichocarpa ectomycorrhiza microbial communities from riparian zone in the Pacific Northwest, United States - 12_EM | ecosystem: Host-associated > Plants > Roots > Unclassified | place...
AGTAGGCTCTTTTCATTGCACCACCTGGGGCCCGTGAATCAAGAAACCAGCGCGACCGAACATCTGATTGCCGGGGTCCGGCGTGACGCGCATGGACGCAGGCAATTCGTGCCCCGTGGATGTGACGTTGTCCTGCTCCGGTCCGATGTTGTAATACTCTTGTGGGAGAGGTGGTTGAGCCATTCGGCAAAAAAAGGGTTCAATCTCAGCCTGGACGGCTGGAACCACGCGTTCGCAGGATGCGGCCCAAGTAAGCGCCATTAGTCCTACCCCACCCCCGGCGTCCCACCCCCCAACACCTCCGAAAACCGCGCACGCTCGATATTCCCACCACTCAAAATCACACCAACATTTTTATTGGCCATTCGCCCGCGCTCCTGCAACAGCGCAGCGAGCGGAGCGGCGCCAGCGCCTTCAGCCACCTGATGAGCATCATCATAGTAAACCCGCATGGCCTCAGCCATCTCGTCTTCACTCACCTTGACGAAACGAGCCGCGCCGCGGTGGATCGTGTCAATGGCATCCGTGACAGGCTCACGAGTGGCAATGCCATCGGCAAACGTCCGAGCCGACGGCGTCGTCACGGGCTTGCCGGCATCAAACGAAAGCGCAGTAGCCGGCGCATTCACAGCTCCCACACCAATGATCTCCGTTTTCAACCCGAGTAGATCTCTCACCGTGATCAGCCCACAGATGCCGGATCCCATACCAACACCAACATAAACCGCATCGAGCTTCTCAACCGCCCGGAACAGCTCCAGCGCATAGCTCGCAACGCCGGCTACCAGATCCCAGTTGAAGGACGAAATGAAGTGCAGATTCTCCGCCGCGGCGACCCGATTGGCTTCGTGCTTGGCCTCATCGAAGTCCTTACCGAACTCCACGAGCTTGGCCCCAAAAGCGGCCATCGAACCGTTCTGATCCGGAGAGTTCCCATACGGAACGTAGATCGTCGCCGGAACCCCCGCCCGAGCAGCCGCAAACGAAATCGACTGACCATGGTTCCCGCGCGTCGCAGAAACCACCCCCGCGATCTTCGGCTGTGCCCGCATCAGGCGATCCATGTACACGAGGCCGCCCCGCACCTTGAACGCACCGGTTGGTGTGTGGTTCTCGTGTTTGACCCAAACAGTGGAGCCAACCCGCTTGCGCAACTTGGGCCATGCATATTGCGGCGTAGGCGCCATCACTCGGTAGACGAGGGCAGCCGCCTGATCGAGTTCCTCGAGCGTGATCCGGGCCATCGGTCTCTCCATGAAAGGGGGTATTCAGACATCCTGACCGAGCATTGGAAGAAGTGCCAGCAGCGCGTGCGCACCGCTTCAGCTCACTGTACTGGTCGGCAAACAGTACGCCCGACGCACTGGGTCCACGCAGCCGGGCGCTCAGCCCACGGCGGACTCAGCCCGCGGCCCCACCCTCTCAGCGCTCCAGCATTTCCCTGGCGCGCCGCTGCCAATCCACCGCCAGCCCCGGCATGCCCTGTAACTGTTCCAACTCAGGTCGCGTCGCTCGACCGAACGAGGCCAGCTCCACCAGCCGCGCAAACGAAAAATCCGGATTCGGCCGCTCAACCAACTCAACCGCATCCCCGGCATGAATGGTCCCAGCCTGCAGCACGCGGTAGTACCACCCGGAACGGCCGGTGCGAACCATGGCTTTCGGCATGTACTTATCATTGAAGCGCAATGCGAATTTGAAACACGGCCGTCGTGGCTGACAGACCTGCAGCCTCGTTGTGCCGATCGCATGAATGTCGCCGATGCACAGATCGGCTTCGCGCAGGCCCCCGATCGCCAGGTTTTCACCGAGCCCACCCGGCACCAGCAGCGGGCTGTGCTGAGGATATTCCTGGCGCCAGTCGAGATAGTTCGCAGCCCCGTAGCCGTAGACCGCCTTATCCGGCCCGCCATGCACACTCAGGTCAGCCTGTTCGTCGCCCACGACTCCTGTCCGAGTCACCGTGATCGGGCCCGGGACCGGATGTTTGATGAAGCCGCTCGGCACGGCCTCCGGTCCCAGAGGTGCAACCTTGCCTACATGAATAGAGACGATTCGTGGAGTGTCTGCGCTCATGTGAATCTTCGCCCAGGTGCGGGAACCAATGGTTCCACAGTTCCGGGTTCCGTGTACACTTCTTGTGGGTGTTGAGGCTGCTCCCTTCAGCAGCGCAACAGGTCAGAGCCGGTCGGGCCGCCGGTTCGTGGAGACGTATGTCTGTGACTCAACGACCCGATTCTGCCTTTGTGCGTCTGATTGATTTCCTCCGCGTCGAGGCAGCAAGCGGCATCGTGCTGCTCGCGGCGGCTGCGGTTGCGCTCGTTTGGGCCAATTCACCGGCGTCCCACAACTATCAGTCGCTCTGGCAACCGCTACGATTCTGGGTCAACGATGTCCTGATGACGCTGTTTTTTCTGCTGGTCGGTCTCGAGCTCCGGCGGGAGCTGCACGAAGGAGCCCTCGCGGACTTCAAACAGGCCACGTTGCCAGCCGTCGCGGCGCTGGGCGGCGTACTGGTTCCAGCATTGATCTACACGGCGTTCAATGCAAACACACCGCTATCGAACGGATGGGCCATTCCAACCGCAACAGACATAGCATTCGCTGTTGGTATCCTCGCCCTGCTCGGCAAGCGCGTGCCACCCGGATTGCGTGTCTTGTTGCTGGCGATCGCGATCGTCGACGACGTCGTGGCAATCCTGGTGATTGCCTTTTTCTACTCTGACGCAGGGACCGGAGTGCATCCCGCACTTGCTGGTGTCGTCGTCGGACTCCTGATTCCCGTCTCATTAGCACGGCGCATCGAGCGCCATCTGCATCCATGGGTCGCCTTTGGCATCATGCCGTTGTTTGCGCTTGCAAATGCCGGCGTCAATCTGGGTGAAATCAACCTTCACTCCGCCACAACTCTGCCTCTGGTTGGCGGAGTTGTAGTAGCTCTCGTAGTGGGAAAGCCAGTCGGCATCCTATTGACTACCTGGCTTGCCGTCAGACTCAAATGGTGCGCATTGCCCACGGGGGTGAGCTATAGGCAGGTCGGCGTCATCGGGTGCCTCGGCGGCATCGGATTCACCATGTCGATTTTCATCAGCCATCTTGCCTTCGCGGATCAGGCCGAGCTGGTGACCGCGAAAGTCGCCATCCTCATCGGATCGGGCATCGCCGCCGTAGTGGGGTTGATTGCAGGCCGCTGGCTGTTGTCCGACTCCTAATGCGTTCCCCAACCCGCATCTCTACTGCCCGCAGTCTTCAATCCGCGCGCCATTCGTAGCCTCAATGATAGTGGCCACAATCATTGGCCGCGGCTTGGGCAACATGCCATAGACGGTAATCCGGTCCCCAACATGCACCGCCGTGAGCACCGCATTCGACAAATACGGCGCGAAATGCACTTCCACGCCATTGAGCAGAATCATTCCGTCGGCGTCTCCGTCAGGGTTGACGTGAAACCGCGCAACCCGGGAAGTCACGTGTGGCATGTCCTCGTCGTTCAGCGATGGCATAGAAGCTCCTGACATTTTCGCTATGGCTCCCTTCTTTAACGCACGACCCGCAATCTGAATTGCGGCTGAACGCTCGAGATTTCTGCATATTTGGCCGGATACTGTAACTTCCCGTCAGAAGTTCGACGCACTGCGGTCCGTCTGCGGTTTCGCCGCAACGGCTGTCACCAATAGTACAGATGAGGTCGCTGACAGTCGGGCCAGATCACCGCATCCGGATCGCGGCCGCGCACAATAGCGTGTTCGAGGCGATGAGTGTCGATACGTGCGGGAACGATGGTCATATCATGGCGCCACCAGCCGGGCTCATTCATTACCCAACGACTCAATTGCGTCCAAGGTTTGAGCCCGCCAAATCCGCAATGAGCGCGAAGGATTCGCACGCGACGAAGTTTCGCCACTCGCTGTTGATGTCGGCGGATAGAGCGCTTCATAACGTAAATTCCTCATGGAGTTATCTACGTCATTGGAATGTCTCCCGCCGGAAGCATGCGGGGCAGTATAGGAGGGCAACTTGATCGGTGCTTCTGACTTGCGTCCGTATTCCAGTGGATTTGTGCGGGCTTGCCACAATTTTTGCGGACATGCGGCGCGGAGAGGGCCCACACTGTCGACATGCTCCCTCAATCATTCACCGAACGGACCCTTGATGCCCGCGCCCTTTGGCCTGACTACCGCCCAACGACTCTTGCCGGGTTCCCGGATCTGGCCAACCGGCTACAAGTGGCTCATGTCAGCGCGAAGCTGGAAAACGAACGCCCCCTGGGAAATTTCAAAGCCCTCGGCGGAATGATCGCCGGCTTGCGCGCCCTGGCACGGGTAGCCGACGACGTCAACGCGCGCGTCCCGCGTCTGATCTGCGCAAGCGACGGCAACCACGGCCTCTCAGTCGCCGCTGCCGCCGCACGTGTTGGCGCGAAGGCAACCATCTATCTACCTGCCGGCGCGAATCCCATCCGTGCCGATCGAATCAACGCGATGGGCGGAGAAGTCCTCTGGGTCAATGGAACATACGATGACGCAGTTGACGCCGCTGCCGCAGCCGCCGCCGCAGCCGCCGCTCGGGGAGAGGGCCTTCTCATTCCTGACACGAGTCCAGACCCCAACGACCCGGTCGTCAAGGACGTGATGGCAGGGTATGCATTGATCACGCATGAACTTCGTGACCAACTTCAAGCGCGTCCAACTCACGTCTTCGTTCAGGCGGGAGTAGGGGGCCTGGCTGCCGCAGTGGCGGAGGGCCTCCGCGACTTCATGTCAGAGCCCCGACGAGTCTTGATCGTTGAACCCGAATCCGCAGCCTGCGTGGCTCACGCGTTGGCCGCGGGCCGTCCCGAGCGTATTTCCGCCACCCTCGAAACATCTGCGGAAATGTTGTCGTGCGGTCTTGCCTCAGCGTCAGCCATCGAAATCCTGAGGCGCCACAACGTCTACTCAATTGTCGTCAACGAGCCGCAGTTGGAAGCAGCGGTAGAAGTGTTGCGGGAGTCAGGCGGCCCGCAAACAACGCCGTCCGGCGCGGCTGGCCTAGCAGGCCTTCTGCACGTAGCCTCCAGCGCGCGACTCCGCGAAGAGCATCGACTCGGTCCCGACAGCAACGTACTTTTCCTGGTCACCGAACGCGCCGCATCACAAATGCCCGAGTAATTCTTCAGCTCCGTGATTTGGCTACATCCGACTCCAGTCGGTTGTTTCTGGTCTGGGATCAAAACAAAGTCGCTGCCGGCATTCGGACACCATCCTGGCGCGCTCAAAAGCCCGTGCATACTGGAAAAACTTTAAAAGCCGCAGCGGCTAGCGTGCCATTTCGCGCTGCGGATACCGCATTGGCGGAAAAAACCGGACTGAGCCGAGAAACTCTGTATCGAACGCTGTCGGAAAAAGGGAACCCACGGTTGGACACGCTGACCGCGATTCTAACAGCATTTGGTTTGAGGCTTTCCGTGAGGCCGAGCAAGGTGGCGAGAGTACGACGGGGCGGACTGCGGGCGGCACACGCCTGAGGCTGCGACGCTTTTTCTCCGGCGCCTCGCTCATACAGTACCCACCCCCACCCCCCACTGAATTTACTCCCCCCACCCACCCCCGTATCATCCCCGAATGACCCGCCGCATTCTGGGCTCCCAGCACCTCAAAGGCCGGGGTGCGCTCTCCAACCCGCCCGTCCGCTTCGAATCCACCCTGGTCGAAAAAACCGACGATGGCTGGTACCAGGAAGAAGAGGGCACAACGTCACTGTCCCAGACCGTGCTCCCTGATCACGCCAAAAGCGTGATCACCACCAACAACTCCCCCGACGTTGGCTTCGACCAGTCGATCAACCCTTATCGCGGCTGCAGTCACGGATGCGTGTACTGCTTCGCTCGCCCAACGCACGCCTATCTGGGCCTGTCGCCAGGCCTCGACTTTGAAACGAAGCTCTTCTACAAGGACAACGCAGTCGAATTGCTGCGCGCTGAGCTCAGCGCACGTAACTACGTGTGCAAGACGATTGCGCTGGGCATCAACACAGACGGTTGGCAGCCGCTGGAAAAGACGATGGAGGTGACGCGCAACGTGCTTGCCGTGCTGGCGGAGTGCCGGCATCCGATCTCAATCGTCACCAAGAGCGCTCTGATCGTGCGCGACCTGGACCTGTTGCAGGACATGGCGCGGGATCGCCTGGTGTCGGTGATGCTCAGCATCACCACGCTGGACAACGACGTCAAACGCACGCTGGAGCCGCGCACAGCTTCGCCCCAAGCGCGGCTCAAGGTCCTGGAGCAGCTATCGGCTGCCGGCGTACCCGTTGGAGTGATGGTGGCGCCCGTCATTCCCTCGCTTACTGATCACGAGATGGAGCACATCATGGAAGCCGCGAAGAACGCGGGCGCTACTCGTGCGGGCTACACGCTGCTGCGGCTACCGCATGAAGTGAAGGATCTGTTCCGCGAGTGGCTCGCCGAGCACTATCCGGACAGGGCGCAGCACGTGATGTCGATCATCAACCAGTCACGCGGTGGTAAGGACTATCAGGCCGAATTCGGCAAGCGCATGGTCGGAACCGGCGTGTTCGCCGAGCTTCTGCGCAAACGCTTCCAGGTGGCCAAGCGTCGATTGGGCCTGGACGAAGCGGATGGGCGCTTCGATCTACGTACAGATCTATTCCGCCCACCCACCGCCAACCGGGCGCAAATGACGCTCGGCTTCTGAGCGGCCTCCGTCACCGAACCAACGCCACCCGCGCCAACTCCGTCGTCAGCCCCGGCTCATTCCCCTCAATCCTGCGCTCAATCCGCCCACTGCCATTGATGGCAATGACCGTAGGCACCCTCCTGACATGAAATGAGTTGAACAGCGCCCCCGACGCATCCAGGGTCAGCGGAATGGTCACCTTATACTTCGTCGCATACTCACTCAAATCGTCCGGTGAAGACCACAGTCCCGAGGAAACTCCCAACCATCGCACATCCGGATGTTGTTTCGCCAGGTTCTCCACCTGCTCCCGCACCTCTCGACAGCGTGCCGACATCGCCGCCCGACTCTTCTCCAGATAGGACTCACACCAGGGCGACAGAAACACCAGCACAACCGGTCCCTTGTTTCCAAACTGCGCACCGTCCAACGCCGTGACCGAAAACGCCGGCGCCGGCCCGCCCACTCCGTGCCCTGACGGGTTAGCAGAAACAGCGCCCCCAACACCCTTTGCGCCCCCAGCGCCTCCAACGCTCCCAGCGGCTTCAACGCCCCCAGCCCCCGCACCCGCGGGCAACCCCCGCGCCGCCACCAACGCAGACTCCAACTGCTCATTGACCAGGTGCCCCACATACTGGACTCGCCCATCCCGACCGATAACAACATGTTGTGGAGTCACTCGCAAATGCAGCGCGGACCCCAACGTCCCGTCGTCGATCACGATCGGCATCTTGATGCCGAGCCGCTTACGATACTCGCGCACATCGTCAACCGAGTCATTGAACCCGGCGTTGATGGCAATAACCTCCAGGTCCGATCCGCGCGCCTCAAAAGTCTTTTCAAAATGCGGCATCTGTTCGCGGCAAGGCACACACCACGTCGCCCAGAACTTCAGATAAACCGCTTTCTTCCCGTACAACTTGCCCAGATCAATGGCCTGCCCATCGATCGTCTTCAGCACCATGCGCGGGGCAGGGGACCCAATCACACTCTGCCCGGCCGCCTCAGCCCTCTGCTCGCCAGTACCCTGGGCCAACACGGGCCCGCAAACCGCCAAAAGAGCCGTCGCCAGAAGACCAACTACCAGACGCATCCAACGAATCACCGCAGTTCCTCCGCCCCGACCGGTCGCGTGACAGGTATACCCTTGTCCTTGACAATAAACACCAGGAATTTGGCCGGCTCCGTCTTGCTCGCGTTTTGCGAGACCGTGTGAATGTCAGTCGGGTTCTCGTAGTAAGTGTCTCCCGGATGCAGTGTCACGGGAGCGCCACCCTTCACCTGCATGATGAGCGTTCCCTCCAGCACGTACACAAACACATTCGCATCGTGTCGATGCGGCTTCGATGCCTGGCCCGGCGCCATTTCAACAGTCAACACGACCGCTTCCTTGCCGGGGATCCCGGCCAGATCGCGCGTCATCAACGGCGCGGCAGGGTCGGCACTCGCGGTGCCGGTCGTCATCAGCAATGCGAGGCCCACCGCCGCGGCTCGCAGAGCACTGTTCAGGTATGTGTTCATGAGACTAAGATTGCGCGAGAACTGGTCCCAAAAAGGATCCACTTCAGGCAGATTTTATGGAACCACTTTTCGAGCTTCCACTCCACCTCCCGACGCGCGGTTCGCACCAGGTATTACGGGCGCTCCATCAGCAGCTTCGGGCGGCGATTCTCGACGGCCGGCTTCGGCCAGGACTGCGTTTGCCGTCCACGCGTGCGCTCGCTTCTACCCACGGCGTATCTCGAAACACTGCCGTTGCGGCATATGACCTGCTGTTGAGTGAAGGCTACGTATCGGTGCGACGGGGCTCCGGCTGTTATGTGGCTGAAGCACTGTCGCGTCGCGCAGCAGGAAAGTCGCCAGCGGGAACTCCCGCAGCCGGAAAGCCAAGAGCAGGGGCGGATCGGCGCGTGCACAGCTTCTGGCGCAACCGCCGCGCACGCCGCGCGCCCCCGGTTCCCGACTCGATCCGCTACCGCTTCAGGTGCGGACTTCCGGATACAGCATCGTTTCCCTATGACATCTGGCGCCGCTTGTCGAACCGGGCAATGCGCAGCCTCTCGAATCCCGATGTGAGCCGTGATCCCCAGGGCCTGCCGGCCCTGCGCGATGCGATCGCAAAACACGTGTCAGTATCCCGAGCCGTTGCCTGCCGCCCTGAGGACGTGTTGGTCACGAGTGGCGCGCAACAGGCATTCGACCTCCTTGCTCGTGTGCTCGCCGGTGGCCGACAGACACTGGTCGCAGTCGAGAATCCCAGTTATCCGCCCATGCGCGCGGTATTCGAGGCGGTGGGTGCCAAACTGGCGCCCATTCCTGTTGACGATGACGGGATGTTGGTCGACCAATTGCCCTCACAAGCGCGCATAGTTTGCGTGACGCCGTCCCACCAGTTTCCGCTTGGCTCGGCCATGTCGATGACGCGCAGGATGTCGCTCCTGGAATTTGCGCGGAAAAACGACGCCGTGGTGATCGAAGACGACTACGACTGTGAGTTTCGCTACGACGGCCGTCCGCTCGATGCACTGCAGACAATCGATCGACACGAGTCGGTGTTCTATGTGGGAACGTTTTCCAAGTCCATGTTCCCCGAAGTCCGGCTGGGTTTTATTGTGGCGCCGCCCTGGGCCCTGGAGGCGCTGATTGCGGCCAAACAGGCTGCGGATTTGATCAGTCCGTTCATCAATCAACACGCATTGGCGGCGTTTATCGCCGAGGGCCATCTCGCCCGTCACATCCGGAAGATGCGCTCCATCTACAGTCAACGCCGACGCCGGCTCATCGACGGCCTGCAGCGTGATTTCGGGCAGTGGTTGCACCCGATTCCGTCATTCGCGGGTCTGCATGTGTCCGCTCTCGTTCAAGGAGATGCGGAAGCCCTCGTAGAGCGTGCGCGAGATGTTGGGGTTGGAATTGGTGCTGTTGGCAGATATTGCGTCGGCAAGCCCAGCGTTCAAGGGCTCGTATTTGGCTACGGGGCGTTATCAGAGCGGTCGATAGTCGACGGTCTCGATCGACTTCGCCAACTACGCTAGCGTCGATACCCTTTCCAAACAAACTCCAACGCCTCCGGCAGTGTCTGATACCGCACGGCCCGGTCGCAGTGTGTCGAATTCAACGAGAACACATATTGATAGTGATATCCCTTCGCTTTCAACACCGAAGCCATGCGGTTATTGGCTTCCACCCAGTCATGCATGTCATCGCGCATGACGTTCGGATTGAACAAGTCCCGGTCGCCCACCTGCATCCAGATGCGAATCGGCTTCGGTGCGCTTTGCGGAATGAGTGTGTGGTGATACTCCCAGGCGCCACCGGGGGTCTCGGGATTGAACGGCCACTGTTGATTGACGAAGGTGCCTGAGTAGCTGATCACCCGGTGGTACCACTCAGGATGAAACCATGCCATGGTGAATGCTGCCGCCGCGCCAGAACTGCAACCCATCACCGCGCGTCCATCGGGTTTGCGTGTGAGTTTCACCGAGTAGGTCTTCTCGACCGCCGGCAAGACCTCTGCCTCAATGTACTCGGCAAACTTACCCGAAAGCGTGTCGTACTCCAGGCCACGCTCGCTACCCTGCGCGTCGCCGCCACCGTTCTGAATCATTATCGCAATCATTGCGGGCACACGCCGCTGCGCAATGAGTTTGTCCAGAATTCGCGGCAACGTTGTATCCGTGTCTCCTGGCTTCGGGCCATCGTGAATGACAATGAACGGTGCCTGCGAGCCGGCTTTATATTGCTTGGGAATATAAACAGTAATTGTGCGCTGAAAGGCAAGCGGGTGCG
>Ga0307510_10011581_pt1 | contig 10465 bp, 2 predicted proteins | sample 12_EM_MG_FD_207224 | JGI IMG/M metagenome (GOLD analysis project Ga0307510, IMG submission 207224) | Populus trichocarpa ectomycorrhiza microbial communities from riparian zone in the Pacific Northwest, United States - 12_EM | ecosystem: Host-associated > Plants > Roots > Unclassified | place...
ACCCGCAGGACCCGCTGGGCATGGAGGCAAGAAAACAGCTGGCGCTGGCCTGGCTGAGACTGGGGGAAAGAAGCAATTGCATTTCCAACCACTCTTCGGGTTCCTGTATCTTCCCGATCAGCGGAAAGGGCGTTTATACAGACCCGACAGCCTCGTTCAGCGGCATCGAAATCTATAAAGATATCCTGCAGCACGATTCCAATGACCTCGAGTCAAGATGGCTGCTCAACGTAGCATATATGACGGTAGGGGCCTATCCCGACAAAGTGCCTCCAGCCTGGCTTATCCCGGGTCTGGATAAAGATACTTCCGCCTACCATCTGAACCCCTTTAAAGATGTGTCCCGCGACCTGAATATAAATACCTTCAGAAGCCAGGCTGGCGGCACCATCGTGGATGACTTCAACAATGATGGCTATCTCGACATCGTAACCTCGTCCTGGGACCTGCATGAAACCATGCACTACTTTAAGAACAATGGAGATGGGACCTATAAGGATGTCTCGCAGGAATCGGGCCTCAGCGACATTAAAGGTGGCCTGAACATCAACGAGGCGGATTATAACAACGATGGCTTCACAGATATCCTCGTTTTACGCGGAGCCTGGCTGGGTGAGATGGGCAAACAACCCGTAACCTTGTTGGAAAACAATGGAGACGGAACCTTCACCGATGTCACTGTCGAAAGCGGTATCCTTTCTTTTGGTCCGACTCAAACGGGTACCTGGGCCGATTTCAACAACGACGGATGGCTGGACCTGTTCATCGGCAAGGAGTCCTTACCCAATAAGCCCGCACATCCATCAGAGTTATACATCAACAACCACGACGGTACTTTTACAAATGTGGCACAGGAGGCCGGCTGTGATAGAGTCGGATTTATGAAAGGAGTCAATTCAGGGGATTACAACAACGATGGATGGCCGGATATCTTTATCTCCTGCCGCGATGGTCAGAAAATACTGCTTAAAAACAAAGGGGAGAGATCAAAAATTCCTCAGTTCGAGGACGTGACGCACACAGCCGGTTTGGATAAATCCCTGACCTATACATTCCCGACCTGGTTTTGGGATTATAACAATGACGGCTGGCCGGACATTTTTGTCTGCGGCTACCAGTATCAGGGTTCTTTAGCCGTATCCGCAGCTGCAGAGGCGCTGGGCAAACCGCTACCGCCCGGTACAAGCAGGATGTACCTGTACAAAAACAATCATGACGGTACCTTCACCGACGTTTCGAAAGAAGTAGGACTCGACCACGCGGTCTTTTCCATGGGTTCCAATTTTGGCGACCTGGACAATGACGGCTGGCCCGATATGTACCTCGGTACCGGCAATCCCGATTTTGCTTCGCTGGTTCCCAACAAGCTGTTCAAGAACGTCGACGGACAACGTTTTGCAGACATAACCGCCTCCGCAAAGGTGGGCAATCTGCAAAAAGGACACGGTGTAGCCTTTGCCGACGTCAACAATGACGGCAACCAGGACATATTCGTGGAAGTGGGGGGTGCACAGTCAGGAGATGCCTATTTCAACTCGCTTTACATCAATCCGGGTCAGAACAATAACAACTGGATCAGCGTATTGCTGGAAGGGACGAAATCCAACCGCTCGGCAATAGGAGCGCATGTTATCCTGAATTTTCGAGAGGATGGCAAAAACCGAACGGTCTATACGGACATCAACTGCGGCAGCAGTTTCGGCGGCAATCCGCTTCGCAAAGAGATCGGCATCGGCAAGGCACAGATTATCGATGAGATGACGATCAAATGGCCGACCTCGGGGATCGTCCAGGTCTTTAAAAATGTCCAGCCCCGGCAGTTCTTAAAAATTAAAGAAGGAAAAGATCAGCTGGAAAAAATGAGCTTACAACGACTCGGGTTCAAGAACCAGATGGACGCAGGAATGATAAGCTGTGCGCCCGGTCAGATCAAATGACGGACCGGTTCTTTGCATAGTCGCTGGGAGTCACGCCAAACTGTTTTTTAAATTCCTTGCTGAAATATTTACTATCCGTAAACCCGACCGCCGCCGCCACCTGCTGTACAGACAGCTGCCCGGCTTCCACAAGCTGGGCAGCTTTTTGCAGCCGGATGAATTTGATAAAATCGTTGACCGAGAGATTGGTCACCGCTTTGACCTTTTTGTAAAGGACAGGCTGACTCATACCAAGACTGGCAGAGAGATAAGGAACGGCAAACTCGGGGTTGTCCGTATTCTCTTCGATGAACCGCGTGATCTTTTGCAGGAACTCATCTTCGATACCAGGCGCTTCTGTCAGGGGTTGCAGAACGATCCTCGGCGCGAATTTCTTTCTCAGCACCTCCCTCGCCGCCAGCAGGTTGTAGATATGCAGCTCGAGGATCTGGATGCTGAATGGCTTTACAAGATAGATGTCGGCGCCGGTAGCCAGACCGCTGACCTGGTGTTCGTGAGCAGCCTTCGCAGTGAGCAGGATCACCGGGATATGACTGGTCCGCTGATCGGTCTTTAGCCGGCTGCAAAGGGTCAGCCCATCTATCCCCGGCATCATGACATCGCTGATCACAATATCGGGGATCTGTTCTATCGCCGTCTCCCAGCCTTCCCCTCCATCGGCACAGGTCGTCACCTGGTAGTCACCGCTGAGAGAGTCGCTTATGAACGATCTCAGCTCGGCATTGTCCTCCACCAGCAACAGCGAATAGCGACCCGCCTGTTCCTTACCTGTAATCACCGGCGCCGGCGGCCGGGATCTCACCGGCAACGGCAGGCTTATCGTAAAACAAGTCCTGTTGCCGGCAGCAGTCCCTGATACTTCGCTTTCCACCGTGAGGTCCCCCTTGTGCAGCTTGACGATGCTGCGGGACAACGCAAGCCCGATGCCATAACCCGTATTCTGTTTGTCCTTGTCGCGGTCATCCACCTGGAAGAAATTGACAAAGAGCTTTTTTACATTCTCCGGCGCAATACCCTTGCCGTTGTCAGTGACCCTGATCTCCACCGCCTGTCCCTTTGTTTCAAGCTCAACGTCGATACGCCCCCCATCAGAAGTGAACTTGAAGGCATTCGTCAGCAGATTAAAGATCACCTTCTCCATTTGCGTTTTGTCAAAGGAGACTTCGATCTTCTCTGCTGGGGTCGTAAACCCGAAATGCATGCCCCTGGCCTCTGCCAGCTCCCGGAAAGAATCTGTTATCGCCTTTATAAACACAACGATATCCTCCGTAGCCAAATGCAGGTTCAGATGATTGGTCTCCGCCCGGCGGAATTCCATCAGTTCCTCCACCAATCGAAGCAAACGGTCTGCATTAGTTTTTACAAATTGTAATTGCTGATGAAAAACAGGTTCTGCCTTTTTCCACTGCAGCATTTTCTCTACAGGAGAAGAGATCAGCGTAAGATGGGTCCGTATCTCATGCGATATATTGGTAAAAAAGTTCAGCTTGACCTGGTGCAGCTCATGATCCCTCCGAAGCAGGGCCCGCAGGAAAAAGAAACGCGTGATAAAAAATACAATGACTGTAAGGATCAGGATATATAAGAGATAGGCCCACCAGGTAGCCCAAAAGGGTGGGAGGATGCGGATCTCCAGCACGGCAGCCTGACTCCATATCCCATCATTATTGGCTCCCATCACCCGGAAAGTATAGTCTCCGGCCGGAAGATTGGTATAGGTGGCAGAAGATGTGCTGACCTCATTCCATAATTTGTCAAAGCCCTCCAGCCTGTACCGGTATTTATTCTTATCGCTCCTCGTAAAGTTCAGCAGGGCAAAATCCAGCGTGAACACATTCTGGTCATGACGGAAGACGATCTTTTTTGCAAGCCCGATGTCCTCTTTTAGCAAATGATCGGGACCGTCGATTCCCACCGGGGTGTTGAACAGCCTTAACGAAGTAAAAACCAGCGGCGCTATATAGTCATTGGTTTCGATGCTGTCCGGAAAGAAGGCCGTCAGCCCCTTATATCCGCCAAAGAATAATTCCCCCTTGCTGTCCTTCCAAAAAGCGTTGTAGTTAAAGGCATCGGCAGCCAGACCATCACTGACGGTATAGGTCTTGAAATTCCGGGTAACGACATCGAACCGCGAGAGGCCATTGTCCGTGCTTATCCAGAGATATCCTTTGTCGTCCTCGAGAATGCCTACGACATTATTATTGGGTAACCCGTCTTTCTGCGACCAGGACAGTATCCCCCTTGTTTTCGGATCATAACAGATCAGACCGCCATAATATAAACCCACCCAGATACGACCCTTTCTGTCCTCGCAGAGACAATTGATATAGGCCGTCTGCAACCGGTGACCGGCCGGCCATAGTTGTAAAGGACGGAGTTCCTCCGTGAAAACGAATAAGCCATCCGTTGTGCCGGTCCAGATATTTTTCTTTTTGTCCAGCAGCAGCGTATGAGCGATCTCTTGTTTTAACCTCCGCGTTACTACACTATCCGGGTACGGTTCCAGTTTTGTCCCCGTTTTGTTGAACAGCCTTAATCCAGCCTGTGTCCCCACCCATAGACGGCTCCGGCTGTCTTCCAGGATCACCGGCACTTCGGGGACATAGGTCTCCGGTTTGAGCTGGTCATAAAGGAAACGCTGAAACCGCCCCGACACCGGATCGAACAGCTCGAGACCTCCGTCATGTGTGCCTACCCAAATATTTCCCTCCCGGTCGCGATAGACTGTCTTAACCAGGTTGGAACCCAGGCTGTGCAGATCTGCCGGGTTGTTCTTCCAGGCTTTGACAAGACCCGTTCTCCGGTCCAGATAATTCAGCCCTCCGCCTTCGGTCCCGATATAAAGATTGTTCTTTTCGTCCTCTGCGATGGAGCTGACGACATTATTGGTGATGGAAGACCGGTATCTGCTGCTTTGGAAGACGGTAAAAGGAGTAGTGTAAGAATAGGTCACATCGACACCGCCAAAATAAGTCCCCGCCCAAATAGAACCCGCAGCATCCTGGAAGATACTATGGATGGAGTTCTGGCTTAGGCTTTTCTTGTTCTCGGGATCATGCTGATAGGAGATTATCCGTCTCGTGAGAGGATCTGCCATGCAAAGACCCTGAAGCGTTCCGATCAGGAATCGCCCTTTCCTGTCTGCGATGATCCGCCGGATATTATTGCTGGGCAGACCACTCATGCCCGGGGCGGGGGAGAGGATCGAAAAATTCCCGGTCCCCGGATCATAGATATTCAATCCGCCGTTGGTGGTGCCGATCCACATTTTCCCGTCGGGCCCCTCGTTGATAGCCGTAACAAAATTATCACTCAGACTGCCGGGCCGGTCGTCCCGGTGTTCAAAAGTCTCTGCCTGCCAGCGTCCGTTCTGATCTTTTAGTCTTTTCAATCCCGTCGCCGTCCCCACCCAAAGATTTCCATCTCTGTCCCCAAAAATAGTTTGGACATCATTACCCGCGATGCCGGGCAGGTTACAGGGAATAGAGTCCTCTTTCAGAGCTGGCCGGGCTCCGTCGACCAGCCGGTCAAGTCCCGTTGCCGTCCCCACCCAGATCGCCCCCCTCCTGTCCTCATAGATGCAATTGATCCGGTTCTCCGGTGCGTTGATAAGATCAGGCCGGGGTAAGATGCGGACAAAAGTCCCGGAACCCGGATCATATTTGTTCAATCCGTTCAGCGTTCCTATCCAGAGCTGCTGGCGGCTGTCGCAAAGCAGCGACAATATATAATTATTGGAGATACTCCGGGAATTGGCCTCCTCGTACTTATAGACCCTGACGGTCTGGCCATCATAGCGGTTGAGCCCATATCGGGTTCCAAACCACATAAACCCACGGGCATCCTGACCGATCGCAAGGACGGAATTTTGAGAGAGCCCGTTCTCGACGCTCAAGTGGTCAAAGGCAATGTTTTGAGCAAAACAGACGAAAGACAAGCCCGCAAAAAAAATCAGAGATCCAAAACCTTTTAACGACATCATCACTGGATTACACGGGGCTAAATATAGCTAAATTCCCCCTTCCAGCCGAAAATTCCCCCCTTGCGTTTAGGATCTTCTACCATCCTCATCGGCGTTTTTCAGCTTTTATCCGGCACATTTGTCAGAGAGAATTCACCAAAAACCAAAATTATCAATTATGAGCCTTTGCCTTCCCATTCCGCACCGGTTCACCCTTATTGGATTAATACTCCTCCTCCCTTTTCTAACGCTGGCGCAAACAAGGCCCATCACCGGAACCATAAAGGACGATTCCGGAAAACCCCTCGAAGGCGTCTCGGTTTCCATCAGCGGTCAGTCTACAGGTACCACCACCGATTCCGCTGGACGATTCCATCTCTCTATTGCGGCTGGAACCACAATTACCTTTTCCTATGTGAATTATGAAGGCTCCAAACTGACCAACGGCGCCAGATCCGATTATTCGGTCATTCTCAAACAGAAAGGCGGCGCCCTGAATGACGTCGTCGTCGTCGGGTACGGAACCGCAAAGCGAAAAGACCTGACGGGAGCCGTCGGCTCCGTCAACATGCGGGATTTTGCAAAGGCGCCCGTAAAGTCCTTTGACGACGCCCTCGCCGGCCGGGTCGCCGGTGTAGTGGTGACCAGCAATGACGGCCAGCCCGGCGCCAATGCCAACATCGTCATCCGCGGACAGGGGTCGATCACCCAGGACAACTCCCCCCTCTATGTCATCGACGGTTTCCCGCTGGAAAACAGCAATGCCAACTCCATCGACCCCGCCGATATCGAATCCATCGACGTGCTCAAAGACGCCTCCGCTACCGCCCGCTATGGCGCCAGAGGCTCCAATGGGGTCATTCTTATTACCACCAAAAAGGGGAAATCAGGTGCCCCTGAAGTTTCCTACAATCCTTACTTCGGTATTCAGAGAATTCCTAAGAAGATGAAAATGATGGACCCATACCAGTTTGTTAAATATGTACAGGAGGTGAATCCGGTCTCTGCCGATTCTATTTACCTGTCCAACGGGAAGACACTGGACGATTATAAGAACCGAAAGGCGGTGGATCTCCAGGACTATATCTACCAGACCGGCCTTACTGACAATAATGACATCGCCATCCGCGGGGGCAACGATAAGACCGTTTATTCCATCTCAGGGAACTTCCTCGATCAGCGGGGTATTATCATTCAAAGCGGGTTCCGACGTTACCAGGGACGTTTTTCCCTCGACCAGAAGGTCAACAGCAAGCTGAAGGTCGGGATCAACGCCAACTATTCCTATAGCGTAGCTTCGGGTCAGCAGGTCTCCAACGCCGTTTCGGGCACGGCGACCTATTATGCCTCTTCCAACCTCCTGTATTCGGTATGGGGCTATCGTCCCACGGTAGGTCTGGGCAGCAGCGACAGCTCTACCTATCTCCTGGGCTCCCTTAACGACCCGGCCCTTATCGGCAACTCTGCACAGGATTACCGGGTCAACCCGCTGATCAATCTGAAAAACCAGCTCACCAATATCAAGAATACCAGCCTTATCGCCAATGGGTATGCGGAATATGCTTTTACCCCCTCGCTGACCCTGCGCGTGACGGGCGGGGTCACCAATATCATGGTCGAAACAGATGTATTCAACAATTCCCAAACCCAGTCCGCATCAAAATACAACGCCAGCATCATTGGACCCAATGGCAGTGTCGGGTATACCCCCAACACGACCTGGATGAACGAAAATATCCTGACCTATGACCATCGTTTCCACGACGACCATCATGTCACCCTCATCGGGGATTTCTCGGAGTATGGTTATACCAGCTCGGTCAAGCAGCTCTCCGGAACAAATCTCCCCAATGAAGATCTTGGCCTCGACGGCATCGACCTTGCACCCAGCGGCAATATCAATGCCGTGTCCAGCAGCAGTCGCTGGAGAATGGCTTCCGGAGTAGGCATCCTCAACTACGATTACAAGTCGAAATATCTCCTCAGCGGTTCGATACGGGCGGATGGGTCTTCTAAATTCGCAGCCGGCAACCGCTGGGGTTATTTTCCCGCAGGGTCCGTTGGCTGGCGTTTCAGCAACGAGAATTTTATGGAAAAGTTCGGCTGGTTGACGGATGGCAAGATCAGGGCCAGCTACGGCGCCTCGGGTAACAATCGCGTCAGCGACTTTGCCTATCTCCCGACGATCGGGTTTCCTGGCACCACCAACTGGTATTCCTATGATAACCTCCCGCCTGCCGTCGGTTCCACGGTGACGGCTGCGGGTAATTATAATCTGAAATGGGAGACCACCCTGCAATCGGATATCGGTCTTGACCTTTCGTTCCTGAAGAGCAGGATCAATCTGACGGTGGATGTCTACCGCAAGACCACTCACAATCTGTTGCTCAACGCCAGCCTGCCTTATTTTATCGGGGTAAATCCGGCAGCCGGTTTTGAGAACGTCGGAGAGCTGCGTAACCAGGGTCTCGAAGTGTCGCTCAACACCCGCAATATCGAGACCCCGAACTTTTCCTGGAGCACCAGTTTCAATATCAGCTTTAACCAGAATAAGATCCAGGCGCTGGCCAATAACCAGACTTCCATCCTGTCCGGCTCAGGCACCTTCTTCGATACCCGCTTTTCTTCCCTTTCACCCTATATCGCCGCCATTGGCCGGTCGGTAGGGGAGATGTATGGCCTCAAATTCGATGGCATCTATCAGTATGCCGATTTTGACCGGATGCCCAATGGCAGCTATCTCCTGAAACCGAATATCGCTACCAATGGCGCCACCCGCTCTACCATTCAGCCGGGAGATATCAAATACAAGGATCTCAATGGCGATGGGGTAGCCGATAGCAAGGACTATACCGTCATCGGCCGGGGCTTGCCTATCCACACCGGAGGTTTTGTAAATAATTTCCGTTACAAACATTTCGATCTGAACATCCTTTTCCAATGGTCCTATGGTAACCAGGTGATCAATGCGAACCGGTATATCTTCGAAGGTGGCATCACAACCAACCCGAATCTGAACCAGCTGGCCAGTTATGCCAATCGCTGGGAGCCTGGTAATCCCAGCAACACCCAGTTCCGTTCACTCGGTATGGTCAATGCGGCCTATTCTTCCCGGGTAATTGAGGATGGTTCTTATTTGAAGCTGCGGACTGTCGCCCTTGGATATACGCTGCCAACCGGGTTATTGCAGCGGATGAAGATCAGGAGTATACGCGTCTATGCTTCAGGACAGAACCTCCTGACCTGGACAAAATATACAGGTCCCGATCCGGAAGCCTCCGCCCGCAACTCCAACCTGACACCCGGTTTTGACTTTGGCGCCTATCCACATTCCATCACCGCGGTCTTTGGCGCCAACATAAATTTTTAAACACCGACAATCGACCGATATGAACCGAAACTATTCCTTTCTACTCCTTCTTCTGGCTGGCTTTGGCCTGGTCTCCGGTGGCTCTTCCTGTAAGAAATTCCTGGATACCAAACCGTCTGATTATTATACTCCCGTCAATTATTATAATACACAAGCCGAACTCCAGCAGGCCCTCAACGGCTGCTATGGACTCCTGTCCCACCAGAATATCTGGGGACAGTATCTCAACTATGAGTTTGGCTCCGCTACGGATGAGGTCATCAGCAACCAGAACAACGCAAATGCCTCCAATCGCGCCGCGACCTATACCTACGATGCCACCAATTCCTATATCGCCGGAACCTGGCAATATCTCTATCTGCTGATCAATGACGCCAACAACCTGCTGGATAATATCGACAAGCCGGCGATGGACGCGACACAACGCAGCCACATCAAAGGTCAGGCGCTGTTCCTTCGTGCTTATTGCTATTTCCTGCTGACGACCAACTGGGGTAATGTCCCGCTGATCCTGCATCAGCCGGGCATCGACGATGTCAATATCCCGGCGACCACGCAGAAGGATGTCTATACCCGGGTGGTCGCAGACATGCAGCAGGCAGATACGCTCCTCGCGACACAGACCGAAGCAAGCCTCGGATACAACGACCTGGTGACACAGGATGCCGTAGAAGCCATGCTTGCCCGCGTCTTTTTGTATATGGCGGGTAATCCCCTGAATGATGTGGCGCGGTACAACGATGTGCTGACCTATACGAACAAGCTGATCAACTCGGGTTCACACGCACTGAATCCGGATTACCGGCAGGTCTTTATCAACCTCGCGCAGGATAAATATGATCTAAAGGAAAGTATCTGGGAGGCCGGCTCATATGGCGCGGCGGCCGGGGCCACCAATGCCAAGTCCAATGACTATGGGAATTTTGTCGGCGTCCAGTCCAATTATATCGCCACCGATACCAATAGCTATCTGGCTGCTGCCTGGACCTGCGTAACACAAAAATTGTTCGACAACTATGGAGTGGATCCCAGCAGCACCACCAATCCAAAAACGTCTTTCGACATCCGGCGGGACTGGAATTGCGCCAATTATAAATGGTCCGGTACGCCCCGGGTAAAGACCACCCTTACCAATCCCTGGCTGATGTTCCCCGGCAAGATCCGTCGGGAGTATTGTCCCTGGACGGTCCGTTCCGG
>Ga0307510_10011582_pt1 | contig 10465 bp, 4 predicted proteins | sample 12_EM_MG_FD_207224 | JGI IMG/M metagenome (GOLD analysis project Ga0307510, IMG submission 207224) | Populus trichocarpa ectomycorrhiza microbial communities from riparian zone in the Pacific Northwest, United States - 12_EM | ecosystem: Host-associated > Plants > Roots > Unclassified | place...
CCCCCCCCCGACGCTCTATCCCTTCTCTTGCTCTCTTCTCCAATATCCTAACTTCCCTTCCCAGCAGCTGACAGCCCTTCCCTCATTCTCCATAATAACTTCACGGTGGATATTGGTGTTAAAAGCTAGAAGAAAATTGTTAGCGTGGAGACTGGGACTTCTTTTCAGTGTTTATTAATTAATGTAACATCTGAGTTGCATATCTTCTGTATAGATTTATTGACATTTGCAGTTAAACCATCTTAATCCTTTGCTGCTGATTCTTACCAGAGTTTTTAAACTCGGTTTGGTGATTGACCCAGTCTAGGGTTCAGGTTATCAGGTTTTGATCGGGTCACCAGGTCACTTGGATTAACCCAAATTTTTTTATAAATCAAAACAACGTCATTTTAGTTTTTTTTAAATAGTTAACTGGTTGAAATCGAGTTTTTAACCAGGTTTTGTTGGGTTATTGTTGGGTTATTGGATCAATCTATCAGGTCATCCAGAATTTTATTTTTTTTTTAAACTCGACCTGATTTCAATTTTAGATTAATTAAGTTTCAAATTAACCTGCTGGATTTTAAATCTATAATTCTTACTTAAGATAATCACATTTGAAGTAAAATGTTATTAACTTTTAATCCCTAGATGGAGGGATTAACTTTATCAAACAGTACTAAAATGCCAAGGTTCGAATCACCCTTTGCCACGATGGAGGGAATTTAGTTTCTTTGAAGTAAACTATTCCTTAGTCCCTGCCTTTTGATTAAAGTTACAGCTTAGTCCTTCTTTTTCTAAGCCTATATCTAAATCCTTTTTTTTTCCTTATGAATCCAAAACTAAATCTTTTGACTTGACTTGTTAAAACATGTATTCTTTTTTTTTCTTTGATCTAAATCCTCACACTACGTTGGTATTACATTTGGAATTTAAGAAAACTAAAGTATAATTTTAATTGGGCAACAGTCAACAAGATTCGAGGGATTAAATTATAGAGTTTTCAGAAAAAAGAGCTAATTAATTTATAATTACATTAAAAAACCATGGACTAAAAGATAATTTAATCCTGCAGGTTCAATAAATGCCGGAAGAACTGTCAGGTTTTTCTATTAACTAAAGTAGTATCGTCTATCATTTCAAAGAGATTAAATGTTACAGTAATTGAACCTTGAAGTATGGAACTGATTTTCCAAAGCGAAGCTTGAAAGACCAAAAAAAAACAGAGAAAAAAGCAGCAGCTAACCTTTCGACGAAGGGTGAGGAGGCCCTTGCCACCGGCATCCATGAGAACAAGCTCATCTTTAGGCTCAGAATCAGGGCCATAAGAATCAAACCGAAAGATGATTTCCCTGTTAGGATCATAGACGATGAAACCATCTCCTGGGAAGAACACAGAGGTCTTATGAACTGTAAGGTTCGTTGCCTCTTTGAAACAGAATTTCTCATCCACCATCATCTTTAAGCAACAGCTAGCAACAATCTACGAGGATAAATTAAGATCCTGATCTTTTACTTCAAATCTTGAAAGGAATATGAGGGGAAGATTATATTGGTAGAAAAAATTCAAGAGCAGAAAGAGAGAAAATGGGTGTTATTAATTGAAGTGGTGTGGTCAGTCTGTGGGCCTATTTATTCAATTTTTGTGATTCATGTCCACGGCATATAGCACATGAGATTAAGGCAGGAAGGTAAGCCATACATTTTAATTATTTTATAGTTTTATCCAATTGAAGTGTATAGTGGAATACGACTTGACGATTGTATGTGTGGATGCTGTGGGATGCTTTACATATGGGCAATTTGTGCGTGCATGGCAATTCCTGTTTGAGGTGACACGTAAAGATCAGCTGTGGTGGGCTACCTAGTCGACGGGAATGGATGATTAACATGTTTGATCACCCAACGGGTTAGTTAAATTTTACTAGTTTAATGTTTTATCTAATTCAATTTAAAATTTAATTTGAATCAAAATTTTGAAGCCCTGGATTTTTTAAATTAACCCACCAAACTAGATTGGATTTACCAGCTATAGTTTTGTGGATTACGGTAGTTTTTTAATCACCCAGAGATTGCTATTTAATTCTCAACATCCAGCTTTTTTATTCATCATTTATATGATCACAGGAACTTTTATTAATATAAATGATGAATAAAAAACATGATCAAAATTCCTCCAAAACCACTACACCATTGGAGAAAATGTATTTGATTGGTTGTAAGTGTGGTCGTTAGCACATCACAATGGTTAAGACTGTCACAGAATGGATCCCATCCAGCCACTAGTGATGTTGTTTCCCATGTATCAGCTGGGTTGGGCTATTTTTATGGATAATCTTCGCTCATCACTTCAATCTTGTAGGACCGAGTAGTTGTTTTTTAATTCTTTGTGTATAATTTTAATTATTTTTAAGTAGAACTAGTGATCATATCCAGTGTTCCAAGAGCTAAAATGTAATTCACCACCAATTACAGAAGTAACATTACCAGAGATTGTAACCGTAGCTGCACTTAGGGAATTATTACAAAAGAGGAATGAAATGAATTAGGAGTTGCGAAGGCAATTAAAGATGGCAATTAGAAACACGATGAAGCAAATGGCAGATAAAAAAAAAAGACAGAAAAAACATTCATTATTGGAGAATGAGTGTATTTAAGGCTACAACCTTGTAGAAAAACAACAGTAGCTTTAAGAAGAATTATGAAGTTGAATCCACATTACTTTGGTAGCTGTACGTAGTGACCAGCAACAACCAATATACACCCAATATTCCATGGTTCCTTTCTTAAAAAGAAAATTGAGAATAATGCAGTAGTATCTTCAACAGTTCCAGTAATTAATGACTCAGGCAAGATGAAGATAAATCTTGTGGCGATCTTGGAATAAAGGATTATAAAGAAAAGGCATTGTTATTTCTAGATTTTGACATACATTTTTGTTGGTCAGCGTCCATTTTAGGTCAAGTTGATACGATAAGCCCATATGTTCTTCAGCTAAACAGTCTTGAGACACTGTTGTTTACTTGTTTTGATCGGGCCTTCGGCTATATTTCTTATCAAATGAGTTGAAAAAAAGAAAGACCAACTCGTACATAAAAGTTTGCCCTAGATTGATCGGCTGCATGATTTCGAACAAACCCCATCACTACCGGAAAAGGAGTTGCTGGACAAAATTGTTGAAGCCATTACATGATACTAAGACAGCAATACAAAGAGACCGACCAAATTAAAGTGATCATGAGTTCCGCAACTCTATCAAACGATCTCGTGGTTCATTGGTATTTTTGAAAAGCAAGGCAGAGGACTCGCTTTAGAGGATGGAAATATAACAGATGTTTTTTTTAGGTTTATTTTATTTGAAAATATATTAAAATAAAATTATTTTATTTTAAAAAAATTATTTTTGATATTAATATATTAAAATGATTCAAAAATATATAAAAAAATTAATTTATAAAAACAAGATTTTAGCCGTGCTTTAACCAATGTATCAATAATCTCAATAAAATAAAATAAAAACTATAAGGCAATCGCTAATGGGAAATTTCTCGCTTGTACATAAAAATGTTGAGGCATCGCCTCATATAGGGAGGCAGCTCTTTTGCTACCGATTGTGAATGGCTCATCTTTCTCATTTTTAGCTTTGTTTGTGACTTGTTGTTGCCCATCTTAAATTGACTGACACAAATTCATTCGAAACCCACAGCAAACCGTACTCAAGTGATCCAAGAGCTGTTTTAGTTCGATCATGGAAGTTTCACAGATTGGGACTTTGATCATATGACCTCTATCGTCCCCATGCCATGTTCCAAGGCCAAGGCACATAGCTTCACCATGTCACAGTGATGACCATAACATAATCCATCAGGTTTCTGGCTTAAGAAGTAAGCCAAGGTTTCCTTTCACTTTTTTTTTTTTAATTAATGTAGTTATCTGAGCAGCTTGCGCATATTTCGATTAATTCCACGGGCTTTGAAGTTAACGATTATGTAAGCCTCTAGTGGCCCTGAGGTTTGTGGGACTCGAACTGGTAATCTTTAAAAAGCAAATTTAAAATCTAACCAGTTAAACTACACCCTTATAGTTCTTTCACCTTTCTTTTGATTAACAATCATGCATGAAAAAGCTCATCGGAACAAAGGAGAGACAGCTATCAACTGCTGCATTTTCCTTTGTGTGTTGTTTAGTTCTTCCCTAATTGATAGGAAAATTAACTCAACATTAGAATCTAACCTCTAATGACAATTCAAAAGGTTAATAGACTTTAGTATCCTTTCTCTATGAAACAGCATATCTTCACAAGTAAAGAAACAAAATACCTTCAATAGTTTTGGTTCTTAATGAAAGAATCTCGATTCAACTCAGCTTAGATATTTGGCAAAATCAAATTCATGAACTCAGGGCCATTTTCAATATCTTGATAATAATTAGAGGAGTCATGCTTAAGAAGTAAATAAGACTGCATAAATCGTGTTTGCTTCATTTTGATTAGTTTCTAGTAGTAAAGGAAAATTAAATAAAACCCATCTTGTAGGCCATTACGGAGCATAATAAATAATATCTTAATACCAAAAGCAGCATGAAGTGCGTGGTCATGATCATGACAGGCTAATTGGACCGGCAACCAGTCCTTGACGCTGAGGACTCAATGGTGACGACGACCATAAATCGAGAGAATCAATGTGAACTCAATGCCCCTTTCATGCTAGTCATAGTTGACATGTTCAAACATAAAGTTCAAATTCTCCCTGTAAGGAAATTTTCATCAGTTTGAAACGTGAGAGTGGAAAATCAAGGCATGAAGCAGAGGTTTTGTAACTCCCAAATTCAGACGGGGCTGCCTTCTACAAGAAATTTAGAGGCATGCCTCCTGCAAGAACTTGAACAACAATGTAAGCTACCGAGAGACATAAGAAGACACGTACGACTGATGGTTTCATTTCTGTCTGAAAATTCGATGGCAAAAGGAGGAAATAAATAATGTCCATATTGATAGTAATATTACACTTTCAGAATCTTGTCTCTCCCTGTGATGCAACTAATTACTAATTACATAAAAGAATCACAATGGCCAGCATTATTGACTTGCAAAAAATCTTCACAGAGTGATGCAGATCAGGGAAAAAAGTATGATAGTGATGTGCATCATAGGAAATGCAAGCAGGTCATCGAGACAAGCGACTTAATAGGACGGATAGTAGTACCCTCCCTGATGCCCCATGCCATTGACTGTGACATCCCATAAGGCATCGTCATTGGATGAGGATTAGAGCCATAGAAACCAGAGGCACCATTAATCTTGGCCAAACTCACTTGACCGTGCATCCCATCCCTTCCGTAATGTTGCCAGAGCTTCTGTTCACTTGCTAGCAAATGGTGCTTCATCTCCATGTCTGCTATCTGCACATAGGAAGGAGGTGGAACTGCAAGGGAAGCAGCAAATGGATCCTGGTTTCCGACTGGCTGTATTGTCTCATCAGGAGCAGGCAATGCCAAAACTGGTGTTGCACTCTTGCCCACAGAAGGCAATGCCACACTACTTGCACTACCGCCAGTCAGTTGCCATGTGCTTACATGTTGCCTTACTAGCCCCTGATCATACATTCCATTCAACAGCAAAGGATCAAAACCACCTCCTAAAGTAGCTTTCTGTTTCGATAGATTGCTAGCAGATTCCACTAATGCCATTTCCCAATCTGCTTGACCACTCTGAGCAGATGGGGTCTGCCATGCTGAAGTTACCTCAGGCTCTCCAATATCTGATGAGAATGCTACCCACGCACCATTTGTATTTGTAGTTGGGGGTCCAGAGAACAAAGCCAAATCCAATTTGTTGCCCTGCTCATCTGCCGAAATGCCATCATCCTTTAGATTTATGAAATCTTCTGTCACCTGTTGAGGCTGTGGCTTAGGCTGCAGCTCAGGAGGGGGTGGAGGGGTATAACTCTCTGGTGGAGGAAGAGCCTTGACCTCATTCATTTCGGGTTCTTGTTCTCGCTTAGCCGGAACGTTCTCCCCCATACTTCTCTCAGGATTCTTAGTTCGCCTATTCGTCATTTCTTGCAAGAACACCCCAAGGGTCCCCAAAAGATTTTCAGTAATCTTCTTCACTTCAGGGTACTCGGATGATCTTCCAATTCCCATATCCTTGCACCAACCATAAAACATCACCAGCTCTTCAATTATCTTGGCTGCACCAGCATAAATATCAAAACCTTTAAGACAATATGCATACTCCATCTCAGTAAATCTATCCAACAATACCCCCAATGCCTCACAAATCTCAGTGTATAGCCCAAAACTCTCCTTCGCCATCTGGTAAAGGGCTACAAGCACCAATCTATCATTCTTGGCCATTCCTGTTGGTCTACAAGCCAAAACTCTATCAAGGATCCTCAACTGCTGGCCCAGTATGCCTAAGAGCCTCTCCGGCTTCATTTCCCTAATTGGCGTTACCTCCTTCTTCTGTTCTCGCTTAACCATATCACCATTCAAATCTCCATAAGACCTCGATCTCCTAGGCATCCCATGCTCATAATCATTCCTATTATCTCTACGTCCAAACTCATCATCACCCTCATCAAATTTTCTCTCGTCCTCTCTCACTTTCCTCTCAAAAACAGCATACTCAACCTTCTCATCAAGATACATTGCGTAAAACCTCACAAACCCCGTATGATCCCATGAGTTCGGATGCGCCTCGTCTCTAAAACCCGACATACTCAAAACACGCATCCCTCTCCTCGTGGCGTACAATATCTCCTCCTCAAATAAAGGGTGTCCATCAATCAAAACCCTATGAACAAGCATCAAAGCCTTTAAAGCTACAATCCAATCACGGGTTTTACGTATCCTTTTCGATATAGTAGCCACACAAGCATTCACATAACCCCTTGAACTCGAAATAAGACTTATAATCTCCCTGTAATACTTCTCATCAGCAGGATCCTCATCATGACTAGTAGCTTTAATAACCAAAACCTCAAGTTCTGGTGATGCATTCGCTGCCACTTTCGCTATACTTATACTTGTTTGATCTTTTACAGCCCCAATTGCTTTACGTAGTGCCATTTTCTCTTTTAGCAACAACTAACTCAGTACCTTTATCATAAAAAAAGAAAAAATAATCGAAGTCTTAAATCTTTTTAGCTAGTGTTCATATCAAACAACCCTAAACTACATCTTTATCAATAAAACTACAACTGGAGTGTTTATCATATAACCTTTCTTGATCAGTCAAAATCAGATAAAAAAAAAGGAAAAGACAGTACCTTTGAAGTGATTGCTCTGGAGGTGGAAATGAGAGATCTGTGGTGATGATGGCTACTGTGTATATCCAAGAAGAGATTGACACTGTGGTGAAAGAAAGATTCCTCTCTTTTTTCTCTCTTTGAGAGCTGTTTCTTTCTTTCTTTCTTTCTTTATTTTTTCTCTATTCGTGCGTGCTTGTGTTATTTATTAGAGGCAACAAAGGCGGGCTTTGACAAAAACGCTGCGTTTGATGAATTTGATTTTTCGTTTTTGAAAAAGCAATTTCTTGTAACGCTGGGTTTTTTTTTATTATTAATTATCTTGCACTTAACGGATTAAGAGGGTGGAGGAGATTTCTTTTTCGTTTTAATTAAGTTATGAGTTTGAAATCTTTTTCAAAAAGTATATGCCACCCTCTCCCTCTGATAGAATTTGCCTTATATGGGATGAATGGATCTTGCTTGTACGTCATTTATCAAAGGATGTGAGATGTGTGATTTGATTTGAGGATATATATATATATATATATATATATGATCCATTGATATAAGGCATGTGTTATGGTTTTTTTTCTGAAATGTTAATTTGTGTTTGATAATGCTAGATTTATTTAATTCTTTTATTAAATAATAAGATAATATATGATTAATGATTAATGATGCATTTTATAATAATTATATTTAATTACATCATTAAACGTGATAAAATTCACATTCTATGATTTGAAAACTTTTTTTTCTATAAAAAATATCACATTGGTAAAAAAATTAAGTACCCCAAGGATTATCTGTTTGTTTTTCAAATATATTTTACTGTTGTGTTTTATTGAGTAATCATGGTTAGTTAGGAGATGATTACCATTGTAGGTATAAAATGCTACAATAATATTTACGCATGAGAATTCACAATGATGGATTTATTCACAATAGAATGATAATTAGCATAACAATAAAGTCGATATATATATATATAATTAGCTACTATATCAACATTCTTTATTTTTTAATACGAGAAATTTATTAAATTAATTGTTATAGTCATTAAATACATGGCTTAACAAAGAAAAGTACATAAAAGTTTAAAAAGGGCATGAACTATCCAACAAAACTAAATTCACAATTGAATCAAGTAAAAAGATCCTGATAAAAAGAAGAAGCTTTAACCAAGCAACTAAGTCATTTTCTCTAAAAACTCCTTGCTTGGACAAATGATTCGCAACATGATTCTTTTTTTTATAGACATGATTAAAGCACGCAGAATGAAACCTATTACATGCATTAAAAATATTATTGAATTATGTTTGAAGGTGTTAAAGTTACATAATATTTTTTTTCTTTAATTCAAGATATTGCATTGTAAAAATCTGACTCCACAACCCATTGATTTATAAGAACATAGCAAACATCAATACTCAAAAGCATATCTTTTTTAATTCTCATTACCTTAGCTTCATTAGAATCCATATTACTTGTGGAACAAAACCAATACAAAGAAATCTCCCTTCATGATCTTTGAGAAAACCACCAATTCCTAAAAGTCTTGGTTTGTCATTTGATGACGCATCAACATTCCACTTCAGCATACCTATAGCCAAATGTATCCAAGATGAATCATTTCTTTTATTTGTTCTAATAGTACATATAAAAAGACCATCTAAAGAACAAAATAAGTTTGACCCACTATAGTAGAAATTCACATCATTGTATTTCGCTCATCTAGCAACTCGATGAAAAAGAGAATAATACAAATCATCCAAGCGTGTTTTTTTCTCATTAAAAATCAAGTTATTGTGAACATTTCAAACAGACCAAACTATACCAAAAAAGAACAAATATTTTTAAATGTAAAAATTAATATATTAATATGTTAAAAAGTAATATAATCAAACCTTCAAATGAATCCTACCAAAATATCATAGTATCTTGTATCAACATCACTATTAATTAATGTCACAATCATTATAGATCTATAAGGTAGTGTTTGGTTACTATCTTAGAACAGAATAGACGAAGACAGTGGAGACAAAAATATGTTTGGTTAAAGAGACAAAGACAAAGATGTAAAAATAAATTTGTCTCTAGGATAATTTTAGAATGAATTTCTGTACTTCCAAAACAGGAGGTATTGAGGGGAAAAGTCTTCAAAGACAATATTTATTATTTTTATTCCTAAAACATCATTGTAAAAAACTTTCAATTCCAAAATTATCCAACAAGACATGTAAAAATAAAAATAACTACTATTATTGTTTTAAAACTTAACTCGGGGGTCAATCCAGAGCAAAGCCCAGATCACTGATCGAAGCCCGGGTAATGGGTCAGGTTAACCCGGGTTAGTGTAAAAATAAAAACAATTATTATAATAGTTTTAAAACCTGATTTGAAATTTGATCTAGGGCAAAGCCTATTATAGTTTTAATACTTGATTCAGGGGTCAACCCTGGACAAAGTCTTGGTCACAGAACTGGTGGGTCAACTTGGGTTGACTTGGGTCAATATAAGGATAAAAGTTATTACTATCTTAGTTTTAAAACCCGACTCGGGGGGTCAATCAGGGCAAGGCCCTGGTCACAGGTTGGGAGGGTCAACACGGGTTCACCTGAGTAATATATAGATAAAAATAGTTTTATTACAGTTTTAAAACCTGACTTGGGAGTCAACCCAATACAAGGTTCAGGTTTTGGGTCAGGAAGGTCAAATCGGCTAACCTAAAATTTTTAATTCTTTTTTAAATCAATGGGTTTTTTACCAATATTTTATCTTGAGTTCACCTGGATTTTTGACTGGGTTAGGTTAAGTCAATCCTTCCTTTATTTTTTCTTAAACTCGGACCAATTCAGGCCCCAAATCAACCTATCAAGTCAGTCCTGGTTTTATAACTAGGTTTATTTTAATATTATTAATTTCAACACTCGATATAAACTAAAGTAAAAAAAATATTGAATTATATTTTTTAAATATGTAAGTTTGATAACAATACATATTAAGACTTTTTCATATTTTATTTTATTTTATTCATTCTTGGCAAACACCTCTCATTTAATGGCATCATATCCTAGGATCTAACCGTTAATTTCCCGCCAACCTACATTTCTTTATGTTTTATTGCTCTCCCTCTAGCCCAACCTAATTTCAATCATTGATCTAATTCACTCCAAAAAAAATGTTCACTCTCTAAGTTCACTCAGTAAACACCAACAATCCTTCATCTCTCAAAGAAACTACATTCATCTCTG
>Ga0307510_10011584_pt1 | contig 10465 bp, 7 predicted proteins | sample 12_EM_MG_FD_207224 | JGI IMG/M metagenome (GOLD analysis project Ga0307510, IMG submission 207224) | Populus trichocarpa ectomycorrhiza microbial communities from riparian zone in the Pacific Northwest, United States - 12_EM | ecosystem: Host-associated > Plants > Roots > Unclassified | place...
GTGTTTTTTAAGTTTTTTTATTTAAAAATACATTAAAATAATATTTCTTATTTTTTAAAAAATATGTTGATATTAACACATAAAAATAATTAAGAAATATAAAAAATAATTTGAAGTAAAATTTTTTTTTATCTTTTATGAAACATCATTTGGGTCGCGTTCCTAAATAGCGCATGAAACTTACATTGTGATTTGACTCAAATTTCAATTGTTAAATTATATTTTGTGTTTGGAATTTTTTAAGGGTATTGATTTAAATTTCAAATAGAATTCAAACCATGAAAAACAAACAAAAAAATAAAGAGGGGATACCTATGATTTACAAATAAAATCATTTTAAAAATAACATTGGAAATACTATTCAAAAAATATCATCTTTCTTTTCTTCAACAAAAACTTCTCTTTACTTCAAATTGTGTATCTGTGCTATCTTTTCCTACATAATAATGTGATTTTACATACACCTATTTGCATTGTATAAAATAGATAACTACTCTTGTATTTTATGAAAGTAATTTTTCTCTATGAAAAAATGTAGAATAGTGGGTGCTTTTTGTTGCTCGGAGCATGATAATTGGTTAGATCATGGTTCGATGGGTTTCAAAGTACTACTCTTTATTTTGTTTGATAATTAAATTGGATAATTGCAAGTTGAGCCCTTTTCTTTTATTTTTCTATATTTTATCTATTTATTTCATGGTGTCTCTTTTTCTCTACTAAAAGAAGGAAAAAAATCATAAATAAAGAGAAAGAGAGTAGATGGCTAAACACATCCTCTGCAATACAAAATATAAACAAATAACCTTTTAGTTCTGTTGAATATAAGCTAGGGGCATGGCTTGAAAAAAGCTCCATGCTGAAGGCCACAGCATGAAGGAGCTCGACATAATATTTTATTTGTAAACAAATTATTTATTTAGAAGATGTACCATTCTAATAGCAAAATATTAAAGATTGTTAATTCAATTCAATTATACATGTATTTTAAATAATATAATTAAATTAAATTATAGTATTTTATTCAAAACATAAAAAATATAATAAGTTATTAGTTGAATTCAAATTACACGTGGAATTGAATTTATTTTTACACGAAACAAATGGGTAAAAAATTCTTCTTTTTTAATGAAAATAAATTTTGAAGGGAGTTTTGTTTTTTACTAACACTAACATTAATTAAAAAAAATGATAAAACAAGATGGAATTTTCTACAATGAAATTCACTGTATATACTATGAAATTCTCTCCTTTTTTTTTTTTATCTTCTCTACGATGAAATTTACGGTTAAGAGGCTCTAACAGTAGTAAGGTATGCTACTAGTGTACCAATAATTCATTGTGTTAAGAAATTATAATAGTTTTTAATGTTAAATATGCTAATTTATTTTCTAAAAAACATTAATATTATAGTAAAATAGAAGTATCAAGTATTGAATGCTTTGTATTTAAACAGATGAAAGCTTGACTTGGACACCACTAACACATTTTATTTTTTTCATCCTGTATTTTTTTAATCCTGTCTTTTTATGACAACCAATTTACGTAAATTTATTAAGAAATGACATGATTCAAAGCTAGAGAATTAAAGTGAAAAGAACAAAGAGATGGGTGGCAATTACAAAATTATAGTGAAAAGTTCACTTTGATCCTCCTACTTTCTAAGTGATAATCATGGTCCATTTAGATTTTAAGGAATCAATTTTACTCTAAAACTTTGTTTTTCTTGTTTTTCAATATTTAGTTTGAGAGAATAGAGAATGAGTCACTAAATTTTGATGGTTGAGAGAGATCATCCATTAAAACCAATCTCAACAACGAAAAATATCGATTTTGTTATCCACAGTTTCCATTTAATTTTATGAGAGGGGTTTAAATTAGATGTTCTTTCGCTTTAAAATTGCATAAGAAAATAAATTTGATTTAAAAAAGTTATTGGATTTCGGGTTGAGTTTTTTGTTTTTTGATTGATTCTTGAGTTATATGAAGGCCTAAAAGGGTTCATTTAGATTATTAGATTGTATTTTTAAGTGTTTTTTGAGTTAAAATAATTGAAAATGAGTTTTTAGAGTTAACCATGACTTTTTAGTGACCCTCTAACAATTGATTTCTGGCTGTAAACGATGAATCATCAGAACTGAAAGAACCACAAATCATTAAGTCACTAGGTCAATTTAAATTTATTATTTTTTTAAATTTAAAATAACATTGTTTTGAGTTTTTTTTAAAAAAAATACTTAGTTTGGACTTGATCGGCTTTGATAAGGTCAATTAAATTGCAAATTAACATGTCGAGTCACATGGTTTAGTCAGATCAACATCAAAACCGATTCAAATGAAAATCGGTATGATGTTTTTATATTTATTCTATTTTTTATTTTTTTATTACAAAATAATTTTTTTATTTTTATTTTTAAAATTTCGATGCTCGTTGATACTTTGGCATGTATGAACATTTCAATAACTGACCGTGAAGATCGTAAAAGATGGATGGAAGACCACATTTTTAACGATTCACAAATACATGAATTGATTAAAAAGGAAAAATACAAGAGGGATGACTAAAAGAAAACGAAGAGGGATGATATTCAGAACATTTCAAGAGAACGGATACCAAATATACGACTGGCTCATACTAGATGGACCGGCTGTATGATATTATCCGCTCGCCCATTCTCTTATGATATGATGATTGACATGTTTTAGGTACTTCTTGAGGAAGCTTAAGAAGGTCAAGAAAAGCAATGGACAAATTCTTGCCATCAATGAGGTATGTGTGATCTGACATGCTTTGTAGAGCATCTGTTGATATTGTCTTACGAGCAAGATGAGAGCTGGTTTGGTCATTGAAGGATTATTTTTATTCTTTTATTGTATTATTTTGGTTGTCATGAAGTATGTAGACTTGTGTTTTTGAGTTGCCATCACTTTCTTGCTTTAAACGTAGAAGGATTGTGGTGAAAAGTGATGGTTGTTCTCATTCTTTGTTTGTCAATAACTTTTTTTGTTGTTAAAGAGAATTATATTTAGTATATGCTTATGATTAGAATGAAATATTGACCTTTTTTGTATTTGTCACAGTAGTTCTGCTCCACTATATGTGTTCTTGGTTGGTATCCCATTTTCCTTGTTATAAATTTGTTTTTGCAACTGAATTAATTATATAATCTGGGAGGTTGTCTCGGTCTTGCTGCTACTGTCTTAATGCAGTTGTATATCTAATATTTGGTATTAGTTCAATTTATTAGTTATGACTAGTGGTATTTGAGGGCTTCTGGCTCTTTGCTTTCTCTTCATCCTACTGTATGTTCTCTTATTGCTCTCCATCTTACACTGTTATTTTCTGGGAAAATCCTTCTATTTGTTCAGAAAAAGTTCCTTGATTGTAAAAGATAACAGTGGAATTAGACTTAAAAGCTAGACAAGAGTAGAAAATTTCAAAATGAGATAAAATGCTACGTCCTCAGCCCTCTAAAAGGAAATGCTATGTCCTGGGCACTTTAGGCTAATGTGATGAAATTTGAGGTTTAACTCCTTAGAACTATCCTGACTCCTTTAGCGATGAATTTTAATAAGGTTGCCCAGTGGATCTGTTTTAAAAAAGATAAAAGAAATTTTTAGTGACAATAGATTGGCAAAGCTCATAATTGAGCATCTGTTAATTAAATCAAGCTATCAACTCTTTAAATTACAAAATTTCTTTCCAAGAATAAAATTCAGTGGCCAAATCTTTCACATGCCCCTTACCTTAAACACCTGCATGTTTATGCGTTGGTGAATATCCCACCAACATGCAAAAATGTGTGGACTAATCCCACCAACTCAATGATACGTGACGTGGATTCACGGTGGGTTCATGGAATAGGCCTGCAATATCTATTTTGTTTCTTCAGCTACTTGTCTGCTTGTATTTCATGTTAGAACCTAAATGTTGAAACAAAAGATGTAGAACCTTGGAAAGAATATCAGAAGGAATCATTTTGACTTGTGTTTGTAATGGCCTTCTGCTTAAGTGCTCCTGCTCTTTAATTGAGGGAAAATCACAATTAGCTGGTTAATTCCACTCACAGGAATTAAGTTTCTATTGATAATCCTTTTCAGTACTTTTTGCCTATTAGAATTCTAGTGCTATATTTAGACCGATCCTTGAAAGGAAATGTTAGCAACATTTGTGGTGCTTCTAATTGAGTTTTCCCATGGAAGAACAAGAATCACAGGCTTTTCTGCTTTTGGGTTGTGCATTTTTGTTCCAAGCATTTTTATATTATGAATTTCTGATTGTAGATTTTTGAGAAGAATCCTACCACGATCAAGAACTTTGGAATATGGCTGCGATACCAGAGCAGAACAGGTTATCACAACATGTACAAGGAATACAGGGACACTACTCTGAATGGTGCTGTTGAGCAGATGTACACTGAGATGGCGTCTCGCCACAGGGTTAGGTTTCCTTGCATCCAGATCATTAAGACCGCTACCATCCCCGCTAAGCTTTGCAAGAGAGAGAGCACCAAGCAGTTCCACAATTCCAAAATCAAGTTTCCATTGGTGTTCAAGAAGGTTAGACCCCCAACGAGGAAGCTCAAGACAACATACAAGGCATCCAGGCCCAACCTGTTTATGTAATTTGGTTGGTCAGTTTGCTGAATAGAATTTGTTAAAGTAGAGTTTATTAGAGCTAGATCTCTTTCTTGGACCTATTGCTCCGGCAGCTCATTCTGCATTTACTGTTGTTACCCTTTCAAGTTTTGAAGATCATGTGTTTTGCTAAGGTGGCTGTTTTCTCCTTGAATTTGTGCTTATTCGATGTTATAATGGAAACTTTTGGTGCCTTATATTGCCATTGTCAAATGATTATGGACCTTCTTACGCTTTTGAAATTGATGCTCGACCAAGCTTTTGAAGATCATGTGCTTGGAAAATGGTGCTTCTCGTAGTGATCTCGATTATGGTGGAGCACTTTCAGGCTCTAGCTCTCTTTTGAGCGGTGGTTGGTTTCCTCTTCGGTTTCCTCTTCGTGACACGGTATCATATTGCACTCAACTGTTTTGTGATTCGTTAACACCTAAAACCTTTGCAATGCGAGATTGCAACGTGTTCCACCTAATATTTTGGTGGCAGCAAAGGGACTCGGAGCAGTGGAATCGTTTCTCACTGGAGCATTTTGATGCGGATGGGACGTAAACATCTGAACTTGTACAGCACAACAGCTACTCGGAGGCATTGGATGATGCCGATAGTTTGGTTGAGTTGTTGGTGTTTGATAACGGTCAACAGTTTTTTGTCTGAAAAGCAAGACAGTTTGGCAACTTATCAAACATGCATACGATCTCCGGCAAGGATCCAAACCGACACAAACCCGTCTTTCCTGCAAGGTAATTGGCAGGTGGATGGGTTGCTCCGTAGACACATTTGGCTCTTGGAAATAATGATTCAGCAAATATATTTATCAATCACTAATAAATGTACACCCTATGTATTAGACAGTGTATTTCTGATCAAGAGGGACCGACTCTTAGATTTTATGAATATTTTAGATAAAAAAAAGAGATGGTATAAATTGGAAATGAAAATAACAAATAAATAAATAGAGAAGGTTGGTAAGAACAAAGAATCAAAGATTAAGATAGCAGTACGTTAGTAGGGAAAGAGTAGTATGTAGGAAGAAGAGAAATGTAAAAACCCCGCCCGTGTGGAAGGTGAAAACAACGACTCACATTTTTCTCTCGCTCTCCTTTTCCTCTAAGCCATATTTAAGCAACTGCTCGCTCACTCTTTTTATTCCTCTCTATATACTTACCTCCACCATTTCTCATTCTATCCACCTACGACTGCTGCTACTACCATTTCCTCATCCAACTTAAAATCACCCTGTAAGTGCTCTCTCTCTCTTTCTGGTTTATATAGTCAATAACCATGTGTTAATCACTTCTTATATGATTTTTTATAGAGAATGTCATGCATGGTAGCAGGCCTCCTACTATATTGGAGTTGGATTTATCAGGAACAATGGTCGACTAATTGTCTTTGGCAAACTGCTTGTCTTTCTGATTCCTAGAAATGCAAGGCTTATCCTATGGTCTCACAGAGTCATAGTAGCAAATGCTCAAGCGCGTTGGGCATGTTCCTCTAACACTGTATGCCCGAATTTATTCTGGAATACAAAGCTTGCAATTATCTTATCATCAATCTTTGAAATACATAGCTCTTTTTAGACGTTTGAACTAACAGATATGTATATTTTAATCTGGGATACGTGGAAGGAGGTCCGGGGTTTTGAAACAGGGTTACCCTCCCAAATATGAGGAGATTCCTATTCCGTTATCTGGATGGAATCCTGCGAAGATGTCTCTGTTTGAATGGAATTCTCTCTCTTTTCATAGATTGTTCTTTTTCCGAATTGGATTTCTTCCTACAAGTCAAGGGAAAGGTTCATGCTGACTGCTGAATGACACAAGTTTTCTTCAAAACCACAGGTTGATGTTCGTGTAGTTTACCTTTGTGTGTGCGCCGCGTGCGTGCGTGCACGGGGCATACGCTGCTATTGTTAAGGTCATATCAATTTAATTTAACCACCGTTTTGATCCTTTGGAGGTCAGTTATAATTTAAGATGAATGAACAGAGAAATATTGTCCATCTTCTAATCGCATTCAATCTTTTAGCTTCTTTTTCTTTCCCTGATGTGTTGGCAAGCATGAAGTATGAATCAATTGTTCAAAAAAGGAAGTATTCATCTATTTATATACTTTTTTTTTTTGTATATCCCTTAATTTTTGCTAGCAATCAACTTATACAGTGGGATCCACCAACTAGTGACAAAGTGGATGATTCTAAAGTGGACCTGGTATTTCAGCCTTTCAAAGATGATTTGGAGCTCCAGATTCCTGAAAACGAAGAACACGGGTCAGTATGATTTAGGGGTTTTAGTTCAGAACTGCCTTCTCAGATTTTCAATCACTAGGCCATCGGTTGCTTGTAGAATTCTAATGTTTTCTTCTTCAAAATGTAATCGTCAGGTGGAATGGCAAATATGAACACTCAGCCTATGCAGCTATAAATGGGATGGAAAAAGCAAAATAGGTCACTTTTCCGTGCTCAGAAGCGAGTCTGGAGGCCACCAATACGCATCTCAGCCAGCTGTTTATATATATATATATATATATATATATATATATTATAAAGATGACTCGATGAAATTTATGATTAGTATTTTTCCTTTGAGCTCATGAGATTTCCTTGTACCGGAGATGTCCTCCGGAACAAATTGCAGGGCGAATCAAGTTGAGAAGATATCTGGAATATGCCCAGAAGTTATAAATTTCTCAATATTGCGAAAGTAGTACGGCAGAAATTGTTTGGCATATGGACCTCCCAGGTTCCTTCGTGCTTATTTGCGAATCACTTGCTAGTTCACAAAGCATGAAAGGAGACCCTCTGGGAACATCATTATCGAAACGTATTTGTTTTACCATATATTCAAAGAGTCCCGGACCACTCATATCATTAGAGGATCATCATCAACTACAAAGCTCTACTGGAAAGCCCATCTTGCTGAAGAATGTGTAGAAACCCATTCTTATCCTGTAGTGCAATGACTTGTAGCACCCAAGCAACAACAATTGTTTGCGAAAAAGTTCTTAAGAATGTCAAAAAAAGGTTAAAAAAGAGGATGATGCCATTAAACAAAATAATAAAAGGTCGCAAGCAAAAAATCAAATGAAGCCAATTTCAATGAGCAAATTGTAAGGCAGTTCATCTACATTTACATTGAAAAGAGAACATGCACACAACACACATACATCAAGCTCGAAACTCAGAAAAAAAGAAAGAGAAAATGAAGCTAAAGGTCCCTATGAGACGCCTTGGAAGGACAAACGATCACGTAGGGTGTCAAAAATTGATGAAGCTGCTGTATTTTGTGCAAAACTCAATTTCAATCGACCAAGCAATTCACCATCTTTTGCCTGAGAAGCAGCATCAGCAGCTTCCTTTGCCATGCCAATCCGAGCATATGCCTGCAAAAATCAAAGATGGGACATTGAGCAAAGGTGACTAGAAAAGCAGATAAAAAGGGAGGAGAAAAAAAGACACATGGTCTGATTACCTCAGCTCTTTCTCTGGGATCTGCAAGTTTTGGAATATATTTCAGTGCTTCAGCTTTCTCATCCACATCAATGCATGCTTCCACAAATGGCCTGAAACCTATTAGATGCCCCCCCCCCCCCCCAACCCAAAAAAAAATCTAAGATATCATATGGCTGTCATATAACAGGACCTATGAAATGTCCATCGTAACAGTTTACCAATCAAGAACTCATTCCAATAATTGAGATTTCTAATTTAAATCCCATGCATTCTGATTCTAAGGAAAACAAAGGTGGAAGAAATAAATTGCCAAGCAAGGAAGATACAATTAATTAATTTACTTCTTTTTGTTGTCCTCCAAGATCAAACAACCAAGAGATCTTACCCATTGGTGGTCTCTTCTCCTTCGAAAACTTTTCCAGGGCTTCCCAGTCTCTAATGGTTACCAAAGCCAAAACTTTAAGCCAATACCATCTCTTCTCAGAAACCTGAGAAAAGTTAATGTCACAAAAGGGAAGATGAATTTTGTAGCCTGAAAAAAAAAACTTCGAACATATGGACACAAACAATATTTTTATTGCATCAGCTAAGTGTATGGAATTCAGTTACAGACAGACAAACAAATTGCATGTATGTAAATTATACTCATGGCAAGAAGCACCGGTAAAACCCTAATTTCACTCTTCAAACAGTGAGCAAACATAATAAGTTTAACAGACCTTAAACTCTGTTTTAACTCTCATTGCAGCTCTATGATTTCCCAAAGCAATACATGTTCGAATTGTATCACTGATGCTTGAATCTACAAAGATGGGCTGCTTTGTAGAGACTTCTAACTCATGTTGAATTCTGCAAAAAAAGATATTATCAGAAGGGAAAAGGAGTTCATACAAGTTTATAACTCAGCAAAATTTAGCACATCCTTCACCAGCAAAAGGGAAAATTATGGACCAAGGAAGAGGGGTATAGGGAAATACAAAAACTGCACTGTAAATCTAGAAATAACATTTTACCATTGATGATATTGTCATTTGAGTAATTATGAGAAACTCATACCTTGAAATTTCTACTATTCACTAAACACCCTTTCAGTCCAAATCACTCCAAAATTCAATTTGGAGGGGGAAAATATTAGTCTTGATATTTTACATGACTTAGTGCATGTGAAGGTACCCTTGACACATGAAATTAAGCATAATGAATTGTGCGCTGAAAGCACTTGATAGAGAGAAAAAGAGAAATAACTCCAGTATGTGCATAACTGATATTTGCAATGTTAAATTATTTATAACCATGTGTTTCTTTACAAGGTAGCTTTTAACATCCTAACAAAGGATAAGTGTATGATTGAAATTAAAGCCACCAACCCTTGCTCAAATATTCACTGAGATAGTAAGAATCAAATTGAGATTTTCAATTGATGGGGGACATTAATTGAGCAGGAAAGTAATATTTTGGTTGTGTTTACTTTCAGAAAACAATTTTTTTAATTTCATCTCAGCCTATCAGCTCTGTTCTAAAATCAGATCTCCATGAATATCTAAAGAAAACATGTTTACTATCTAATACTTTTCTGAAATAGAAAACAAAGGTCTTGTTTGTATTGCATTTAAAACAACGAATAACAAATAGATAAAGCACTGGGTAAACACACAGAGCCATTGATTTTCAAAGTGGTAAATGTATAAAACTTTTAGTACTTGAAAAATAAAAAAGACAAGTTTCCAAGAAAACAGCATTTAATAAACACATTTGCCAAGTGCTTCTAGTTTTCTACAAGACTGGAAAATTGCCCACAAGTAAGAACCACCTTTACTTGTTAATAGCAAAGGCTCGCTGCTAATTAATTGGATTATGCATCTATTTTATATTAGTTTCCAGAGAATGAACACATTACATCATCTTTGCATGTAACTGCTCTAATAGAACTACATAAACTATTGTGACAAACATAATGTTGGAGATAGATGGAATAGACAGATGGTCAACAACATATTCAGTGAACTAGCTGGCATCTTACCTCAGTAGCTTTGCATGCTCTTCTGCAGCTTTCGACTCAAAGGTATGTTCCTTGGTCTCTGAAAAAAGATTGTGGGCCTTTTCAATGAGTTTTATGCGTGGACCGTGAAGTGGAGATCCTTTACTGCCCATTGGATTTTTCCCTAGTTCCCACGAATCTTTCCATAGGAGAAAAGCCACATCCTGTAAAACCAAATTAACTTTCATATTAAGACAGAGAAATGGAGTGATTAACATTAAATTAATCAGATATGCAGCACAACTTTAGACCAACTCAAATGCTGACAATGTCAATGGGTAATTGGTATGCGAAAAAAAAAAAGCTTTGACAAACAAAACAAAATTGATAGGTATCATTGACGA
>Ga0307510_10011585_pt1 | contig 10464 bp, 5 predicted proteins | sample 12_EM_MG_FD_207224 | JGI IMG/M metagenome (GOLD analysis project Ga0307510, IMG submission 207224) | Populus trichocarpa ectomycorrhiza microbial communities from riparian zone in the Pacific Northwest, United States - 12_EM | ecosystem: Host-associated > Plants > Roots > Unclassified | place...
TTGAGAAGTTAGAACATTGCTGTTCTAAGTTTATACAGAAGGTTATTATAGATTAATTTCATCTGAAATCAATGCAATGTCTTCCACTGAATTGTGACTCCCTATTGGGTTCATCTTTAATCTATCACGACCTGTAATTTTGTATGGTATCACTCTTCTGGGTTTCTAGTATGTTTATCAGTGAGAGATGCACACTAAATTGCTGGAACAACTTGATTGGAAATAATGCATATGTTATGTTTCTTAAATTATTATTTCCCTATCTGTCTCTTTCTTTTGATTATTTGATGGTTCAATGTCAAACAAACCTATCACTTATTTCTCTGGGGCTATATTTGAAAGTTTCTATTACTTTTTCCCCAGCATCGCAAGGAACTTGTTGATGCTATCCATCGTGGATTGTCTCTACTTAAATCAGATAAAATGGCCTCAAACTCTCAATCACGCATGCCTAGTTATGGTACTCAGGTACAAAAAGAGTTATATAATTATGTCATTAATTTTTCTACAAGTAGTGACATATCAACTTCTTTTTTTAGGTTACCATCCAAACAGAATCTGCGAAGCAAATTGATAAACTCCGGCGCAAGGAAGAAAAGCGAAATAGACGTGGAACAGAACATGGGGTTGAGAGTGATGTGGCAGTTGCAAGTTTTTCATCTTTACTTCAAGCAAGTGAGAGGAAAAACCCATTTGACAATCTTATTGGGTCTGGACCAGGACCCCATTCATTGTCGGTGACTGCTCTTCCGCAAGGTACTGTCAGGAAACATTACAAGGGGTATGAGGAAGTCATTATTCCCCCAACACCAACCACAGAAATGAAACCTGGAGAAAAGCTGGTAATTTCTTGTGGTGTAGATTAATCTCTTTCATGATATATTGTGAAGATATTCTGTGCATTCTTGCTTCTGTTTTCCTTGATAGTGATAACTGTATGTCCTGTTGGTGATATTGGAACTAAAGGTGTTTTTCACAAAAGAGAGGAAAGAAAAAAGATAACAATAGAAAGAAATACAGTTGATTATCATTGTCTGGCAAAATAAGATAGTTGAAGTAATTCTCTTTGCTTATTATTATGTCTAGAAACAAATGTTGAGATGATTGTTACAAGTTCTGAACGATACTTTGTCATTTAGAGCATTTGTTTTTTGTATTGATGATGAGAGGAATCATTCCATTTCTTTTCTGGCAAGCTTCATGTTGGCCTCTTAATTTAGGTCCATTTTATAGCTGTAAGAACCAATTTATGAATACCCCTTCCATTCTCAAACTGTATTGATACTGAGGAAAATGTATGAGCTTCAAGCTGCCAAGAGAAATTGTTTGCATTTCATTTTCCCAATTTTCTTGCAAAAGTGATGCTAAGTTTTAATCATTGATTTGCAACAACAGTGCTTGCTTCGATTTTAAGAATATACACTTGTTTTTCCCAAGGATAGACTGTTTGAAGAAACCAGGCATCACTTTTCAAACTCTTAGAAGTTTAACTGTTCTGAACTCCTAGATTTCTACACTTTACCAGAGGATGGAAGGTGGTGATTTGTCACATATAAGTAATCACTGATGACATGACAACTGAAACACTCTCCAGAAGTGTTGTCGCCATGCTTTAGATGTTTTCTGGATTTTGGATGTTTGCATTTGATAAGAACTCAGGACTACAATATGGACGCATTGGAAGAGGCTTTATTGCAGGTTGGAAAACTGGGACCTTCTGCAAGAGAGGGCAGTTGTCAAGGACTTGGAAGCTTTTTATGGTAGCTAAATGAAATCTGTGCAACTTCTTGTGTAGAAGATTAATGATAAGTAGTGTGTTACTCTGGGGGTTGCAGGATAAAGTTGTTTAGTGACAGGACAGTTTGTGATAATGGTGTCTCTCTTTAGGGTGGGTATGGTGATTCATTGTGGAACACTTACTGCTTAATTCTCATTTGCTTGTGTTGCTCTCTGTATCTCTCTCTTTCTGTGCATTGCTTGTTCCAGGAAGGTTGCTGTTACTCTAGTAGTATGCTGCTCATTGATATTGATTTGTCTCTCACAATGTTTCTGTCATCTTGATATTTTGTTAGATTGAGATAAAGGAGTTGGATGACTTTGCTCAAGCTGCTTTTCATGGCTATAAATCTCTAAACCGGATACAGAGCTGGATATTTCAAACCGTCTATTACACTAACGAGAATATACTTGTGAGTAATCTGTTCTGTGGTTAACATTTAATCATTTTAGCAACTAGGTTAATTATGTATTGCTGATCTGTAAAGCCTTTCTTTATGGCAGCCAGTTATGTAAAGCCATGTATTACTACATTTATTTTATTTCATTTCAAGTCTGTGGACCCCTAGCACATAGAGTTTTCATACTTTTAGTTTCAGTCTCAAAATATAGTCATTTTCATTCTTCTATCTGGGTGAATAAACTAGAGATGGAGGATTGCCAAACTGTAATGGCTTAATATGAGCGGTGGGATTTTTTATGGAAAAGGGGGGAGGGAGAGGGGGGGGGGGTAAGAGTGGGGAGATAAAGTAAAGTTGGAGCTTCAGTTATGGTTCAAATAGTTTGAGAATAAATGATAATCTGAAACTAAAATTTGAAGTTCTAATGGGTTTCTAAGAACCTATGAATTGAATGATTTTAGATGTTTATGACAGAATTGGTTTTTGTTGTCAATGGGGAAATCCAGCTGAAGAGATAGGTTGTTCTTGATGGCAAAGCAATATATGGCTTTTACTCACTGCTTGTTATAAAGCATGATCAACCATATGTTTGGATTCATTGCATGAAGGATTGCTTTTAGAATGTCTGAAGTTTCTTTGTATTTGCAGGTTTGTGCACCGACAGGAGCTGGCAAAACAAACATAGCTATGATCTCTGTTCTACATGAGGTATTTGATCAATGGGCTAATACTGTCTTGTGTTTTTGTTTGAGACTTTGGGCAGACTGCTTATGGTTTACTAGAGAGGGGCTGTATGGTGCCACATGAGTGGGAGAAATTTCTTTTAATGCCTCTTAGATATATCACCTTATTTTTTTTGATCAGTAATACCATATTCACATGGACGATTCTATTCTTTTGGTTGGTTTTTTTTTCCTCTAACTACAAGTTACTGGTTGTTTAAAAGTTTATCCTATAGTGATATTGTTGATATCAAGTTTCTGTTTTTTGGTGTACAACATATGATATTTTTGATCTTTCTTAAACAATTGGAAGTGTAGTCTAAAATACTGCACAGGATGATATATATATTTGAAATTTATGTGGTTAGTAAGTTGGCCTCTTCTTCTTCTTCTTCATTTATTTATGTCTTCAGATTGGACAGCACTTCAAGGATGGGTACTTGCACAAAGATGAATTTAAGATAGTTTATGTTGCTCCGATGAAGGTATAGCCCACCTGTAAGACATATATTGTCCACTTCTGTGTGTGTGTTTAGGGTGAAGAAGGGTGTGGGGGGGTGTTGGTTTTGTTATTAACTTCCTGGATCTTCCTTTTCTTTTCAGGCGTTAGCTGCAGAGGTCACATCAACATTTAGCCATCGCTTATCTCCATTGAACATGACTGTGAGAGAACTTACTGGGGACATGCAACTGTCTAAGAGTGAACTTGAAGAGACTCAGGTTTTATTTCTTTGAATTGTTTTGTGCTTTTATGCAGTAACTGCATGCATTCTATAATGGTTTCTCTCTTTGACTTTCTCTGAATCAGATGATAGTGACAACACCCGAGAAATGGGATGTCATCACTCGTAAGAGCAGTGATATGTCTCTCTCAATGCTGGTGAAGCTCTTAATTATTGATGAAGTACATCTTTTGAATGATGATAGAGGCCCTGTGATAGAGGCACTAGTTGCCAGGACTCTGCGACAGGTGAAATTTTCTTGAACCATCATTGCATTGTAATTTTGAAAAGTACTTCCCTGTGATCATATTCATCTATGGGATTATTTCTATCAAATTCTTTGTAATTTGGCAATGCTTCACTGTAAAATGATACACTGTCTTTTTTTCTTCCCTTTGATAGCTTTTGCCTATTTTAACCACAGTATTGCAAATTGTATGCATTAGTACCTTGATTTTGTTTATGTTGAGACTATTTTAGTCATGGCTGGAATGTAATTTTCATATCTGTATGTATGTGCTAGAGAATTCCTTATTGATGTTACTCCACTAACATTCTTTCAAATCTTTCATATCATTATAAACCCTTGTACGAGTGGGTGGAGAACTGATCAGTCATTTCTTTCCGTCTCCTTTTCCTGTTTTGGGTGACAGGTGGAGTCAACACAGACAATGATACGCATTGTTGGACTTTCAGCCACTCTACCCAATTACCTGGAGGTCTTCTCTACAATATAGTTGAAACTTTCTTGTATATATTTCAGAGCTATTATCCAAATCTTTAAATCTTTAATCGTGAATTTTCCTAGGTTGCTCAATTTCTCAGAGTGAGTCCAGAGACAGGTCTCTTCTTCTTTGATTCTAGTTATCGTCCAGTGCCTCTTGCCCAACAGTATATTGGAATTAGTGAGCAGAACTTTGCAGCTCGCAAGGACTTGCTGAATGAAATATGTTATAAAAAGGTATTTGTTTGTAGATGGATTCTCTTTGGAAGTTTATCAATCTTTACACTGAAAATTAATTGGAGCAATGGTACTCTTTGTTTCAGGTTGTTGATTCATTAAAGCAAGGTCATCAAGCAATGGTATTTGTTCATTCCAGGAAGGATACAGCAAAGACAGCTGAGAAACTGGTACATTCTTTTTTTTTTTTTTTTTTAACTTGTGACGTTTATTAATAACAGATATTGCTTGTAAGTGTTGTTGACATTTACTTGCTAGATCAGATTGATTGGTTTAGATGGCTTTCTTCTTTGACACTACTGGTTCTGCAGTTTTCTATTTTCATTTGTTATTTTTTTTCTCAGTTATCTACATGTATTTTAATGTTTTCCTGATATTTACATGTGTCTTAATATCTATTTGTCTTCTGCTGCTGGTGAATGATGGTCCACTAAGGAATAATCCTCTTTTATGATTTTTTTTATCGGTCAGTTACATGCACACACTATTTTCTTTCCTTTCCTTTTCTTTTTTTGGGTGGGGTGGGGGGTGGCTGGGTGGGTTGGTGGTGTTTTGCGAGTTAGCTATCCTGACTGACTTGCAATTAGACACCAGAACTATCAACTGAGCATTTGGATGAGACAGAATATTATGACAACCAATGAATGATGACATTATGATAAAATTTGCATGATCCTGTCTGTATTGGATTATAGATATGTAAGTTGACAATGTATTTCATCTGAATTTTATGAAGAACCTTCCCATCCTACTTAATTTCTGATTTCTAATTCTTCTTGGAAAACCACCGTGCCTCCAAAGTTTAGCCTTTTATCTAGACTGGGGTTATTAGTAAGATTAACAGTAATGACTTGTTGCATGTTAGGAGGCTTCATAAATTGAGGATGTCAATCTTGGGCCTCCATTTTAATATTTGTAATCCTGTTTTAGTGGAAATTCTCAAAGCCATCTGGTTCTTCATTGTCAAATTTGTGGGAAATGTAAGTAGGCTATTTGGTATTGAAGGTGACACTCGGGTGATCCTGGGTGGGATGTTAAATTTGTTGCCAGTTTGTTTCATGGGTATCTGTATGAAAAATTACAAGGCTGTACAGTCAATCCCATTTTGGCAGTTACATGATGTGTTTGAATGGAGATAAATGCTATAATTTTGTAAGGATCACTTTTCCTTGACAATTTTCTCGTGACAGGATACTGTTTCTTGCATCTTTGTGGTTCAGGATTTTGGGGATGTTACCTTGCTAACATCAAGCAAGACTGGAGTGCTATTTTATTTTCAGTTTGATATTCTTCTTGCCTGGTTGGGAGGATATCCTAACTTGAAGTGTTTCATGTACATCCTTTCTCATTAATAATGCAGTCATCCTTTGACTGAGAAATTAAGGAACAGGTCTTGCAACACTTTGATTTGTGGAGTGTCAATGTGTATCGATGTCTAAACTCAATACTCATTAAGTCATGGAAACAGAAACTTATGCCTCCACAGATATACATGGAGAATGTGTATGTTTTGACCAATATTGGTGCATAGTCATAGTTGTTAACAATATATTTTACAGGTTGAACTTGCACGGAATAATGAAGATGTAGAGCTCTTTAGAAATGATGAACATCCACAATTTGCCTTATTCAAGGTGGGAACTGATGTATTTCGTTTTTTTTTCTTGGTGCTTGTGAGGTTTATGACATTAATAGCTATCAAATTTATGCATTTCAGAAAGAAGTCATGAAGTCCAGAAACAAAGATCTTGTTGAACTCTTTGGAAGTGGGGTTGGTGTTCATCATGCTGGGATGCTAAGAGCTGACCGAGGTCTAACCGAACGGCTTTTCTCTGGTGGACTTTTGAAGGTAGAGTTCTGCTTTGCGCTTTGAAATTTTGCCTAACATCTTTGCTGAAATTAGATCATTTTCTGTTCTAGGTACTTGTTTGCACAGCAACTTTGGCATGGGGTGTAAATCTACCTGCTCACACTGTTGTGATTAAGGTTTGTGCTCATTATCAGGCCATGTATGTTCATTGGTTTTACTGTTGCCTAAATTCAATCCTTTCTGCAACCGTTTTCCATAGCTGCAACCATAGACAAAATGAAATCAATCTCAATGTATGTAAAGTCACCGACCTGTTTGGCATTGTATTAGCTTTTGCTTTTCAAAGTGCTTTTCAAATTGCTTTTCACCTAATAAAGCATCAAATTGATGCTTTTTAGATGTTTTTCAATGATTTTTATGTGTTAGTGTCAAAATGCTTTTAAAAAATATCATTTTAATATATTTTCAATTGAAAAGCACTTTTGAAAAACACCCTGCACCACAATACCAAATACCTGCTGCTTATTTGAAATTCTTAACTTAAAAGACAATTGGTATCTTATTAGTTAGAGAAAGTAAGTGAGCCTTTCCTAAAAAAAAAGTAGAAATCACACTTGGAAGTAAAATTTCATTTCAACCAGGTGAACTAAAACCTTTGAATTGATATTAATGCAACATCTCATTCGACATGCGGCTCATTAAAGTAAATATCAAAGTGACATTGTTTAATAACAGAAAATGCATTGATTGCAGTGCTATGCACTTGAAGTTGTTCTTCATACTGGCTAGTTTCAGGAATACAATGCATAAGATAGCGTTTTTACATAGATAAATCTCTGATATAGTTTTCATTTGCATTCCTCTTTCTATTAACCATTCTGATGTTATTCTCCAGGGGACCCAGTTATATGATCCAAAGGCTGGTGGGTGGCGTGACCTAGGCATGCTTGATGTTATGCAGGTTAGACTCGGAGGAAATGTATCTAATTTCTTTATTGCTTATTATCGGGGTCTTGTCTTTTTACAGTTCTCATGATTTCATTGTATACAGATCTTTGGAAGGGCTGGGAGACCTCAGTTTGACAAGAGTGGTGAAGGCATCATAATCACGTCCCATGAGAAACTGGCATACTATCTAAGGTTGCTGACATGTCAACTTCCTATAGAAAGTCAGGTAGTTATTTGTAGTTTGACTTCAGGATGTCCAAGCATAATATTAGACTCATATTATTGGTGTGCTAGAGTTTCTAAACATGATTTGGAGTTGGGTTACTATGGAGTAGGTAACTTGGGTATCATCTTCCCTTGTCAACTCTGAAGACCATCTTTTCGTTTGAAGTTTGGATTCTTTCACTTTCACTTATGGCAAGGAACAACACAGATTATTGAACAGCTTAATACAAAATATGGACTATGTTTTACTTGTTTGGAGTCTATTCTCCCATGTCTGTTACAAGATTTTATGTGTAGCTTGTCTGCAAAATGAAGTTGTGTTCTGTATGCATCTACGCTATTTGATCTGATATTACATTTGTTGAATTGTGATGAAGATTTTCATATCTCAGTTTCTAGTAGATTGTAGTGACTCTGTTAATGAATATGGTTTAGGTATTTAATACTAGATGATAGTTACACTAACAGTAAAGCCACTATATTTGCAATCATTACAAACGGTTCTAGTTGCAAACTTATCCACCTAAATAAATTAAACCTCTTAATCAATATGCTGGGTAAATCCTAGGTATGCATGAAGCATGCGGGAAAAAAGGTAACCTCATAATTTGGCAATTTGCACGGAAATATTATATCCTTAATTTGCTGCAGAGTTGGATGGTCTGGCCATCTGTTGTTGAAGCCATGATGGAAATCCATTGAGTTCACAAGTTCTGTCTAGCAGGATAATGCAAATGGTTTATGTTGGGTTTTGCTATATGGTTTTCTGTGTGGTGATGGTTGCTTAAAATATCTTATATTCTGATTGTGCATTGAAATATATTCCATTTTTGCACTGATTCTATGTAGTTAAATGGCTGGTTCACATATTGGTTGTGATTTTTCCTTTGTGTTTGCAGTTTATTAGCTCTTTAAAAGATAATTTAAATGCTGAGGTGGCATTGGGTACTGTTACCAATGTCAAGGAAGCTTGTGCATGGCTTGGTTACACATATCTTTTTATCAGGATGAGGCAGAATCCTCTGGCATATGGTATCGGGTGGGATGAGGTATGTCATCTATTTTATTAAGTTCTACATCTACCCAACTGGCACTATCAGATCTCTACAAACAATGTTCACATGGTTCAACATGTTGAAATTGGGTTATCTTTAACGATTTAGTTGATATTTTAGGATGCATTTTCATTGCCATTGAAGTAAGTATCCATGTTGCAACTTGATTGTCTTGAGAGTACTTTCTCAAACTCACTTTTAAGGGCGGTCACGAGTTGGGCTTCAATAGAATTTTTAATGAACAATTGTGATATTGGCCCATTATTGCCTCTAGGATAACCAATGAGACCTCCCAGGGGATGCAGGACATATTAACGGGCTGTTCTGGTACTGATTATAGGGTTAAGCTTGAACAGTGTTTTACACCAAAGAGAAGATTGCATCACACAATCAAAAGCATATGGCTGGAAATCTTATTCATCAAAGCCTTTTCTGAAAACAAAGCATACAAGCATTGGTATTTATAGACTCAACAACCTCTTAAAGCTTTATGTAGTTTGGATTCCTAATCCAACAAGAACTTAGACTCTTAAATAGGAAACATACTGGCTTGACTTCTTATAAGATCTTTTTCAGAATTACTATCGTGTTACATATTATTCCCAATAAAAATCTACTTAATTAAGGATTAATAAGAGAAGAAAACATAAAATATAAGCCTAGGCCCCGAAAATTTCCACCTAATCTGGAATTTATAGATATTCCCTTGTCTACATTAACCACACAGAAATACAAGAAATCAGCTTGTTTTCTTGTCTACATCACCAGGTCTGGCTCATGCGAAAGCATATTGGATATGCTAGCAAATTACTATCATAGACTTTTGTGGCCTAATAAGTTCTGTGCTTCTACAATAATCCTAATTCCCTTGATATGCTAAATGGGTTCCTGAAATTGGTCGCACCAGTCCTTAGTTGTAGTTCCCAATTGAATCATCAATGAGACTAACATAAATTATTTTACCTGCGTCTAAGAGTTTCTTTTGCATATCAGCACCACAGACAAAAACAAAACTCAAGCACTGGTTTATCTTTTATTCACCACAATTTTTAGCTAATTATGAATCTTGAGCTACTGGTATAAATAAATTAAATCTGAAGAAGATAAGAGTTCCATAGACTTTGTATATAAGGTTAGCTAGATAATCAAGTTCCAAGGGCAGAAGTGAGGGAAGAAAGACTTATACGAAGGCCCCAAGTTCCCCTCTTGGATCGAGCTAGGGAGTTTCTTGAAAGGGACATTATGAGCCTCAAGATATGGCTGGAGACATCACAAAGAAGGGTGAGAGTTGAATTTTACAGATTTTGATGGTAGACTTGACACTACAACCTTCTCTAATTGGTTATCTGCAATTGAGGAGTATTTTGATTGGTATGAGATATCTGATGAGAGACGTGTTTAAGCTTTGCTAAGATGAAGTTAGTAGGCTTAGCAAAAGTGTGGTGGACTGGTATTGAAGGTGATATCTAGGGCAGCCACCAATTGGCACTTGGCAAGAAATGAAGTCAAAACTTCAAGAAAAGTACTTCCCTTCTGATTCCATGACAAGAATTGCAAACAACCTGTCAATTCAAAACAAGGCAGCATTTCAGTTGTAGTGTATATGCAGAAATTTGATGAACTGAAGACGCAGAGTCAAATTATTGAAGATTCTCGTCTCACATTGACAAGGTTGAAGGGCTGACTGGAGAAGAGAACTACTTCAACAACCACTATATGGCATAACATGCATTTCAAGTGGCACTAGACATGGAAGAATACTTGAAAGTGCCAATTACCAGGAAATTGCAGCCTTAACCAAGGGATTCAATAATGCCAAGGGTCAAATATAATTGCAGAACTTT
>Ga0307510_10011586_pt1 | contig 10464 bp, 13 predicted proteins | sample 12_EM_MG_FD_207224 | JGI IMG/M metagenome (GOLD analysis project Ga0307510, IMG submission 207224) | Populus trichocarpa ectomycorrhiza microbial communities from riparian zone in the Pacific Northwest, United States - 12_EM | ecosystem: Host-associated > Plants > Roots > Unclassified | place...
TCATCAGGAACCCCACCAACATCACCTCCGGTTCTCCCACACTCCCGGATTCCCTCAGTCCTCTCTCGTACTATTTGGTGGACATTTTCCCGTGATTACTTCCTCCTCCCTCATCCCTCCCAATATGTTCAGCCCTTCCTCCTCCACCCTCTGATCACAGCCCCTCTTCTCCCATATCCAGCGGACGTCCCCCCTCTCTTGCCCTTTCGTGCGGCTCTCTCCTCAGCTCTCCACATCCTATCTCGTCTACTGCATGCCTCTCGCCGCCTCCCCGGCCTCTTACAGTCCGCTCGCAGGCTCCCACCAACTTCCCTGGCTTCTCACAGCCCCCCAGACTCATTCCTGTGCCTGTCAACCTACAGCTGCCCACTAGATGACTTACCCAAGCCTGCGCAGTTTATAACCATCTGCCCAACACATTCCCATGCTGTTCGAACCTACAATTGCCCGCAAGATGTATTACTCATACTTGCGGGGCCTATAACCATCTGTGCAATTCATTCTCATGCCTTTCCTGCCCACCAACTTGCACACTGCTATTGTTTGACCATTCCTGACCTTTTTAGCACACATAATTTAATTTAATTTTATTACATATATATAAGCGATCAGCGAGTGGTGATAAAACCATTCTGCCTATCCTGGCGATCAGTTTCTTCAACATGCGATTCCGCCTCCCGACGGTCTTGGAACTGCCCTGCACCAACCAGTGCTCCTGGATTGGGCCCATATTCTTGTCGTCGCTCGTGCCGATTATGTCCTCCTCCTGTATCCACAAGGCCGCTAGCGGCCTCCAATTCATCCAGCTCCGTATCACTACCAAACTCCCACCTCAATGCGTCCTTATCATTGTCATATCCGGCGGTCCTCTCAACCCGCTTTCCCCGCTCCTTGGCGATTCTGGCCTCCAATGTCGTCCTTATCTGCTGGATTATTCGACGTTGCCAAACTCTTCCCGTTTTGCCCCAGGATCGTGTCTGACGTTCCAGCAGGGCTATCTATCTGTTAACTGACCTTTTACCCAACTTGAGTACTTGCTGTTTTCAAAAGTGTCTGGATGCCCGGGCCGTCGGGGATCCGATTACTTTTGAAACCTTCCAGAACATATTGTTTTGCTTACCCCAGGAAGTGGCCCTTGTAAAAAAGATATTATCGATACAGATGCCAGTCTGCCAACATTGCAGTGAATGAAATAATATGGTGGCTGTCAGACAGATAAACGGGTCATCGATATTATCCAGGAAACGCTCATCCGTCATGCCTTACCTTTCTGGGCCAGAGCAATATTGAGCAAATATCACACCCAGAATCTGGAATGCTAGGAATTCAAGAGAAATTGGCTGTTCGCTGGATTAGATTGGTTTACTCTTACTCCGATTAGAAACAATCCCAACAAATGTCAAAAAGATACCTCATAGTTGCCCGGCGGGCAAATGAACTTATCCTCCTCCAGTAGGTATTCCACTCTTCGTACGCAGGCTGTAGGATCCTCAATATTGAGCTCATACAGTTCTGTTATAGCCTTCTTTGCTGTATGCAGATACTGAGATCTGCATCCGCTGTGCTTTGCCCAGATCTGCAAATGAGTGACGAGCGGCCACTGCATTTAGTTTAGGATAGGATGTTGGTTATCGATTAAGGGTAACTTACCTGGTCATTTGAGGGTGGGGTAGCATCAGAAAGGTCGGGAAAGCCTAATCTGGTCCGGGCATCGCTCCAACATGTGCGGACCTCTGCGGTCATGCTAATTGGGTCCGGAAACGGATTGATGAAAATCGTCCAGTCCCACATGAGGTCACAGGATCTGGCCAGAATGGTACGCTCAAGCCCGGTTGCCATATTTCGCTTACTGCTGGTTTGCTGTCCTCCGCTATCCAATACCCGCAAGGTTGGATCTGGGTGACTTGGGGTTATCACCGGCATCGCAAGGGGATTCAAGTCTGTGGGCGAGCGGGAGAGAATGGCAGATGTAAAACCGTTTTGGCTAACTCGTACTTGAGCAGACATTTTCCGTCCGGGATAACTAATCCTCCTGCTGGAATTCTGGGTATTCCCAGGGGTGATTGTCAGTATCGAGCACTGCGAGCTAAGGAACTCAAGCCCAATTAGTCTTTGCATTCCCCAGGCCGATGGATGATCCGTATCGTCCCCATGCTGGCCTAACTCGTTCTCCTCACTCTCCTCACTCTCCTCACTCTCCTCACTCTACTCACTCTCCTCACTCTCCTCACTCTCCTCACTCTCCTCACTCTCCTCACTCTCCTCACTCTCCTCACTCTCCTCACTCTCCTCACTCTCCTCACTCTCCTCACTCTGGCCATCATTACCCTCATATTCCCCATCATTAGAGTTTAGACTCTCATCCGCTGACTCTAAGACCTGCTGCCCGTTGTACCGGACAGGCTCAGGTACCTGGAGTCGCGAAGAAGCAGGCTCCAGCACAGCATCCCTCCTTCTACCTACAGCGGACTCAGCCATAATAGACTCAACACTGGGTGATATTATTATAGTTAATCCGTCCCTGGACCCAGATCCCGGGAAATGTCCGCGAAGGACCTCCCTTTATCTTTGCCTTTCCTGCCTCGATGAACACGTAGGCTTCGTTACATGGCCCCGTTTCCGAGGAGCGGGGACAAAATAACCTAGGTTATTATGATTAACTGGCTGCAAAGATCATCTAAATCGGACCAGAACTGAAGGAGATAGAGCTCTTTGAAGCTAAGCAACTTGAAAGAGCTCTAGATCACTCAGTTTTGGTCTGATTTGGACGATTCTTTTTTAATCTGCAGTTAATAACCTGCTCTTGGCACCCCGTTTGTCAGAAACGGGGCCCATAACGAACGCTATGAACGCGCTCGGTCCACTATAAGCCGCTACTGTTGTTGTGACATAGTATGCAGGTGAATAGTAATAGATGAGAATTGCAGTGTATGACGTTGAGGTGCAGGTGGTGTCAGGAAGCCTCTATTGGTAGGTAGCTAAGGGCATAATATGGGGTGTGAACTTGGAAGATTGAAATGCTCCGCCCAGCTTCCTAAAGAACTAAGGACCTTCACAGTTCATCACTGGCTTTGATGTCCGCTGGCGTCAGCACACACCGCGCGTCCAAATTGAAGCTTGATACGTAATATAGGAATTTGCACCCGAAGACTTGGCCGCAGGGCGATTTCACGGGGGCAATACTAGTGTTAGGTACTTGGAGTTCCTGAACCAGATGAAAAAAGGTTTATCAGAATGTACAGACTAATCTAGTTTGAGTAGGTCAGCCAAGCAGACAGAAACTAATGTGGGTAATGCTAGGGCGTGGGTCCGGACGCTAATGTCAGAAAGTGAAAGCTGCCGCTAAGGCTCAACGGATGGGATATAAGATGAAAAGCTAGGATAGGAATAGTAATAAAAGGGGCAACACCGAAAGAAAAACAGCTAGAGAAGAACAAGAATGATCCGCACAAGTCCAAAGACCCAACCGCTAAAGTCAGCTGGAAGAACATATCTCAAACCAAAAAGAGCTAGAAAAGAGTAAGAATGATCAGTGAAGATTCTGAGAGCAGGTCCGACCAGCCGACCTGGTAAACGCAGAACAGCTAGTGGCAAACTAGAATGGTCTGCAAAACTCTAAGAGGGACTCCGTAGAGCAACAAAGTGTCTGTAGACTACATTGGGTTTGGGCAACCTGGAACAGCAATAGCCGGACCAATCCAAACAAGAAATGTGCGGGAAAAAATACAAGGATAACTCACAAAACTCTAAAAGTTAAACTCCATATGAAAAATACTCAAAGGAAACACCCGCAGGATCTGCGGAGAGTCGCAGGTGTCAATTAAGTATACCGATTAGGGCAAGCAGCTCAGACATAGTGGGCTAATCTAAAACAGAAATTGTCAGGGAATAGCAAGTATAACATGAACTCTAGAAACAAAAGTGAAAAGACCAAAAGGACATGTCAAAGGGTCCATTGTGGCCTAGTACTTGTAAATTGCTTGAAATGGACCTGCACCCTCAGCTAGCTAGACATTAGCCACATTGGTCAGGGCAGGAGAGCTTTGTTCGTGGAGCTAGTGAGCCAGGACAGAAAGGGACTTGAGCGGACTCCCAATGCCTGTTTCTGCTGGAACTGCGGCAGACCTTGCCAACAGAATGGATGAAAACCCAGGTAGTCGTAACCGGAACTTACCAGGTGTAGAGTATGCACTCAAGTCGGTTGGGGAGTCAGCGGGTGGGCTTAATTCTCGTCCGACTTCTTCAGCTGTCGGAATATTGCACACAGATCGCCGGTACGCAGATCGGAGGGGGAATGGTTTCTGCCGGACGTATTGACTTGTGTCGCCAATGTGTTGACAGGCTGCTCGGTCCCTAAGGCCAGCATCAAAAGATGCTTGGCTGACCTTCTCGGCTCTGCTAGCTCAGAGGCTGCAGACGCATGATGGTAACCCACATTGGTAGTAAATAGAGACAGAGTGTTTGTCGGACTAGGCCTGTCAGCAAGTTGCCGACTCAGAATATGCTCTCCATTGCGTGTTTCCGGCTCAATCTCAATGCTGGCATCGATTGCACCTACCTGGCGGGCCACCTTCCTCTGGGGTTCCGGACTTCCATCCAAACGGTATGGCTCATCGGCCTCTTGCACGACGGGGGGTTGCGTTTACCACTGTTATTGGCTGGAGTTCGGGATGCTTTCTTTAGGTCAGTCTCCCATTCTCCTTGACTACTAGATCTCACAACACGAGTGCCCCAGTTAGCACGAGGGACCGAAGCTTGCGTACCAGAAGACTCTGGCTCTGATTTGCCAATGTCTGCCCAATTGATGCGGTGTGTTCGCCTAGTCTTTTTTGTGGTAATACCGCTCCTGGTAGTCCTTGATGAGGTGGTTGGCTCTGCAGCCGCAGTGGATGACTCGGGCTGGTGGCCATCTCAGCTCAGTCTATCATTGCTACCGGCGGACCTGTTATCCGAGGTGTCGGGAGGGGGGCTCCGGTTATCACGTGGAGCAAACCTAATCTTACCGGGAGGGGGAGTGCAATCCTCTGTATTATTCCTTCAATCGCAACAGAAGAGCAGATCCATTGGTTCGCTTGGCGGATTCAAAGACCGCCATATGTGGACAAGTCGGCTATTTGTAATTCGGATCATTTTGGCAAGCTGTAGTGGCTTCTCTGGATTGTCCTGCAGCAGATATGTACCCTCTCTCATTGCACCAATAAGCATATGAAAATCTGAGTCCCGGTGCCATGGCTTTGTCTATGCCCGCTAGCAGGTTCGGAAAGGTGGGCTCAGTTAGCTCTATCCAGTAAACATGTCCACGACTTGCCACTGGATCTTGTCCATCACGACAGGAAGTGGACTGCTTGGGCGGACTACAGATGGCTCATCTATCCAGAGACGGACAGACCACAGACCGGCGAGACCCGTAGAAGCTGTATTAGCATATATGGTACATCTTTATTGCGGACACTTGGGGATAACTTGCGATCATTTCTGGCGGGGTGGGGTCTGCAACCGGAACAGCGGCTACAGGTGCTCTCAACATGTCTCTTAAGATACCCTGATGTATTTTTGCTATGTCTTTTAGCAAGAAGTAGAGGCATTCGGTAAAACATTCGCTACGGCGTTATTAGCCTTCCAGAGTCCCGACCTCTGGCTAATAGGCCGGAGGGTAACAGCATGTGCCTGGATGGCCGCCCATTGTGCGGCAGTACTCTGCTTCCACCCTGGGATCCTGTCTTGCTCCATCTTATGTTTCATAGCATTTCGCCAGGCTTTATACTCTGGACTATAGGTTCGTGAGTGGGGGAAGCCGCAAACGTGCTTACACCAGGTCACATCGCCTTAGTTTTTAAAAGACACCAATTTTTTGAAAGTGAGACCACCCTTTGAGGCTGCCATTGTAATAGTGATGAGGGTGCGGGGTGGTTGAGGGATCAGAAAGAGGTTGTTTTTTTTGGGGGTATAAATGGTCCCTCAGCGGATGGAGGATGGCCGCTAGTAGATGCTGGTACTTTTGAGGATGAAGGATTGTGGAAGATCCGAAAATGGAAATAGAGCAGGCCTGGCGGACGGTAAAGAGAGTTCTGCGGATGGTAATGGATGTGAAGGGGTTATTGGTAAGGGAAACGCAGATAGGTAATCTGAAATGAGCTGAGGATACACTGTTGATACTGCGGACGAGTGAGAGTTTGTGCTGAGCTTTGTGGGCCCCGTTAGGATGGGCTGGAAGATTGAGGATGTGATTGTGATTGGGGAAAGAATTAGGGAGAGAAGATGGAAGAGGGGGAAGTGAGAGCTTATAGAGGCCGCACGAGGACGGTTTTAGTGGAGTTCCCAGGATTGTACCCTGTACAAACTTGATTATCTTGAAAGGTCACGTGACCTACCCAAAATGACGATAGGTTTCAGATAAGGTTTTAAGCCACAAGGGAGCCGCAAGGGAGCAGCAAGGGAGCTGCGACCCATGAGCCAAGGCTCCCATAGTCACATCTCAACAAAGAACAGGTTATACAAGTTAAACCATGAATAACGGTTGGCAGCCTGAATGTCTGGACTCGTTCGTCATCCGACTAAACAAAGTTGAAATTTTCTCAATTTACCCCTTGAAAGAAAACTACAGTTCACTTTGAATGACTGAGTCCGCTGCAGCCGCTCACCCCATCCGCTTACGAATCCGGCAGACTACTTGAAAGAGGAACACTACACATAATGACCTTAAAGACAACAAAGTGCCCTTATTGCAGGCGAGGTTATCAACAAGCCGCTGCATACGAAAACATCTTCAGACAATGCATCTTGATATCGTTCTTTCCCTCAGCGCGATTGCAGAGGCGGCTTCTATGGGACCTACTTTTGTTCGTAATGAACTTCAAAACCTGACCGACTTAGACTACGAATCTGATTGCAGGCTCGAGATCCCAGATTTCCATACAGCAAGTGGTGAGATAGATGATATGCAGAATGATTCAGACGCGGAAGAAGTGTCCCACTCACCAGTCCGCGGTCGCCCTTCGGGTCAAGAAACTGTTCCCGGTGCCGGCAGACTACTCGGCAAAGTTGCTGGCTATACAGAGCTCAACAAGGCCGTGAGCGAGGACCCTTGGAGCCCTTTCACATCTGAAAACAACTTTAATTTGGCGAGCTGGTTTGTCCGGAGCAAGGTTACCAAGTCGCTGATTGAGGCATACTTTGACGAAAGGTTAGGTGGTACAGGTGGCAGATCATTCCGGTCCGCCTATACCTTGCGACAATACCTCAACATACTGAACCGATTTCGTGAATACTTGGTGTGGGCGGAAGCTAGTATTGATGATGCTCGACATGCAACAACCTTCTATTATCGAAATATTGTTGACTGTGTCCGCGACCTGATCGGGCAGGTTGCGTATAGCTCAGATATGGTTTACGCACCTATTCGAGAATATGATTCAAGTGGTGAGCCATTATATTCAGAGATGCATACGGCGGACTGGTGGTGGGATATGCAGGTATAAGATAGGTCCTGATAACTTCTTGGAGTGGTGTTTCCAGTGCTAACAGCCCATTCCGTTCCTTGGTAGAAAGCTTTGCCCACCGGATCTACAGTGGTGCCCATTATCGGATTGGCTGACCAGACGCACCTTACCAATTTCTCCAGAGACAACAGAGCCTGGCGGGTATAAATGACGATCGGCAATATCCTTTCGAGGACAAGAAGCAGCCCTGTCACGATGCCAATCGTGCTTCTGGTATTGCTTCTAGTACCGCCAAAGTTCACCGGCGAATGAGCCTATGCCAACGAAGCCAAGTGGCAGACCAACGCAGATGTCCTGCGGGCAGTTGTCGATCTTGTCCTGGCACCATTACAGCTGGTTGCCCGAGAAGGAACAGTAATGGATTGTACAGAGGGCAAAACACGCCTTTGTTTTCCCATTTTGTCACCCTGGATCGTGGATCATGCTGAGCATGCAGCCTTGCAAGGAATAGGCAGCAAGTCATGCCCAAAGTATGAGGTCCCGTGTGAGGAGCTCGGTGGGGATTTGTGGCAGATGTATGAGACCCACCACTACATGCTATATAGAGAGAAAGCCTGGAGGCATGAGCCGGCAGAAGAGGCCGGCATTGCAGAATACTTTCAGTAGTTGGGTGTGAAAATAGGAAACAATGTATTCACTGGACTCGACCGAGTAAGCCCTGCGGACCTACACAAGCAGGACCTCTTGCACAACATCTATCTTGGCTTATTCAAACATATGATGGAATGGATAGAAGAATTCCCGAAAAAGCATACACAGTAGCAGGCATTTGGTGATGCTTGGAAAGAAATTCCTGCTTGCCCCAGATTCAGCGTACCGTAAAAGGCCTATTGGCAAATCACACAATTGCAAGGAAAGCAGATGCGCAATCTCGGCCATTGTATTTCAGCTGTATTGGCGTCTGCATTGCGAAATCCGGACAGTTCTCAGTATCAGGATTTCAAGAGCGCTTAGTGTTCATTACAGGGCCTCCGGCGCCCCAAAACCAGTGGCCCCCACCCCAGTCAATGGCCTGGGGCAGCGTGTTTTTTTTTCCACCCCCTGCGGCTGCCCCCGTCCAGCCCCCCGCCCCATTCAATGCCCTGGACAGCCCCCCGTCAATGAATTTTCACCGCCCAGGGCCCCGCTTTTTCGTATAATCCCCTTGCGAACCTTCCTCTTTTGATTCATAAAGGAGTAATTGTGTGAGCATATATCAAAAACCAGATACCTCAAATTATATACGGGGATTTATTTGCATGGAATGATGTATACCATATGAACCGGAATAATTCACAACACCGATTGGACGTCCGAGTTGCCTAGACTAGTAACGTATATTGTCTCAGCAGGCCATACTCCTAATTCATACGCCCAATTCATACACTCTATTCACCGGTTCAAATCATGTGCCCTATTCATAAGCCTTATTCATCCGCCGGTACCATAAGCCCAAATCATACGCCAAAGCCATACGCTCAAATCATATGCCCAAACCATACGCCCAAGCCATACACCCTAACCATACACCCAAATCATACGCCCAAGCCATACGCCTAAGCCATACGCCCAAATCATAACCACAGTCATGCTATGGAGTTACCGTGTTCAGAGTTCACATAGCGAAATCGTGAGGTTAAAGAAAGAGTCTATTTATAACAATAAGAGTTCTATAAAAGGTAATTATGCTAAGTTAGATGAGACTCGGAGGATTGAGTTAGTCGTATGATTTGTGTAAAAGTGAGAAAAGACTGCTCCCCTACTACATGGGGACAACACCATGGAGTAATAGAAAACAAGAAGAATGAAAGTCATCATAGTTGAAAAAAGAGGTGAATTAAGAGAAAGAAAAAGACAATCCCCGAATATGCTTAGGTGGTAGCGTTCCCACCAGCACAAGCTCCTGCCCTCCCACCACCACCCACAGAGCGCGTTGGCATCCTACCACCACCACCGCTCCAGCCACTCGCACCAGGGCCCGCAGAGGGCCTTCGAGCCCTACTCCAACTACTTCAACCAGTGTCCACAGAGCGGGTACGAGTCCCACTACAACCACTCCAACCCCTACCACAAGTGCGCTGAACTGGCGTCTGCGGGGTACGACTACTAGCCCCAGCCCCAGACGGCCCAGTTCCAGCGGGGTGTGCAGGTGTGCCTCCGACAGCCCTGGTCACCACCCTACTACTACTGCCACCACCCCTCCCAGTACCCACATGCCTGGTATTATGATCTCCCTGAGCACCTCTCGCATCACCTTCCTCGCTATCACTTACATCTCCCATACCAGAACCCACACCCCCAACCAAATTTCCTTGTCTAACAACTCCCCCAGCGCCCCTAGTAGTACCACTACCACCAGTCCGGCTAGTGCTCCCAAGGTTATCATACAAGCGACGGCGTACAGGTGGACGAGGATTATCACTGTCGTCACTGTCACTGTCACTACCGTCATTGGCAGGGGGTGAGTGATGGGAAGAAGCTCCCTAGCGACGGGGAGGGGCACCACTCCAAGGAGGTGCACCCCCAGGAGGAGGAGGAGGAGAAGTGCTCCTGGGAGGAGGAACACCCGCAGGACGAGGAGCACCACCGGGAGGAGATGCACCCCCGGGAGGAGGAGGTGCAGGAGGTGCAGGAGGTGCAGGAGGTGCACCTCCGGGAGCAGTGCCGTCCTGATTTAGATGACGTCTTATTTCTTCCCGAGTGGCACCATCTGGCTGGCCAGCCATAACGTTTATGACATCCTCAACTGATCTCAGGTCCTGGACCATGAGGGTAACGTGACCAGCATGTGCCACACCCAGGGCTCCAGCAATGAACAAAAAATTAGTAAATCAGATAATTATAAGAGGAGAGGAACTCAACTTACCGGTCATTGTCATCACCAGGAACTCTTCCGCTGCCACCTGGAGGCATTCAACAGCTGATCTCTGCCAACGGAATTGTTGCTCGAGTGCCAAATGTGACACGATCTCCTGGCAAGAGGATA
>Ga0307510_10011587_pt1 | contig 10463 bp, 9 predicted proteins | sample 12_EM_MG_FD_207224 | JGI IMG/M metagenome (GOLD analysis project Ga0307510, IMG submission 207224) | Populus trichocarpa ectomycorrhiza microbial communities from riparian zone in the Pacific Northwest, United States - 12_EM | ecosystem: Host-associated > Plants > Roots > Unclassified | place...
GGAACGGAACATGTGGAATGAAACCGGAACGTTCCGGGCGGAATTTAGCCGAAAAATCCGGAACGGACCGAGATTTAAAATGAGATTAAATTTGTTCCGTTTTGTTCTGTTTTTTGAATTGGTATGGAATGTTTCGGCCATTCCAAATGAAACGGAACGGAATTGACAACCTTACTTTAAGGTTGGTTAATCTTCCTTTAATATTGTTTGAAAGCTCATAAATGAATGGATATGCTGCTTTACCAGTACCACAATGAATACATAGCAAGGCTCATAACATATGTTGGAATCTTGTTGAGGCTAGCATTGTTGCTTACTCTCAAGTCTCAACACACAGAAAAAAATTACTGTCTTGGTGGCAACCACATTATATATTTGATGGATAAAAACAATTAAGCAGTCAATTATCAAATTAATTTCATAAACTGCAGTACGAACAAGATTTCTGAAATGTGGGATAGGTTCTAAAAGGGAGGAGCATTGCCACCTGCTTCACCTGCTCTTCACAAGGCCTTGTCTGGCAAGAACTTCTTCTTCTTTTCCTTTACTTTTTGTGATCCATGTAAGAGTTTTTTGCTAAAGCAATAAATGCTGGTGAATAAAGCTTCGATTGCAGATTTACCAAGGCTAGCCTTTCTGTTTTTAACCATGCATCTCGAGGGAAATTAATGACAAGAAAATTTGTTCGAGGCCGGACACATTCACATCATTACCACCAAAAACAAACTAGATGTCTGAAGCTTGTCCTGCATTCTAATTTCATCCACAGAAATGATCTTCTTTCTGCAATTCATGAATTTCAAGTGGGGTCCTCTTTTTATGATTGTCTCATAATTCTCTTGAGCATAATCATTGTTGTCGGACTTGATCCGAGGTGTGACTCGAAAAAGGATTTCAAGTAACTGGGTTATCGAGTTTACTCATGAGTTATTGAGTCAATTCATTAGGATAATAACTTTTTTTATTCAAATTAAAACTCAATTCTAGATTGCAAGTTTCTCGATCAATCACCTGGTTATGCCGGGTTTATTAACTACAGGCATAATATGCAGCAACAAAGACCATAATCAAACAAGTATTTCTTGTATTTCCCAGAACGAAGAACATAAAAATATCTTACAAACACGAGTTGGATCTTACTCTCTTTAACTTTCTACATCAAAAACTCAATCCTCAGCTTCTCCTCTCTCTTTAATTCACATACCTTCCTTCTTTTTACTGAGAATGCTTCTTCATGCAAAATCCAATGGGGTCGCTTAGTTTTGCATCCATACCAACATTCACATCCAACTGTCCTTTTCCAAATCTTTAGCTGGTCCTTTATTGGCTTTTCACTATAGTTATAGGGCAGATTGTTGATTTTTCGACATTTGAAGATAAGAATTTTCTCAGTCCCTTACATATGTTGAATCGTAGAAAGACAGGCCCATGTGATATATTTATGAGCTATGTCGTAAACAGATCTCTGCTAAATGTTTCTTGGCCACATATCCCAAACTCTACAAGATTTTTAACGTACCATTCCACCTATATAAACATATCCATATCCATGGCTCATACCCACAGCCAAGCCTTCACATTCTCTACTGATCTACTACTCCCTTTAACCTGAGAATTTTTGTTCTACGATCAAGAAAGACAATGGCTATTCGTTTGCCTGGTCTGGCTAAACAAAGTCTCCGTAGGTCTTTCTCGACAGCAAATAAAGCTTCATCAAAGTATTTGGATGTACCGAAAGGTTTCCTAGCTGTTTATGTGGGAGAAACCGAGAAGAAGAGATTTGTGGTTCCAGTTTCCTATTTGAACCAGCCTTCATTTCAAGATTTGCTAAGTAAGGCTGAGGATGAATTCGGCTTTGATCATCCAATGGGTGGTTTAACCATTCCTTGTGCCGAAGAGACTTTCCTTCATGTCACCTCTAGCTTGAGTAGATTCTAACTTACAAGAGAGGATGTTAATCTAATAATTAGAGAAAAACAATTTTTGTTGGCAGGATTTTCCAATTCTATGTAAATGTTTTTTTGGCTAAATGTTCTGCCTCCAGTTAGATGCCACAGCATGTCCTCTTCCTTGATTCCACCAACAATGGCATAACGGGTCTAACCTTGCCAGGCTCCATTTCTGGGATAGCTGGGCTCTATGGGCTCCAAATATAGATGGGTTCGGAAAACAAGGTTTGACGTCTGTACTAGTGCGCAGGTTAACAACGTGCCCTCCTAGGGCCCATGGATCGGGTACTCTCACTGCCAAGGATACACAAATTCCAGCCCAATGTGAAACTTCCCGTTCATTTGAGTCTAATTATAATTTCATTTCCATTTATGTAATTTAGCAAAATCAGAATCCATGACTAAATATTGTTAATTACAGAAATTAAAATCTCCCTTTTTATTGATATAAACTAGGTGCTTTAATTATTTGCAGAGAAAAAATCGGTTCAGCATTAAATACTCAGACAATAATTACTTATTTACTCCTACCTAAATATTGGGCGGCCATGTGTAAAAAAAATCATGTTAAGGTGGTGAAAAAGAAATAAAAGATTTATCAGGGGGGGAAATGGTATAAAAAAGATTCATTTAGTATAGAATTTTTCTATGTGAAAATTCTTTGAAGTGAAAAAAATATTATGGATTTAATTTTCATAATAATTGAATGAACTTCATTTCCTTATTATACTCAAAATACATGCATTCTCCCAAAGAAGAAAAATAAATAAAGAAGTTGCGTGCATGATATCTAACAAGATTTAATTTATTTCTACTAATTTAATTAATTGCACTTAATTTTCAATTATGGGAACACCCGATACTAGATTTTGAACGAATTAACTGCTCTATTAATTAGAAATTATACGTAAAGATCAAGCAAAACCCTAATCCTATATATAAATATAAAACCTAACGAGTTCTTCATTGAAGTTATCACTTTGTCTTCAAAAGAAACTGCCTTCTTATCTTCCAAAACACCACAGTAATTCCAATGGCTGTCCCTGTACGTAATTCCTCTCTCTAGCTCCTTGTATATCTATTTTGTATATATAGGTCACCTTTTCTTCTTCTTTTTTTCATGTAAAAAATAAATGGTCCATCCTTGCTTTAATTTATGAATTCATCCCTTTAACTTTAACAATTTGTTTATGAAATCTACTCTTTTGGTTGGCCCTTTTTTTTTCAGATTTTCACCGTGAAAGTGCATATCAGTTGCTGTTCAAGATGTACGCAGAGAGCCAAGGAAAAGTTGCAGAAAATCAAAGGTTTTTTTATTATTATTATTTTCTTACAGTTTCGTGGATTTTTCCGTGTCTTGTAATAATATTTTTGCAAGCGTTTCCTTCTTAAACATTGTGTCTAATTGCTAGGGGTGAATTCCATCACCATCGACACAGCAAAAGATTTGGTGATCGTTTCCGGCAGTGTTGAGCCTGCGGTAATTCTAGAGAAGTTCGCTGAGTGGGGAAAAAAGGCAGAACTTTTTTCCTTTCAAAAAGAACCCATGGAGAGTGGCGGTGGCCACGACAAGGATAAAATTAATTTGAATAAAAATTATTATAGGAAGAGTGATTCGGTTCCCGGCGCAGTACCCGCCAACAGGTTTTTGCATGATAACCCTAACATGTACGTCGCGAGAGACAGCAAGAAGGGTAAATGGTGTTGGCTTGGTAAAATAATATTCGGAAACAAACCGAGGGCTAGATCTTTGGTTGCAAAAGCTCATGCTGACAATAAGTGGCAGGCTCCAAGGATACCTATGAATGAATTTGGATCATCAAAGCCAATATATGGAAACCAATTAGCTATGCATGAATTTGGATCCTCACAGCCATTTTATGGTAGCCAATTACCTATGGATCAATTTGGATCCTCAAGACCATTTAATGGAAGCCATTTCAATAGACCATCGATGTATGGAAGACCAAGACAACCGGTGCCTCCACAACCAATGTATATGCCAAGGCCACCATTCTTACCCCCATATGGGGGGATGCAGCCAGGGGCGGCAGCTGCACCGTCGCACTCGGTCAATCCCATGATCCACTACACAAGTTATGACGATAATTATCGTCATTGGTGAGCTGCATAACATGCAAGGTGTACAAACACGGACTTGAAGTTCATATGTAGTCTAAAGGATTGCTATATCTTTAATGTTTGCTAATGCTGTTTAGCTTCTGTTATAGATAATGGCATTAGACAATTGCCAATTGTTCATTTTCGTCCTTCAAATTTATGTTCTAGGGGAGATATGTTACAGTAACATCTAACATCTATTTTATCTATTCTGCCTCCATCTGATTACAAGCCTCAAATTAATTAGTTGTCGCAAGGATGTCTCTAATCGCAGAATCAAGTAGGTTGAGAGCATCTACTGACTGTCTCGGGCATGTACCTAGTCCAAGTTACCTTAGATTTACATCAATAATATCAGCATTATTGATATCCAACTGTCCCTCACAATCTTTAACTTCTCCTCCATAGGCTTGTCTGTGTGGTGGTAGAGCATATGATGTTTTCCAACATATCGACCCAATATGATGGACATGAATTTTCCGAAGTCCCCTATATTTGTTGACTAGTTAGAAGACAGGACCATGTGATTATCTTATGAGCTATGTCTAAATTGCAGACCCCATCCAATTGTTTCTTGTCCATATATCAACTTCAGATTCATGAGGATTTTGAACATACCGTTTCATGACCTATATATATACCATCGAAATATTTGGCTCATAACCAAACAAGTCTTCACATTCTTTACTCGTATTCCTTCAACAAAAAATCTGCTGATTAGTTTCTTCTGAATTAGATACATCAACATTAAAGTGACAATGGCTATTCGTTTGCTTGGTTTTCTGGCTAAACAAAGCCTCCGTCGGCCTGTTTCATGCGCCAATAAAGCAGCTTCAAAGTCTTCAGATGTTCCAAAAGGTTTCCAAGCAGTTTACGTTGGGGAAACTGAGAAGAAGCGATTTGTGGTTCCAGTATCATATTTGAACCAGGCTTCATTTCAAGATTTGCTAAGTAAAGCTGAAGAGGAGTTTGGTTTTGATCATCCAATGGGTGGATTGACTATTCCCTGTGCGGAAGATACTTTCCTTGATGTAACTTCTAGCTTGAGTAGATTATAAGGGGTAATTTAACTGATCACACGGAACAATTTTGCATGGCAGGAATTGCCGATTGGGTGTAAATAATTTTTTTTACTAAATCTTGCGAAATGAGAAATATATTTTATACCGAAGTGGTTGTTTTCCCTCTCTTATTCTGCAATTCTCTCTCAAATAATCAATGATCTATTTAGTCTTGTAAGGATAATGAAACTTTTTCTAAATACTCTGCAGTATATATGTTTAGTATGTGTATTTTGGGACCTGAACTGATATGAAATCTGATATGTATGGAGTATGGTCTGAGATTGCAGGATATATGATTTGGAACAAGTTTCCAAGTAAAAGCTGGAAGTCTGTCAGATTATGAATTGACTTCTATATGTAGAAGTCTCTAGTATCCAAGCTTTCTCTTTATATATATCAGTTATGTAACCTGCAAGTGGTAGAACAGAAATGAAAGACTAGGAAATTTCACTCAACTTTTCTCTTTAGTTTCTGTTTTTCTAGTTCAAAAAACCTACAAGCTTACTTTCCCAACTCTTTTGAAAAAACTTCTTCCTAATAGCTAATTGAATTGCAGTCGTACACTAACCCTGTTCCTAGTAGAATATTTTTACACCTGTTCAGTTAATTATCTTGTCTGAGGCTTTCGATTAACATGCATGTATCTGTTCAAAGAGGAAAAAATCAAAATGTTCTGGTTTAATTTCAAGCCGTATGAAAGATCAATCTGAAAATTAAAGACCCTTCATTCCTTCTTCAAAATCAAGTTCGGTTTGAATCGTATAAAAAGAGAAGTTAATTATGGGATTCCTTGCGATTCTTCTTTTGCACTGTATACAATCACGAGGAAATTCTTGCTTGTCCAGCCTCAAAAAGTCTATCCACTTTTACAAACAACAGCTTTCTCCCTGTGAAGTTCCTGAATCTCATCCGCATGTGTTGAACCCTGATTTTATTTTATTTTAAGACGTGTCAGACATCTCAAGAAGGTCTTGCATTTGAAAATAATGAATTATCCTGAAAGACAAAATCAACCAAAAGCTCTGGCATTCAATGGCAGGCTCTAACATATAGAATACTCTTCCTTCTAAAACTACACATTCTTTCATTGAGAACAACCTTGGCCATAAAGAAGATATATATATATTTTGTTTTGAACCTACCTTTATCAATTGAAAACAAGTTCTCTCTTGATTACACGGCACATTATTTCAGCTGATCGACTAACCTTCTAGATTATTGTCTTTGCACAAACACAATCCATGGCTAGATCCTAGTCTACATCTAGATGTCTTGTTGATTCTGCCTCAGTACATGCCACATTAGATGTCGCAGCATGTTTCTGGTCACATAGCCATTTACGTTGAGAAAACTATTAATCCTGTCTTGACCATGTACGTACCTAATCCAAGCATTACTTCAGAAAAATTTATGTCAATGTTGATATCAAACCGTCCCTTCACAATCTTTAGCTTCTCCTCCATAGACTCGTCTGTGTGGTTGTAGGGCATATGTTGTTTTCCAACATAGAGACCCAATATGATGGATATGAATTTTCCAAGTCCCTTGTATTTGTTGATTAGTTGGAAGACAGGACCATGTGATACCTTCATGAGCAATGTCATAATGACCCCATCCCAACGTTTCTTGGCCGCTAACTCCATATATGGGAGGATTTTGAACATGCCATTTTCACCTATATATACATGTCCACATACTTGGCTCACAACCAACCAATTTTTCACATTCTCCACTGATTACTTTTCCTTTGAACAACGAACCTGCTAAGTTTTACTTTAGAGAGACATCAAAAAAGAAACAATGGCAATTCGTTTTCCTAGTGTTCTTGCCAAGAAAATCCCCAGTCAATCTTCATCCAAGTCTTTGGATGTACAGAAAGGTTTCATAGCGGTATATGTTGGGGAAGCTGACAAGAAGAGATTTCTGGTTCCAGTTTCCTATTTGAACCAGCCTTTGTTTCGGGATTTGCTATGTAAAGCTGAGGACGAGTTCGGTTTTGATCATCCAATGGGTGGTTTAACGATTCCCTGCGACGAAGAGACTTTCCTTGATGTCACTTCTAGCTTGAGTAGATCATAAGAACAAATCACAGAAAAACAATTTTGTATGGCAGGAATTGTCAATTAAATGTAAATATTTTCAAGTAATATCAAATTTTCACTGAATGAGAAAGATTTTACCAGCAACTGTTGCTTTTCTTACCAAATTTTCAGTGCTATCATCATACTCAATGCCCTACAGTACATGCCTTTAGCTTCCTCCTGGTATTAAATTGAAATTTTATACTATCTCCGCAATTTATTCATTGGAATTGCCATAAATTATGGTGTGCTTAATCTAAATGGAGCTCGTAAGTCAGTGTCTCTCATCATTTCTTATTAAATTCATGACTCAAACATTAATTTGGTTCTGAATGATTAACAGTAACAGGGGATTTTCTTCCTTGTTGATGTACTAGGGAGATGAAAGTAGATAATCTATGCTTATATTGGAGATAAGTATAGATTTATGTTTTTAGTATTCTCAGCGTTCATCCTCCACTAAATCTGAAATGAATGCATTGTCAGTATTCAGAAATTTAGACATTGAACTCAATCAAATTAATGTGCTAGTTGTTAGAGAGAAGAGATGTTCAGCTTAACTTTTAAGTGGTATGAAAGATAAGTCAGAGAAATTAATTTTGCAGCTTAATGAACAATCAAGTTAGTTTTCCATCTGACAAAGTACATATTTGTATCCTCAAGAGTTTCATCTCATCGTTCAGGCAAGGCGATTCAAGACTGAAATTCGATCCAAAAATGCGATGCTAAAAGGCTGCATTTTCAAGTTTCTTGGTTCCATTACAGTTTACAGTTGCCACGGTAAATAGATGTGCCATGATAGAAAATCACAATCAACTTTGAATCCATGTTAGGTCAAGAAAAAATCTTCGTTGTCGAGAAAATATTTTGGAAATAATAGTCTGCAATTTTGAACAGGCTAGATCCTTTCAGGTCCTTCAAGCCAGACTTTTGGAATATCAGGTACTATTTTTCTGCTTGAATCAACTTTGAATCCAAGTTTGAACTGCGGAATGAGAAAAGGCTAGCTAGGTGACTTTGTCAAAGCAGGCTGTGTCTCTTGCACATTTCTTTCTTCCTTCATTTTTCAAAATCATGCCCTTAGTAGTTGTCCCGAGCATGTCCCTGATCCCAGCATGACAAATTTCAGATGGCACATGTAATTGTCTCAAACATGTACATAATCTCATCGGGTCATTTTGTTTTGTATTTATATCAGCATTGACGTTCAACTGTTCATTTCCAATATTTAGGTGGTCCTCCAATGGCCTAACTCTGTAGTTGTGGGACACTGTGTTTTATACGAATTATCTCAATCCACCAAATTTGCCGAGTAGTTGGAAGACAGGACCATGCGATACTCATGATCTCTGTCTTGAGCAAACCCCAGTATGTGATTCTCGACCACTAACTCTTGATTTCATAGAGAACATTTCATCTATATAAACATACTTTCTATCAGACCAGACCAACTCAACTCAGACCTTCACATTCTCTACTGAGATCTTTTCCTTGAACAACAAACCTCTCAGGTGCTTCCTCATTTTCTTCTACACACCAAAATCAACAAGTAGACCATGGCAATTCGTTTAACTGGAAGCCTTGCCAAGCAAATTTTCCGCCGATCTTCAAAATCTTTTGATGTGCCAAAAGGTTTCGTGGCAGTATACGTTGGGGAGACCGAAAACAAGCGATTTGTGGTTCCAGTATCCTATCTGAACCAGCCTATATTTCAAGATTTGCTATGTAAAGCTGAAGAAGAGTTTGGCTTTGATCATCCAATGGGTGGTTTGACAATTCCTTGTAGAGAAGATACTTTCATCCATGTCACTTCAAGCTTGAGCAGATCATGAGAGAATTCTTGAAGTCATTCACTGAAGAGTGAACAGAGTTTTGCCTTGTAGGAAATGCAATTCAATGTAAATAATTTTCTTTTTTTTATAGCTGAAAAGCTTTATGAGAAGGATTGAAAAAATATCCTCATGCATGTAAGAATCATTACTGAAAAGAAACAGTTTCTTTCTTAACAGGCAAGATCAGGTTTTCCTTCATAGTCAATTGAATTGCATGCCCCCTCTAAACATGTCAACTGAAAGACCATAATCATCAACTGAAAGTAAAGCAATTCTTACACAGCTCAGGCCGATTCGTTAACAGTAGTCAATTGTTTTGTGAGCAGTTCTTCGATTAATTTCTATGCAAAAATGTTAACGGTGACATAAAAATATCTAAACTAAAACATGTCTGAAACTTGCATAAAATGAAAGTAGTAAAATTTAAATTCATAACCGTTTAGATATCATTATCAAAAAACCATTTGAACCCAAAAACTTGAATTGTTGGATGAGGGCCTAGTTAACAATTTTGTATTAACTAGTTAACAAGCGGTCTGAAGGCATGTGCAGGAGGGGGACGGAAGCAAGCGTAGACCTGCACAGATGACTCGTAAAGTTTATCATGAGGAGAAAGATGTGCTTTTGCGTAGTTCGTTGATTGAAATGCATGTTAAGTGTGGTTCTATAGAGAAGGCTTTGCAAGTTTTCAACACGGCAGGATTTAGACTGGGAGGCGGGAGAGAAACAGGGATGTGTAGTTGATTCGCTTTGTAGGGTCTGGAGAGTTGAACAAAGCATGGACGCTGGTGAAATGAGAGCTACAAATCCATTTGGTTTGCTAAGATCATACCACTTCTAAATGATACTCACATTTTGATCCCTTTTGAATTTGATTTTGTGGCCACCGAAACCCTAAATTCTCAATATTAATTAAAAATGTAAAATATTTTTTTATATAAATCTCTCTCATCAGAGGAAATATTCTTGAACAGCCGAAGAGACCAGTGCTTATTCTTATTTTCCATTAAATTTATACATAATTGGAATAAATTATATTTTTAATTTATCAATTGTTATAACATAATGGCGAGTATATGAACTAGCTCAAAACTCGAGTTTCGATTTTAATTAATTAATTTAATTTAATTTAATATAAAATGATATTATTTTAAGATTCTTTAAAAAAAAAATTATTTTAAAAAAAAATTTCATCTAAAGCATGTTTGGGAGCGTTGTAGTGATTACTTTTCATTTCAAAACATGTTAAAATAATATTTTTTTTATTTTTTTAAAATTATTTTTAATATTAATACATCAAAATTATCTGAAAATATCAAAAAAAATTAATTTAAAATAAATAAATAAAATTAATTTTTAAAAAAATTCTTTTCAAACGTAAATACTACCTTTGTTAAGAGGTTAATACAAAATTCA
>Ga0307510_10011588_pt1 | contig 10463 bp, 6 predicted proteins | sample 12_EM_MG_FD_207224 | JGI IMG/M metagenome (GOLD analysis project Ga0307510, IMG submission 207224) | Populus trichocarpa ectomycorrhiza microbial communities from riparian zone in the Pacific Northwest, United States - 12_EM | ecosystem: Host-associated > Plants > Roots > Unclassified | place...
CTCAATATTAAAAAAAAAATTCGACAGAGACAATTTAAAAAAAAAAAAATAACAAAACAAACACCAAAAAAAGGAAAAAAAAAATCATGTTGGAAACACTATAGCAATTCACAGTGTTTTGTGATGAAAGCTACAGTGCTTCCCCACATGATTTAGCCTTATTTGTAATGACTTGTAATTCACAAACAACTTAATATTAAAAAAATAAAATTGAAAAGGATAATTTGAAAAAAATTATAAAAAAAACCATGTGGGAAAAAACACTGTAGCAATGAACAGTAATTTTCAAAAAAAGTTACAGTGCTTTCCTCACATATTGTAACTGTAATTTTTAACCAGCTCAATATTAAAAAATAAAATAAAAAAAAGATAATTTTGGAGAAAAAAAACCATGCGGAGAAACACTGTAGCAATCAACAATGTTTTAAAGAAAAAAATACAAAACCAAATTCTCAATCAGCTCAATATTAAAAAAAAATCGACAAATATAATTTTGAAAAATAAAGAAATAAAATAAAAAAACTAAGTGGAAAAACATCACAGCAATCCACAATATTTTAAAGAAAAAAATTACAAAGTAAAAATTTTAACCAGGTCAATATTTAAAAGGTAAAATCAACAAAAATAATTTTGAAAAAAAATAAATAAAAAAAAGAAAAAATAAGAAAGTTGAAAAAAAAAATTTGAAAAAAAAACAAAAAAAAAAGGGAAAAGAATCACTGTGGATTACTGTTGTAATCCACAGTGAAATGTGTGTGGGGGAATAGTGATTCCCCCACACCATTTAGAGTATGTTTTAATAAGATTAATTTAAATAAAGATGATGGGACAATCGAATAAGAGAAGGAAATAAAATTGTGTTTGATAACCATACAAATATAAAGGATTGAATGGATTTTTTTTTTTGTTGTATATAAGATATAGGTGATGTTTGTTTTTGTGGTGGTACTGAGTTTTTTAAAAAAAATTAATTTTTTTTATTTTAAATTATATATTTTTTGCTTGTGTTTTTATTATTTTGATTTGTTGGTATCAAAAATAAATTTTAAATAATATAAATAATAATAAAAAACACTTTAAAAATCAAACACTAATTTAATATAGTGATTATAATATTTATGTAGGCCTACTTTTCTCCAACCCAGTGTGAATTGGAATTAATCTAGAAAAATTGACGAATAAATGAATGTCCACTGATTAATTAATACAAGTAAACCAGCAAAGAATCTGGTGGGAAAAAAATTGAAATAAAGCAACTAATAAATCTTACATGGAAACCTTATTGTTTTATGTATGTATTTTTTGGACCAAAAGTGCATGCTGTTTTTTACCACTCTCCTGTCCTCTTGTTTTTCTTTTGTTTTTCTTTGGCTTTTACATGAAACTAACTATTTAAGAAGATGGTATCATCCAAAGAACTGCATGATCTTTTACCAATGCTTTACTCATGAAATTAATCCTACAATAAAGGTCGATCTCAAAAAGATAAATTGTATTGGAGCGTCAGGCTCAGAAGTGAGCTCGCGTCACCAGAAACAAAACCGTAAGGACGGTAAGACCCAAAATGAAGAATATATGACAGGTTGGGCCGGGCTGTTATAGAAATCCAAGAAGATTCAGTGTGCTTAAAAGCTCACTTTTCCCTTAGTATTTTAAGAGTTCGCAACTCGTAAATCGCAAAGAAAAAAAAACTAAGTTAGAAATCTAAGGAAATTCAAAACGCTTTAAAAGTCCATTTTTGCCTTAGTATTTTATACTCTCACGACTCGTAAATCATGAAATAAAAATTAAAATGTCCCCAATTATAATTAAGGCTTCCTTTAAGGAAGTGTAATTAAATTGTTCTAAATAATATTTTGGACATAAATCTACCCTTATGTTAAAGATGAACAGGTTGTATTACTCTTAATAATATTTTGGACATTTACCTTTCATAAGTTTCTTTGCCCTTATATTATTAACGAATAATGACCTATTATTTCTAGAAAAATATCTTAAATATTAACCACTTGGGGTTTCTTTATCCAAATATTAATAGTGAATAATAGCAAATCATTTCTAATAATGTTTTGAATATTAACCTTTTGATGTTTCTTTATCCAAATATTAATAGTAAACAATAACAAATCATTTCTAATAATATTTTGGATATTTACCCTTTGAGGTTTTTTTATCCAAATATTAATAGTGAATAATGACAAATTGCCAGAAAATAAAATTTTTATAATTTTTTAGAATATTGGTCAAAACCTTTTGGAATTTACAAATATGTTGTAAAATTCAGAATGTAAGAAACTAATTTTTGCGTTTAAGAAATCAATGCTAAAACATATTTTTTTAAATTTTGAAATGTTCATTTTTTTTTTCAAAAAATATTCAAAATATTTTTAGAGTATTGACTATATGTAACACATTTTTTTTTTTTTCATGTTTGGTCAAAACACAAACATCACAATTTAACACATGCATCACAATTAAAGTTAACAAGCCACACACATATATTTCAAAATTCACAAGAAACCTAAAACAGTTCACATCAAACAAACAAGATTCGGCACACCAACTTAAACTTGAAGCCTGAATATAAGGTTGACCCGTCATTCTCAAAAGCAAGGCAGAAGTTCATATGCAAAATAAAACCAAAATTTTGAACTCAAAACCCTATAACGGAACCCGTATGCACAATAAAACCAAAATTTTAAACTCAAAACCCTATAACAGAACCCGTGCCTCATGACCCATCCTTTTTCCTAATCTTGGAACCTGTCTTGCTCGTTTCATGCAAAAAGGAAAGAATTGGAGAAGCATGCCTTTACACCACGTATTTTAAAAACTAAGACTAAAAAAAAAACATCATGGCCTGCTATCTCCTCTTCAAAAAGCCGAAAGGAAAAAAAAAAGTGACCCAAGAACCTTCCAAAATATTACCTCAAATAAAAAGGAAACTTCCTTCGTGTTTTTACTTTCTCCTCAGGACAAATCTACGTCGAGGAGCAATGCTCCTCCTATACAAAATTCTAAGCCAGGGAGACGCCCGAACAAAGGAGTGGAAGGATAATGAAGACCTTTAAGGCTCACGGTTCCTCACGAATAAGAGGAAAAGAAATGAACCCACAACTTCTAACATAAACACCCATCTAAACTCACAGCCATGGAAGAAACAATGGTCAAGCATACAACTTTGTTACCAAAATAAAAACCGAACGTCCAAAACAAAAACAGAAACAGGTTTTGAAAAGAACAAACATCAGACACCAGTTTTTAAATATGGCAAGGAAGAAGAAAATTGAGACTTATACCTGCAGATCCTGCTCGTTCTGAATGCAAAAGATGAGGTACAAACCGATGGAAAGTCTCTGCCCCTTTTTCCTCTGATAATCAAAGAAAGCCTTCCTCTTTTATCGTTGGGAGCTTTTTCAAAACCTTTTAGAGTTTTGTAAACTCCTTTTCGGCAAGGTAGGATAGACTACAGTTAATCTCCCCTCTATTTCTTGTTGTTTTTTTTTTCTATTTTTCTACTCTCAGCCTTCTTCTGGTCCTCTGTTTTCTTTTGTGCCTCTGCTCTCTCTTTTCTTTTCGTCACCCTCTGTTTCCTTTCCTTACCCTCTCTTTTTTTTCTCTGTTTCTTTTCTGCAGCTTGTTTATATAGCCAAACCAAAACTTAGAGACCACTCTAACATCCTCTCATCTCAACCGTAGGTGCTAGGGATAAAATCCCACCACTTAGATGATGGTGAGGCTCTTCTCTTTGTCTTCTTTCAAAGCTGGCATAGTGAGGTACAAAACCATTTCCCTTGCTAATATCGTGAATTGCAGCTGCAAACTGGGCGTGGAAAGGGGTGATACTTGTACAGACCAAGCTGACCCGAGGATACAAGGACGAGAGAATAAAAAAAATAGCAGGAACGGTTACAAAGAAGGGAAAGAATTACAGCAAGTTTGCTTCATGCAGAATGTCAATTCGTTCTGCATGCAGTGCTATTAATTAACCCCAGTTTGGGTCGTCCTCGACCTAGTTTATTGTGGGTCGAGACGCGGCCCAGCTGTTGTATGGCTGCCCTCGACCCAGTTATAAGTTTTGTTTAGGCCAAGTCGTGTCCCAGTTCCTATGAGGGCGAGTCGCGACCCATTTACCTTGAGGTCGGTCTTGACCCATTTTCTCATGGGTCATGACTCGGCCCCTCTCCTCCTAGTTGCTTTTTGTCTAAGGCAGTCTGGGTTCAGTCATTTTGAGGCCGGTCAAGACCCCTTTTCTTTGTGGCCGATAAGACTTATTTTTGCTTGGGTTCGGACACGGCCCTGTTGCCTTTGGAGCAGCCAAGACCCAGTTTTTTTGGGCGGTCAGATCCTAGTTTCTTTGAAGGCCGGTCAGGACCCAGGAGAACTTGGATCCAGACTCAGCCCAGCTGTCTTTGGGACTAGTCAAGACCCTGGTTCTCATGGGTCTGGACTCGACCCGGCTCCTTTAGTCCAACCTCTGTCCTGTTTTCTTTAGGCTGAATTTGGGCCCAGCCAAGGTAGGCTCAGACCACAGGCTTGGGCTGAGCCCCAAACCTAATATATTATATTATAAAATATTATTTTAAAAAATTCAAAAATCAAATAAAAAAAATCTAGAAATCCTTTTAAAAATTTGTGATTTTTTCACAAGTTTTTCTATCATTTTTTGTTTTTTTTTTCATGTGGCCCAAAAATGGATAACAATAATTTAAATAGGTTTGATATAAATAATGAATGATCGTTCATGAATGTATCAAGATTCACTTCTTATTAATTACACATTATCTAATCTGAGAAATATTAATGGAGACACTATTAGATGTCTATACAAGAGGTGTAAGAAAAAAAAATTTATCGATTTAAATGTTGTAACGATGCATCTTCTACAAAAAAAAAGGTTCATGAAGAAATACATATGTTGGTATGCACACGAAGAAACATATGTTCCTCACGATACCATGGTAGATGTCATAACCCAATTCTGGGTTATTCCCCAAAATTCAATTTTTTTCAAAATAAAAATAAAAAAAATAAAATAAAGGCTAGCGACGTGAAGAAAGTAGACAGGGGGAGGATTCCAAAAAAATAAATAAAAACCAAGCTGCAATTTTGGAGCAAATTCAAGGCCTACTTGTACCCTATTATGCCCAAAAATGGAGAAAAAAAATGCAAATTTAAGGTCAAATTAAATGATTATTGGACGAATTTGCATAAAAATTAAGGCCAATGACATCATTAAATTTTTAATAGGCCAATTTGATTTAATCTTGGGCCAAATTAAATTTTAATTATGTTTAATAATTAATTTGGGTCCAATTGAAGGATTTAATTAAGTGCAATGACTTAATTATACTTTAAATGGGTAAAATTAATTTTATTTGGGGCTTAATTGGTGAAAAATTAAGTTTGGGAGCCTAATTTGGGCTTAATTGAGAAGATTGGAATTTTAAGAGACCAAATTTAATTTTTACCAAGTTAATTGATTGAAATCAGGGGCTAAATTGCAAGAAAATTAAATTTTTGGGGTAAATTAGGGGTTAAATTGATAAAATTCACAACCAAGTAGCAATCTGTAAAAGGCATCGGACTATAGGGGCTTAATTGACAAACAAACCGGAGGTAAAATTAAAGAAATTGGAAGTTTAATGGTCAATTAAGGGTTAAATTACATAAATCCAAGACCAAGGATCAAAGTGCAAAAGACGCTGAAATCCAGGGTTTAAATTGAAGTTCGGCAGGGGCTAAATTGCACTAAATCAAAGGTTTAGGGTTACTTAGGGGTGCAATTGAACGAATGCGAAAGCGGAAGGACTCAATTGAAGTTGGACAGAACTCGTTTATTTAACCCAAAACGACGCCATTTTGTATTTTTTTTTAAAAAAGAAGAGGACCAGACGACGCGTTGTCTGGTCGCTGTTCATTGTCTTCCCCAATTTTACCCGAAATGACAGCTCAAAGAGCTACTTTTAAGGTGCATTTAATGCCTTATATGTCCATGAAAATTGACAAAAAAAACATGCACCAAAATGGTCACCTGACATCCCTATATCCTCGAGTATGATCCGTTCAGGCCTATTAACATGAAACCGGCCTCGGCGTCAGCCTAAAGCGGCCAACACAAACAACCTTTTCCTGTAAATTTTGCAACTCACGATGCACACTTTGAATCAACGGATGAGATCCGTCCCAGCCGAACCAAAGGCCACGATTTGGCACCATTAAAGACAAAATGTCTCTCTTCCACATCCTATAAATAAGGGTTCATTTCATGGCCTGAGGAGGGAGAAGTTTGGGTCCAAAAAGCATAAAAAAACCAGCCATCCCCCTGTTTCCATTTTTCTTCTCTCCCCGTCATCCTTCTGCGACTCTCTCTTCTTTCTCTCTCACCATTGCCTCGTCAGCTGCCAACTGCCTCTCCTTCATCTTCTTCGACTCTGGCCACCGTTCCTCCCAGCAATGCCGCCCAAACCATCAGCTCAACCTCCTGATCACGGAGATTTCTTTGTCAAGTGAGCCGCTCCTTTATCAACCTCCATTTTCTGCAACCATTTCGGCTACAACACGTTCTGCAAATAATTAACTTTGGGGTGGGCTGGACTTGTTCCACCCCAGCCCACCCCCTAAAAGAGTCAGTTTTGTGGGGCTGATTTCGGCCCAAATCGGCTGGACTCGGCCCAGCCCACATATTTAATATTTAATATTATTTATTATATTATAATATTATTTATTTTTTAAAAAACTTTCAAAAATCATTTCAATTTTTTTTATTGTCTCAAATATTTTTCTATCAATTTTGCATAATATTGGGTTGTATATTTACACTGTAAAATAAAAATCCTGTATTAAAATACCTAGTTTTCTCCGAAATATTTCAAAAAAAATCAAAACATTTTAAAAAAAAAATCTCAAAAACTTTTAAATTCTCTTCTTTTCCCACTGATTGACCTGTCTTCTTCTTCTTCTTCTTCTTCTTCTTCTTCTTCTTCTTCTTTCATTGAACGTTTGTTTAATTTAGACCAGCATTTTAATCAAAGAACTGCATGATCTTTTACCAATGCCTTTACTGATGAAATTAATTGGACAACAAAGTTCGATCTCATAAAGACAAATCGTATTATGATATGATATTTTTTACCAACAAAATGACAAATAAAATACTCGACAGAATAATTCTGTCAATAAATCCATTGGTACTATTTTATTTATGATATTTTTACGCGTCGTCTGGTCACTGTTCATTGTATTCTTCTTTTACCCCAAAGAAACTGTCTGGGTTCCTACTTTGCAGGTGCATTTAATGCTTGATTTATCCATCAAATCGAACAAAACTTGCACGAAACGGATCCCCTGTAGTTCTTCTAAAATCCCACGTGAACGTTTCAGGATGAATGACAGCACCGCGACACAGGCGACGGCGTGAAGAGGTCAACTCAGGCAGCCTTTTCCTGTAGATTTGACAACTCAGGGAGGCTACTTTGAACCAACGGTTAGGATCCTTTCCAACCAAATCAAGGGCTGAAATTTTACCCCGGTGTAGACGAGATTACCCTCTTCCACTGCCTATAAATAGATGCTTCGTTGATGACCTGAGAGAGGAGAAAATCGGGTCCAAAAATAAAAAAAAAAACCAGCCTCCTCCTCAGTTGTTTTCTGCAACAAGTCTCTCTCTCTACACTCTCTCTCCACCGTGCTCTCAGCAACTCCAAGCCACGCTGCCACCAGCTCGTCTTCCACCCACTCCACCACATTTATCCCTCTCCACCGAAAGCTCCTCCTTTTTTCCTCCACAACGGCAGCAGCCCATCAGCACCACCATTTTAGTTTTCTTCCTTCTCCACTATCGGCAGCAGTAGCACCGACTCCTCCACAAATGCCACCACCAGCTTCAGGGCAACTACCCAGACCACCTCCAACCTCACTCCAGGCCGGTGACAACAACTGCTTCTCCCCCAGCAAGGTTGCCTCCCACTTAACTCCGCCGGCTGCAACTGCAAAGTTGCATGCAGAACGTGAACTTACTGTTCACGTTCTGCATATAATTCATTTCACTTGGGTCGGGTCAGTTCTAGCCCAGACCAAATGTTTGGGCCGGGTCCAGCCCAGCCCCCAAAAAGTAGAGAAAGAAAGTATGTTGGGCAGATATCGGCCCACTGTTTTTTGGATTTATGCTTGACCCAGTTATCTGGGCTGGCTCGGCCCACCTGTTTTAATGATATTTAATTAATATACTATATTATATTATATATTTCTTTTAAAAAAAAATTCCAAAAAAAAATTCAAAAATCCTTTGAAAAAAAATTGTGATTTTCTCAAATATTTTTCTTCCAATTTTGCATAATATCGGGTTGTATATTTACACTATAAAATACAAATCCGGTATTAAAATACCCGGTTTTCTCTGAAATATTTTTTAAAAAAACTTAAAACATTTTCGAAAAGAGAAAAATATTTTGTTGCATACGGCCAAATCCTAAAATTTTTCCAAGCATATTTTTCATTAAAAAAAATTGCATTTTTTTCATGTTTAAAAAATCCAAAAATGGATATCGTAACCAGTTTATGATTATTTATTAGGATTTGGCCGACATGTCAAAAATCATTTTCCAATCTTTTTTTAGGATCCTGATGTAGACTTTAATATTTATGGTGTGTAAAATTACATGATAAAGTACACCCTCAAGTATTAAAGATACAAGATATAAATAAATGCGATGCTAATATTCAGACTTTAGAACGGCTAAAATTTAACCCAATAAGGTAGAGACTTTCCATGAAGAGAGATCTGCCTTGAGCCTTAGAAAAGACTAACGAATAGAAACTCAACTTAGAAAAAACAATCAAACAACAATGCAGCTTACCTTAGGTAGGGCGTGCCTTTTGCTTTTCATTTTTGTTTGTTCGTCCCCCTCTGGTTTTTTTTCAGTTCTTCTCCTGTTTCCCCCTCTCTCGAGTTCGTGGCCTTTCTCTGGCTTTTATAAGGCCAAAGAATTCCATGCGAGGGTAACGACAGGCTTGGTAACGGCATACATCATGTGGGCGAGGGATACTAGCCGTGAGACGTGCGCCATGATTGAAACAGTTTTAATGCCTTTACTGCTGAAACGGCTCCGTTGCTTTTACTGTTGAAATGATTTTTGAAAAAGAAGGCAATGAATAGTCTTTCTGAAACGACACCGTTTCCAATTCAAATGGATAGTTTCAATTTGGTTATTGGAGTTTTGCAATTTTGTAATCAAGCCTCTGGGTAAATTGTAATTAGATCCCTTGATTTTAGCGCCAATTACAAGACAGTCCTTGGTTTTGGATTTCTTCAATTAAGTCCTTAATTGCTCATCAAACTTTGATATTTATGCAATTAAGACCCTGATTTGACCAAATCAACTCTTAAAAATTGTAATTTGACCCTTGAAATTTAATTTCTTCAAATTAAAGCCAAAATTGACTTAAATCTTGCAATCAAACCCTCCATAAATTCAATTAAACCTTAAATAAAATTTATTTGAGTATGTAAATATCTGATTTTGAACTTTTCTTCTTCAAATTGAATTTTCTTTGTCAACAGAGCTCTCATCAGTCAAAAATAATACTGTCAAATTTCAATTTTTGTATTTTTAACATCCTTAACCAATTTTGGTCATTTTCTGAGCGCTTTGGTATCCTCTTCTCACTGTTATTATTTTTCTGGTTTTCTTCCGAATATATTTTTTTTATTATTTTTCTTTGTATTTTCTCCTTTTTTGTGTGAAGACCCAAAAATAAATAACAACAATAAGCAAACCATCATAACATAATCTAATAAACTTTTAGTAATTTAAGGTAAAACCAGCAATACAGCCTGTCTCAGGAAGACGTTTAACGGGTGATAATATATTTGCTTTTGCGTAACCAATCTCGGACCATAAAATCTCTATTACCAGTTAGGGTTCATGGTGACAATAATACTAGGCGCCGACTCCTTAAACAAGACCGTTCTCTCTCTCTTCCCGTATTTGGTTATAATCTATTTCCTTTTCTAATCCATAATTTGCTTCTGTCTTACCATTGTTATGCGATGACCGAACATCTTTGTGGACCAAACAACTATGCGGAATAAACCATTAGCTTGAGATGTTCAGATAGCATGTCACCACGAATTTCTTTTTTCTCGCATCCACTCTTGCAGAACTTCTTTTGAAGAACAAAGAGAAATGCAAAAAAAAATTTAGTGTGGCTATGGATAATCTGTTTTGTAGATTAACTTATTTATAGACTGGGCTAATCATACATGACATTTTTTGATACATTTATGACTTAACATACATAATCTTGTAGGGTTCAATCATTTTTTATGCATGGGTTATGTTTCTACCGACTTTACTTTATCACTAAATTGACCTGTTGATGACTGCCAACATGTTTGGTAAATCGGCAAATCAACAAGGTAGATTTCTTGATTTCACCACATCCGTACAATATCATGCATG
>Ga0307510_10011589_pt1 | contig 10462 bp, 8 predicted proteins | sample 12_EM_MG_FD_207224 | JGI IMG/M metagenome (GOLD analysis project Ga0307510, IMG submission 207224) | Populus trichocarpa ectomycorrhiza microbial communities from riparian zone in the Pacific Northwest, United States - 12_EM | ecosystem: Host-associated > Plants > Roots > Unclassified | place...
CCGAACCATGACATTGAGGACCTTGCGATGCGCGTCCGTGAAGCTCACAAAGAGATCCTCCATTGTTTCCCGTGGTGAAGTCGGCGACCGTGGCGATGCCGAGGCGCGTAGGATTCGACTTGACCCTACTGATATAGAGGCGGAACCCACATATTTGCAGACCACCATGAGTGCTTCTATGAGAGGAAGGAGCACAGTTGCAATATGCTCAATCTCAGATCGTTGCTCGATGATGGACAAGCAATCTCCTAGTCTGCACCACAAGGGAGTGAAGCGGAAGGACTCATATATCCCTTGAATCTTTTCCAAGTCTGCGCTGGGTTGCGGTTCTGGGGATGTCGTTGCTTTGGGCGAGAACATGTAATCGATGGTCTTCAACACACGAAGGAGTTTGGCTTGGTCGGAGGCGGGGGAAGAGAATCTCGACGCAACGGACGAGGTAAATACGTCGTCGCCTGAACCCTGGAGCGAGTTGGCCAGCTCATCGAGGTCGTGGTATAGGCTCTGTCCGAATTCCTGTGCTTTACTGCGAAGTTCTTGCGCAATAACGTCGCGCGCATCCGGGATGAATGATAGGTGCTGGATGAGGGAGAGTGTGTGATGGAAAGGCTTCGCGCCGCAGTCACCCACGGTCAGTATATTAACAATGGATCTCAGCGCGCTGGCAGGGATTTGGGGAGGATTGATGAGTGGAGTCTTTTCCTCTACTGTATCTTGTCGGGCAGTTTCCTTTTGGCTCTCTTGAGGCGGGTTAGCTGTTGAGTCTACGTTATTCAATGTACGTTCCTTATGCCATGTGAGGGTTCAACTTACTTGGAGCGGGGGTATTTGGCTCAGCTTGCGAAGAATGGGGGCCAGAAGACGCTTCCTCAGATGGCTGTACAGGTGGACTTGCCGGCATAGTGGAGCTCTCAGGCTTTTGAGGAACTTTCAGGCCCGCAAGTGGACGTGTTACGGTGTCAAGAAGGCTAACGACTAGTTCAAGGACAGATGGTGTCTTTAACAACGGTTGTCGGTCGAGGAGGGAAAGGAGGAGGACTATGGGACATTGAGTTTGTGCTGCTTGTTTCTCCTTACCCTTACCCTTCTTGGAAGTGTGTCTGCGAAGCCCGACGGCCATCTCTTGTTCTGTGAGGAAGAAAAGCGAGGATGACTCATTCGATGTGACGATGTAGCTTAGGGCCTCGAGGCAGCGCTGCGCGATAAGATCGGGGACAACTTCGCTCGGTGGGTGGTGTGCAGAAAGAGAGCTTAGGTATTCTGGCCCTGTCTTCTGTTTGCTAGCGGGGCGATGTACTTGCGTGGGACCTTTAGAATTCCTGATCGTCATCTGCGTAAAGCTTCTGTCGATAGCTGCGAGGTCTCCCGTTCCCTCTTGCAAGATATTGAGGAGGAAATTGAACAACTCGGCACGGGTCTTCGAATTTTCACATAGGTTGACCAGCGTTTTGTATAAGATGTTCTTTCTCGAGATTTGTGGGAAGAAGAGTAATCGGACCAAGACGGCTACACCACTCTTATCAAGAAGCTGTATCGCATCGCGGGGAGCTGGAGGCTTTCGGGTGATTGTGGCAGTATTAACAGCCTCTGCTCGGGATCCTGTGATACGAGGGGGGTGGCGTGGGGCTCTCTCACGGAATGCTCCTGCTTCGGCGATGATATGCGAGGGGAGAGTCTGAATGAAACCTTCGTCCTGATCCAAAAGAACGTCTTGTCTGAGTTGGGGATCAAGACTAGCGATGAAGCTGGCAGGATCCATATCAACCGGTGCAGGCGCAGCACCAGCTGATGAAGTGGCAGCTCTCTCTTCCGCACGTCGGCGGGCCTGTTCGATTCGCTCTTGGTGTAAAATCTCGGCCCGAATTTCGGGCGGCAGAGCATCGAGGAATTCGGCGCTAATCTGGGAGTCCGCGGGACGTTCCATTCGTGCGGCTTGCTGATCCCGTATATGCTGATTAACAACCTCCTCTCGCATGTCGTCGGGCAGAGCTTCGAGGAAAGTAGGGTCAATCCCGGTGTCTGTGATATCAACAGGGCTACCATGGATCATGACGGTGATACGCTCCGGCCTGCTCGCTGGACCTGCTTCCCCAGATCCCTCTTGAGATGTCGTGGTATCCGGCGCTACAGCATCATCATCATCATCATCATCATCTATTGCGTCTTGCTCATCCGCGGAGAGGGATTCTGCAGTTCCATCATGCATTTCTGTATCTGTTTCTGTTGGGACGGGTGGGGCGGGCTCAGACGGAAGGGAATCGCTCGCAGCCTCTGCTGCTGGAGGTGAAGCAGGAGCAGGACTTGCTGCTGGGGGTGAAGCAGGAGCAGGACTTGCTGCTGCTTGGCTAGAAGGTTCTGTTGCCTTGTTTGCAGCTTCATCTGCTTGTGCAGCGGCTTCTCTCCTTTGGGCTTCTTCCTTCTCTGCGGCTTCCTTCGCCTCTTTGGATGCTTTGGCCTTCTCGATTGCCGCGGGGAGGAGCGCAAGTACGACATGGTTGCCCAGTTTTGCAAAGCGATCTGACGTGAACTTCCCATGTATGACTTTGGCCTCTTCGTTCCATCGTTGCATAGTGGGTAAGGGATCGAAATCGCGGCTTTCGGGTCGGAGCGGAACTGACCGCGGGGGCTGATCGATGCGCAGGGAAGCAGATATACCACCCCTACGTGGAAGCAATCCGCGATCAAGATTGACGAGGGTTCCGGGAGGTACGTCCAGGCGAATAGTATCAGTCACACCACCACCTCTTGGATTGACGATGTGCTGGAAAAGCTGAACTGCGCCACCGCCAATGATATCCTCAATGGCTTGGAGAAGATCCTGGTGGCCACCAGCAGCCAAGATACGTTGCGAACGACGCACAGCACGACCAAGATCCGGCATATGGCGTCCTGAACTCCCAGCGGCCTCTAAGAGGAGAGGGTGAGTGGTCGCGTCTGCAGAGCCAGCAGTACTCCGGTTACGACCAAAAATTCCAATATCGTCATCTGCAACCAAATTAGTTACTTCTTGAAGTAATCATGAATCAAGCTAACCGTCAACACGACCTCTACGAGCCCGTGAACCATCAGAAATGATGAAACCGCCATCATGGGCCTCGATAAATCCGGGGAAGCCATCTGCGATCTGTCCGTCGAATCCTAGAACATCTCCAATACTTGGGCCATCGTCCTGTGGGTCGAAGCCCAGCTCGCCCTCGAGCCTGACTTGCGTGTCAGGGATAATTGGAGAATAAGAAACACAGCGCGTACTCTTCGTCTGACTCCAGATCGGCTTCTGCTTCTTCAGTGTCATGATGATAGATTGGGACTAGCCACGATTAGGTGAAGTGCGATCAAGATCATAGGATAGTTGCTCACCGGCAATTTCTTCATCGCCGTCGTCGCCATCAACGTCTGGGGCGCCATCCTCAATGCCAACACCCTAAGTCCTATCGTGTGAACGACTTAAATCGAAAACAAGCTATCTCCATACCTCCCACACGCCATCCACGTCAACGTCAGGGTCGACCTGACCATCGACTTCGGGAGCTCTGTTTTCCTCGTCTTCCTCTAGTAGATCTTCGTCATCATCCTCGTCATGCCAGTCTTCTTCAGAATCTCCGTCGTCGTCATCTGGATCTTCCGGCTCGTCGTCCTCTTCGGTCGCCGACGTGCCTTCACTACCGCCAGTCTCTTCGCCAAAGTCCATTTCAACATCCTCCTCTTCGTCACCGCGCTCGGCGTCGATGGCGTCTTCTACAGCAAATTGCTCTTCCATATCCTATGAATGGGACGTTAACCTCATAAACACTATGTACAATGACGTGTACCAACCCCTCCAAACCTGTATACGATCAAGTAAAATGAGTGCTGATCACAGATCCACGCATCTATACGCTTACATTCCCAGAGAAGAATTGCGATAGAGGTCCGGAGTCTCTTCGCGGGCAGTATCTTGACTATCCTCCATGTCATCTTCATCGGGGAGGCTCTCTTGGTCCATCTCGTCTTTTGACACCTCTGAACCCTTCACTCTATCTGATGCGCGGTTCATCTTGATAGCAATCTTGGATCTACAAGATATTTTAGGTGCATACAATTTGGTTTCGCCGAACTAAAAACTCACAGGAGCTCGAGAGGTTTCAGCATCGCGGCCACAACTACGCGAACGTTGGGGTAATTCAAATCCACTTCTGCCAGAGCGTTAGTCAGAGTCGAGACAAAGTTCTTCTCCAGCATGATCTTCGCAATATGAGTGGGCGCTTCTTCCTGAGGTTTACGAAGTCCTGGGTTGAATCGAACCGTCAGGAGGCGATAGCAAAGATCGGCCAGGGCGAGGAGTCGGCCATAACGAGCGTCCAGAGATTCGGACTGCGATGGATCTTTGATGGCGCGGCTGACGGCCTCCAAGACGGTTTTTCGAACCGGGATTAGCTCCTGCGACACATCTTTGATGGGCTGGGAGGAGGAAGTGTCCACGCATAGCGCTACAATCAAGGACATCGCCCAATTACAGAGAGGGACATTATTCCGAGTATCGTTGCTGGGATCAGGGTCGATGGTTCGGAAAGACACGAGGTCGGATAATACGAAGTTCAGAGCAGCCAGACGACCCTTGGCAGTGTCTTTAGACGGGGTTACAGGTCGCTTGGATGGAGAGTATGAAAGAAACGCGGTTTTGCATGCGTCATATGAAAACATGAGTTCCGTGAGAGATTGCATCAGGAACCCAGAATAGTAGTGATCCGGTTTGGTGTCTTGAACTTCGCTTGGTAACGTCCTTTCTGGTTGGGCCGGTTGCTTTGAACTGCCCTCGGCAGATGAATTAGGTGGTGATGTGGACTCGGGATTTGGCACTCCCTCCAATGGCCGGGAATTTGTCCTCACCGACTCCATTAGTTCGCCTACGAGGAAATGAACAACGGCTTCGAAATACTCGGGCGGAGACGGTAGCGTGTGGGCCGTGACTTCGGGCTGAGAGCTTGTATGAGTTTTAGTGTCTTTCCCTGGTTCTCCTTGTGATGAGCCACCCTCCTGGTTGTCCCGATCTTTGGGAATAATTTGATTGAGATAGGCGAAAGGTCGCTCAAGCTGGGCGAGTGACTTTGTGACCTCGATAAACGTTTTGGGATCGCGAAGGGCCATCGCATTGCAGGCGCGAACATAGCCGGTTGCATCTACCGTCCGAGTGCGTGGGTGTGAGAGAAAGCGCTGAATCTCCTCACGCATGATAAGGCTCAACACCGCGGGATCCTCTACGATGTGACGGAGAATGATGGAAATGTACGACTGGCTGCCTGCCACACCTCCCGAGGATGACTTGAGGCTTTTGAACAATAGCGAGACTCCATCGCCCTTCACAAATTGCATCGCCAAGTCATGGTCGCGGGTCATGAATACGAGAAGACGTAAGGAAGCCAGCAACTCGTCTCGAGGAAGGCCAGGCAAAGAAAGTAGGCGCAGGGAAAAGCCAAATAATACACTCCTTGCTTCAACGTGTGGTGGACCCGTTAAGATCTCCTGAGTGACAATTTGTTCGCCTTCTTTTGGTACAGTAATTGGACGAGGATCTTCCGATAGACTTAACAACGCTTCAGCAACCAGCATAAGAGCCGCAAGCCACTTGGGAATGGTTGGTTGACTTTCCCCTGCATCTAAGTCAATCGAAAGAAGAAGAGTCAATACAACCTCCATAAAGGATTGCTCATCACCCATAACGATGGCTGCAAAGGACGCAGGTGCTTCATTCAGGACCAGAGCGAGCAAACGACAGCGAGCGGCAAGCTGCTGCTCTCGACCATCTTGGGGACTTGGGGCGAACGAGGGGATATCATCAATGAGGAGACGAACTGATGAGCGCTGGTAGCCGTCGTCACGACCAACGAAAGCGTTGTGGACATCGAAGATAAGATCTGGGTGCTCATCGACAAGACGGAGCGCGAGACGCCCAACTTCCGATTTCAGCGGCTCTCTCATCGAGTTTAGCTCGCTGCGCCATTCATCAGCACTCTTCCCGGGAGGCCTGGTGTCGGTGTCGACCGTCGGTGGCTCATCGAGGCTCGGCGAAGGGACGTCATCCTGCATTGGCGTTGGACCAGACGACGAGGCCTCTGCGGCCGTTGGGGGTGTCTCCTCAGTTGCCTCAGTTGCCTCAGTTGCCTCGGCTGCCTCGGTTGCTTCAGTCGCTTCAGTCGCTTCAGTTGCTTCACCACTTCCCCCGGGCTCTGGGGGTTGAGCGACAGCAGGCTCAGGATCATTTTGGAACCGGAACGGGTTGGTCAATAACAACTCGGTGGCTGCATTGACATTGTTATGGGTTCGTATGAGCGCACGCTCAGCTCCTGAGCGCGAGAAGCCCATGTCGGTCAGCTGTCGAACGCGATTCTCGTCCGGGACTGTAACGCGGAAGAGGGAGGGTGCCCCCATGGAAAGAGAACTACCCGGAACAGTATGGGGGGAAACATCAGGTGGACTTTCTTCCCCTTCTCCGTTGAGAATTTCCAGAACGACCTGCACCACGGACTTGATCAAACTTTGCGGGGATGAAACTAGCCAAGGTGCCTCCCACAGCTCTCGAATGACAGGAAGCACGGCGAGCCTAGTTTTAACCAAGAAGTTATGGGGCTCGAAATAATCAGGGTCCGTGTCCTTCTTGTCACGAGTCAGGAGAAGAATCGTTTGGCTAGACTCGAATATGGGTTTTGATGAGGTTAATGAATGGAGAAGATGTAAGGCGACTTTGAGCCCGCCGTATGCCTGACCCAAGGCTTGGTTGGCAATTTCGGTACGATCCTCGGCTTTTGTCTCAGAGTGCTCAACAACGGTGCGCATGAAGCTGCGGCAGATTGCTACGATTAGATCGAGGCCGCCCTTGCGGTAAAAAGAGTCGAATAACACAGTGTGTAGTGTGTTCTGGGCAGTCCGCTCTATGTCGGGTATCAGTGATTGGTTAAACAATGAGTGTGGGACACGGCTTACCGTCAACCATCAGGGTTGTTACAAGGCCGAGTAATGAGGTGTAGCAGGAGCTTATTGACAGGGATTCCATAGGATCCTCTACTGAAACTCAGTTTCTAAGTATAGAGGAAAACCGCGTTACTCACCGGATTGTATGGGTTCCAGGTGCTTGAGCAATACGTCGGCGACACTGGATGCTGAGTCAAGGATTTGTTGTTTCTGCGCTGCATCTGGGTTGCGACGAGTCGAGAACAACTTGACAATTGCTATGAGAAAATTGCGAATTAGGCACGTCGTAAACTCTGAGGGAAAAATGCATTACATTGGAAGAACGGCGATAACGCCCCTGGAATCTGGTTGGCAAGATGTCTGAATGCTTTGGCATTTTCTTCCCGCGGGTCGCTTTCACGGGGGCCGTCTTGCCCGGGAACTTCCGTTGGTGTAACTGTCGTAGACGAAGTATTGGCGCCGTTAGCAGCAACGGTAGGCTCGCTTGAAGATGGCCGACCAGGAGGGGATTGTAAGGAAGATAATATGGCGCTTCCTTCGGGCTCGGACTCCTTCTCAGGTACCTGAGCCTTCAAGAGGACGTTCTCCCATATACAAGCTCTGTGAAGGACGCCGAGATCAGGCAGGATTTCTGAGGCACCCGTACCCATCAGGGTCTGGAGGAGGCCACCAGCGGAACGGCCATGGGCGTATCCCGCAGTAGCGTAGATGTCCGAGAGTAGTATCACCCGAACCAGTAATGTGATGAGAGTGCGGAAGGTTCGATTGGCCTCAGCGTGGGATTGACCTAAAGGAACTGGTTAGACAAATACCATATAAGCCGGCGTATGTAATGAATGAAGTACCTGCTAGGTCGAGTAGCTCGATGAATTTCGATTTCCTGCTTGACGGGCCCCAGAATGCGGATGTATCTTGTAATGATTCCTTTACCCAGCCGGTCAGGGAATTCATAGTCGCGTTGGGTGCTGCATCAAACATGGTACGGATGACCTGAACCAAAGAGTCTGATGCGACACTGCCGCCAAAATCATACGGTATGCAAGGAAGCGCAGTGAGTCGACCCAACAAAAGGAGGCCATCCGAGTTCGAGATGAAGTCCTTGCAATGGGAGGTGTGCTGGAAAAGGCCCTCCAAAAACTTCAAAGCCAGAAATTCAGCTCATGGGGTCACAAGAAGATCAAGAACTTAATCACCCTGCATATCACGTCAAGGTATGAGACAATGATGTTATCATGCGATCTCCCAGTGGCACTTTCATCCAAACTGTCGTCTGTGAGAGAGGCCAACAAAGCATTAGCCCTACCCGTAGACTCGGAGGCGGCTTCGTCACTGGGAGCGGTGTCGGAGGATCGCATGAGAACGTCCTCATCAGCAGGCGCCTGAACTGTGGACGCCGTGGTCCGCACAAGACCATACCATGACTCCATACTTTCTGGCGGGGTGAACGTACTCCCAAGGTCCTCAATCTTGCTCAGGGTCGACTTGATGGCCTCGAAGACTGCAGGCTTCAATGAAGGATGGTGGCGAATGAGCTCGTCAACAGCCGATCCGATAAGGACAGCGTTCTCTTTGTCCTGAAGGACACGTTGATGCCGCTCCGATGTGAAAATCGAAAACAAGCCCGGGATGATGGTAGGTCGCGCAGTGAGCTGGTCTTGGCCAGCTTGATTGAGACATAAGGCGCCAATTGCATTGGGGATGGCTTGGATTACCTGGATAAGTGTCAATTTTGCCTGCTTGGGAGATGTGTCGTCCGCATACCTCGATGACAGGTTCTAACCCAGCCTCAACAGCCCTATAGAACGCTTCTGGGACGCCAGCTTCTTGTATAACTGTTAAGGACGTCGGCTCATTGTGCACAAAAGTGGCCAGAATATTGATGGCTAATAGACGCTCGATCAACGAACATCATATGAACAGTGCCAAGATCGTACCAATCGGGAGGACATTAGGACCGAAGAGACCACGGTGCTCGATTATCTTCTTGATAGATTTCAGCAGCGAAGAATCGATGAGGCCACGAAGGCCCTCAGCAGTTCCGGATGATTGCATCATGCGGTGCATTGAGCGTAAAATATGCTTCAATGCCGCAGCTCGTATGACAGGTAATTGACCTTATTTTGTTTATACCTTTGCAATGCTACCATAAGAGATGGGGCTTACCATACGATCTGGGAATATCATTTGTGTGTTCTTGCTGACCGAGAGTCCTGATGTCCTCATCTACTTCATACTGTGACCATGTCAACACACGGTGTTCAAGGGACTGAACAATTGAGAGCGACCTACTTCAATGCGGTCAACGAGGACCTCGACTCCGCGATTGTTACAGAACAGCTGAAATGCATTGCCGAAGCTGTAGAGAACGTTATCCACAAGTTGCATGGTTTTCGACACCACTGGGAGACGTTGCGGCAGACGATTCTCAATGATTTGGATGAGAAGGGGGATGAGACCGGCGCCGACTACCATATTTCCCCCAGCAGCATGTGACGCGAGGAAAATCACAAAGGACAAAAGGGCCTCGACAAACGAATGTGGGAGGTTTGACTCAGGGGTGGCGACCTCGGCCACGGTCTTGCGGAGTAGCGCCATTAATGTGCCATGGTTTACGCCTGCATTAACGGCGGCCAAAACGTCCTGTACCTTGGTGCGGTACCTTGCCATGGCATCCAATGTAGCCACTGCGGCAGTTTGGACGGAAATTGGGACGTTCCTACCGAGGGCAAGTAATTCGGCTACGTGTGGGATAAGATCAGGTTCGTATAAGAAGAGGGCAGATGCCGTCTGCGCTTCCGGGTGCGTGTGCACGAAAATGGCCGTTGCTAAGAGGCGGGCGATGACGAGCTTCTCACGGTCTTCCTCTCTACCTGGGAGGAGCGCCTGGGCAGCGCGAATGCGACACATGAGCTCAAACTTCTCATCTTCTGGTACATTGTAGGTATCAATGCAATCTGCGAGGATATCCATAGCCCCCTTCGAGCTAAGTGTTTGAGTGTCGAAATACAAAGTGATGGCCCCGGCGGCCTGAGAAGATGATGTGGTTGAAACAGGTGCTAAGGGACGTTGAGAGGATTGAGTGCTTTCAGGAAGATCGACTTCCATCTCATTGGCCCGGTCTCTGGATTGTTTGGCCTTGCCGGTGTTATAAAATTTGAATTGCACTTCTCGGGCCTCAATTGGAAGCGCTTCAAGCACTGGCTTGCCCTGATCTGTTACCAGGTCGACAAGGCTGACATCATATTCGCGTAGATTTGACCAGCGCTTGCCCAATGATTGGAGACGATGTGTGGAGATGCTCAGAGCACGCGTGACAGCAGGTTGGGCTGAATACTGCTGAGCGGGACGTAACAAGAGGTTCAATGCGAGTACAAGGATGTCGAGATCGGGTGTGGACAAAAGACTATTGATGCGCTAGAAGAAGGTTAACGCAGACTGAGAGAGGATAGAAGGACAGTACGAAAGAGTGCGCACGTCGTAGGAAGCATAAGTCTTTCGGTTGGTGGAGTTCTCCAAC
>Ga0307510_10011590_pt1 | contig 10461 bp, 10 predicted proteins | sample 12_EM_MG_FD_207224 | JGI IMG/M metagenome (GOLD analysis project Ga0307510, IMG submission 207224) | Populus trichocarpa ectomycorrhiza microbial communities from riparian zone in the Pacific Northwest, United States - 12_EM | ecosystem: Host-associated > Plants > Roots > Unclassified | place...
CATGAGATGCATCATATTCGAACCAAACTGTACTAAGATTGTTCTGTATAGACTCTTGTTTCTCCTCTATACCGACAGCGGCAGCAGTAACAAATGGGGTATTTTGAAATTGCTTTTCAAAATACTTTCCGTTTGAAATATATTTTTTATCTTTTTAAAATTATTTTTGATATTAGCACTTCAAAATAATTTAAAAATACCAAAAAAATATTAATTTGAAACAAATAAAAAAATTTTAATTTTTTTTAAATATTTTTAAAACAAAAAAATAACCAGGAGATAAATACTCTTGTAAATTCCAACGAGCCCGGTTAAAAAGAGGAGAGAATTTCTCACAGTCTCGAGATAGGATTTCCAAATTCCAGGCGGTCTAAAGTGGTATTGGGCTCAAAAGGGCTAATTGCTACTCCAATGAACTTCACTTTTGGCCCAAGTGTCTGAGAATATGAAGGCTCAACTTGCCCGATTCTATTTCCTCTATGATTTTGAGCCTGTTCAGTCCTGAAATGCAATGGGTTTTGCTTTGCCTATACAAAAACTCCTTTTAAGACAAAATCATGGAATCTGCCCATATTCTTACAAAATATGACGTGGCATTTCATTGTATAAAAAGTTTTCTAAATTATAAAATATGAATATTATGATCACATTATTTAATGAAAAAATCTCTAGAAGAGCAGTACTCTACTGTAAAATTTATACGCAAAAGAAATTAATGGTTATTTTTCTCTTAGCAACTCCAACGGAAATGCTAAATCAACAAGTAAAATAGCATTTTTTCTCGACGAGATACTAAAGCTAAAACATGGAAAATGTATAAATAGATTGTTAAAATAGTTTTTTCTATTGGAGTGTAGATAAAAAGAAATTATATTTACAATATATTTTAAATTCCATATTAACTATTTAGATTTTTTATTTAGCATTTGCCATTAAAATACTCAGCGGTTTGGAGAAAGCTTTTGAGTTTTCCACTTACAAATCCACGTGTTAGAAAGCCCAGTATTAATATTAGCCTTAGGTGGTTTTTAGATGAGAAAAAGTAAGGGGCCCAATAAAGGCCCAAATTCAGAATTGAGTCGAGAGCGCCAACAAGTCATTTCGAAACTTAAGACGCTCCTCTCTCCCTCTGTCTGTGTTGGCTTTGGCAGGAGTGGAAGAGCGATTGTGGTTGGTTCCACTCTCTGTTTGACACACAAACACAAGCACTCAAAAGTTCTCATGGACATCACACAAACACTAATTTGCACAAATTAAAATCTTCATTTTGCTCTTTTACTTCCGAAATCGTCCCTCTCCTTGACGGAAATGCCGTTCAGATCCGGTCATGGACAGGGAGGCTAACCTTCTGGTCCCATCTGCACCTCCGCAAAGAAATCTCGTTCGTCCCGTCACCAACGCCGCCGACACGACGTCTTCTTCCTCCTCGTCCTCCTCCCCGCCGGACTTTCTCCGGCATGTCCAAGCCGCCTTCAAGCGCCACCGCCCCCTTGGTACCACCGCAACTCTCTATCTATTACTTTTTTTGTGCTTTGTCTCTCTAGATTTTTCTTTTACTAAGAAATTCTGAAAGCTAGTGCTCAATTTTGGCACATTTATTTATTTGTTGTCATTTACTAAAAAGCTAAATGAAGGCATAATCCAGGAATCCTGATTACCATGTCTGTTGATGATTCTATTATTAAAATGGAATTAACTTCTTCAATTTGGATTCTTTTTTATTTTTTTTGAAAAATGTGAACTTAATGCGTTAAAAAACGAAATAACCGTTGGAGCTCTAAATGATTGATATGCTCGTTTTAGGTATAATGCAGACGAGTAATAGCACTAAGCCTAGACGTACGTTAATTCCAAAACGTGAAGCGTCAAGAACTGTAGCTTCAAATGCGGGTCCAACTACAGGCACGAAGAATTCTCAAGATGTTGTTCCATTGAGTAAAGACTCAACTTTGCCAAAAAAGAATCCAGTTACTGTTATCAGGGAAAGTCATGAAGATGCGTCAATCACACCTCCTTCGTTTCCTGGAACAATCACGAAGACGTTTGATGAGAGTTTCAATCCCTTTGATGCACAGAGAGAGCAACCAAAATCTGCTATCGATACTAAAGAGAATAATCCGATGCCCCTGACATGCATAGAATCTCAACTTTTTGAGGGTAAGAGAAAAGTCCAGTTTTCGACAGTGAACAACACCATTTCCCAGGGTAATATGCTGTTCCTTGCTGTTTTGAGTTGTGGTTTGAAAGTTGGTTTTGCTGGATTAGTTGTTTGTCTGTCATCTAATTCGTGATGCTGTGACAAAAGTTTCTAAATTTTTTGCTCTAGATATATATGCTCTGTTATCTTCTAACTTGCAGGGGCCGATAATGGAATGGCCACTGGATTGGAGAACTTAACTTCTCATATGGGTTCACTTGCATTGACAGAAATGGAATGGGATGTGAGCAATCAAGTAGAGGTGTCAAATGTGATCAATGATGAAACAAAGCAGCAGAACATGGAATCAGATCTCACTTTGAGGTCCGATGGAGCTGTACCATCACTGGCAAAGAGAACAATGGTTATTCAGAATCAGTTGAATCAATTGAGGAACTTTTTAAGCCAACCAGCTACTCAATCTTCTGTTGTTGGACCATCTTGTGCTACCACAACATCTGTTCATTCTACTTCAGCACCCATGCTTAACTCGATGACATATTGCTCTCGTGAGAGTGGTTCTCAAGCTGCAGTCGAACCTTTGAGGGATGCTAATGCAAATTCTCAGAGCTTTACTCCAGGGAATTTGGAGCAGCTGTCACCTCCTACATTGAAGGACACAAGTGGCATGCTAATTGACCTGAGAGCCGCTGCAACCCGGCCTTCTACCTCTGCTATCCATTCCCAATTTAAGGACCTGCCTAAGGAGCAACAGGGAGGTGTGCCTGAAGTAAGTGACATTGCAAACAATCCTTCACTTTTTGTTGATAGGTCCACTAAGGATATTGAACCAGCAGATGATGGTGCTGATGTACAATCTCAGCCTCCAATGTCCAAAAACCCATCTTCAGATGTGAAGTTGGAGCCTCCTAAACATGAAAAACAAGAAAAAGTTTCAAGTAGTAAAGGTGCATCAGTGCCTCGAAAAAGGAATCTTGACCCTGATTTGTTCTTTAAAGTTAATGGGAAGCTCTATCAAAGGCTTGGTAAGATAGGAAGTGGAGGAAGCAGTGAGGTTCACAAAGTCATTTCATCAGACTGCACAATCTATGCACTTAAGAAAATCAAGCTCAAGGGTCGTGATTATGGAACTGCATATGGTTTATGTCAGGAAATTCTTTATCTAAACAAACTAAAGAGGAAGAACAACATTATACAGTTAATAGATTATGAGGTATTCACTTACAGCCTTAAAAGAATCATGCACTAATCTCCATGATTTAATCTGGGGCAATATGTTTGCAATAGAATATTATCATATTCTCTCTGTTTGTCCAATTTACACGAACTCGATACTTTGAGGTTGTAACATAGGTGCTTTGAGATCTCATTACAGAAGATGATAAATCTTCTGTCTCAGAATAATATATCTTTTATACTTGAGCTTGGTGTTCCTTTTTCTTCTCATCAAAATCCATATTTCCAAGGCTTGGCATCTATTCTTGCTTTATTTTTATCTAGTAGATCTCTAATAGTCTCTTTTGGATTTAGGTGACAGATAAAACTTTGCTCCACGAAGTCATGAGTGGCTCTGTAAGTAATAAAGATGGAAGAGTCAAAGATGATGGGTGTATATACATGGTCCTTGAATACGGGGAAATTGATTTGGCTCACATGCTGTCCCAGAAATGGAAGGAGATGGATAGCTCCACCCAGACGATAGATGAGAATTGGCTGAGATTTTATTGGCAGGTCCTTGGGTTACACCTTATTTTTCTTCATAGTTGCAGTTTTGGTTATAGCAACACTCTATAGCTTTTTCACATAGTAATCTAGATATTAGTGTTTATTGCTAAAAGAAAGTCATTGTAGACAGTGGGGACAATGTTTCTTTGTTTCAATGAAGCATTGTAATGGTGCCCCTGCTCTCATTCTTGAGACTTGGTCTGCATCATAGGGTGGATACTGGATAGGTTTCTAATGTTGGCATGATGTTGATTATATGGCATTGTTTGGTTTTCCATCTTTCTCTCATATTTTGTATCGAAGGGTATTTGGCATGGATGAAGAAACACATTTGTTTTATATCACTGATGCAACATTGTCTTCATAGTATACCTATCAAGTAGCAAATTTACATCGTCTTCAAAGCACACATTACTTGTTGGTCTTGTTCATAGTTAATTAAATGGCAACGGGGATTGACATTGTTTTGTTCAAATATTTTGCAGCAAATACTTCAAGCTGTCAATACCATACATGAGGAACGTATCGTGCACTCTGACCTGAAGCCAGCTAATTTTCTTCTTGTCAAAGGTTCTCTAAAGTTGATTGATTTTGGTATCGCCAAAGCCATAATGAGCGATACTACTAACATTCAAAGGGATTCACAGGTAGATTTTACTGATTCCTCACATTTGGTTTTCCAAACTATTATTAGATTTATAACCTGTTTGTTCGCTTAAAATTAGTTTTTATTTGTTTGTTTAAAAGTAGTTTTTAGAATTATTTTTTGATGTTTGGTAATGTCATGAAAAATAAGTTGGAAAACACTTTCTAGTATTTGACTATGTTATGGAAAATAAGATCAAAAATATTTTTTTATTTTTTTTTTATTTTTTTCAAGTTTATTAAAAGAATGATGGTCAAATTTAACAGATAAAAAGGTTAAAAGGAAAATGAAAATGAAAATGAAATTGAAAAAAAAATAATTTCATAAATTATTTTTTAAAAATAAATAACATTTAAAATAATGGAAACTAAATTTAACAGATAAAAAAGTTGAAAAATGATGAAATTAAAAAAATATATTTTATAAATTATTTCAAATAAAATAAATAACAATTAAAAGAATGAAGTTAAAATTTGATAGAGAAAAAATTTCAATTAAGAAAAGGATAAGAGAAAAAAATAACAATAAAAAAAATAAGGATTAAAGTTGATATAAAAATCAAATTAAATCAAATTCTAAAAGATGAGTAACCAGGAAACTCTGTTCTATAGAGAATATCTCCCGGAGTTTTAGCTCTAGTGATCAAGTAGTCCTTTAGCTGCTTGCCTTGATTCCCGCGTCATAGTAGCTAAGTGTAATAAGACATTGAAAAAAAAAGGATTCAAAATAAAATATATAACAATAAAAAATTAAAGACTAAGTTTGATATGATTAATAAATAATAACTTTTGTAAAGTGTTTACGGTTCAAAATAAAAAGAAAAAAATACTTTTTACGAAAAGTATTTTTTGTTGATTAATTTTTTTAATAGTAAGTATAGAAAGTGATTTTATTAGAATGCTTATTTCACCTTGTTGCCCATCTGTGACTGACCACATGTTGCCACTTTAGAATCTCTTTTGTTCTGAATATTTTTGGATAACGAGAAATCTGTGAAAAATACGATTGCCTGCCAGTGGAAGGCTTTCTGCGTTCAGTCAATCTGCGCAGGGTGAATCGGTACCCAATGAACCCCTGAAAGGGCTGCTGTCCGAATGGTACACAAAAGCGACGAAGTTGCTTTGACTACAGAAATGAGGGGATTGCTTATTTGTCAATTTAGCTTATTTCAAAAGTTTTTTAGTTCGTGCTATTTTGCTTAGTGGTTCATATTCTGTTTCGGCAGGTAGGTACCCTAAGCTACATGTCTCCAGAGGCATTCATGTGCAATGAGAGTGATGCTAATGGAAACACCATAAAGTGTGGTCGGCCATCAGATATTTGGTCCCTCGGCTGCATCCTCTACCAAATGGTGTATGGAAGAACCCCTTTTTCTGCGTACAAAACATTTTGGGCCAAGTTCAAAGTTATAACGGATCCAAACCATGAGATAACTTATGAGCCAGTTTCCAATCCATGGCTTCTTGATCTCATGAAAAGATGCCTGGCTTGGGAGAGGAACGAGAGATGGAGGATCCCTCAATTACTCCAACATCCTTTTCTTGTTCCACCAGTACCGACTCAACAATCTGAATCTCAGAATCAAGGTTGTGAACTGCTTCAACTTGTTGCAGAAACTTGTGGCAGTGACCAAGAAGCTTCTATGCTGTGCCATGAGCTCCAACAATTGCTTAACCCAGGCACTCTCATATCCGAGTCATTAACATCACGAGACCAACAATATAAGTTGCTCTCCCAGATGTCTAAGCTTTGTTTTCAGCTCCGGGAATGTTTAGCAAAGTCAGAGGGATTTTAGGAATAGTTTCAGGTGTATAAATCCATGTTTGAGGTAGGCAGTCAACTCCGGGAAGCTCTTCTCTTCGGGGAATATGAGAAATCATGGCCGTCCTACCCTTTATAAGGTGTAGTCATCCCTGTTGTTTTATTTTGACTTCGAACAGAAGTATTGAACTCCAATTCTTTACTTGTATGTATCTCCTTTACGGACCCGATGAATGCGCGCAGTGTGACATTGGATGTAATCTTTCACATATACTTTGAGCAGCATACATGACTTGATTCTCGGCTTAACTGGAATAGTCATTTCTCATGGATCTTCTAAGACATTTTCCAACACTTTGGCTAGGTCAACAACGAGCAAGTAACGATAATATACAACTTTAAGTAGTTGGCCGGCGGTTCCCTTATCGCAGAGAATTTTTGCATCCTACAATTGATTGGTTGTGGAAGGCCCTAGAAAAAAACGAGAGCCAGTTGTGAGCTCCATGATTACCATGTAGCCAGAGGTGAAATACGAACTATGGAGTATTAACTGAATGCTTCCGTGAAGTCTGTCAATAAGGGCGTACCTTATCTTTCTGGAGAATCTTGGTATCTCTAGCATTACCCTTGGTCAATAACAACATGGTTCTAGATGTTCAATGTTGGAAGGGAAACAGGGATGCTAAAAATTCCAGTTTAAGAAAAAAGTGGGGAAAAACACCCTGTAGCTTGGAGCACATACTCCCAGTTTTCAGCTTGTGAACCGGGCAGGGAACTTCGAGACGGATTACAGAATCTAGGCATAGTTTGATTGATCGGCAGACTCTTTTTTTTCCCCCTGAAAGGAGTTCTAGCGGTAGGATCCAGTTCGCAGACTGGAATAAACCGACATTTCTTTTCCTCCATTCAAGGCATGTAGTACATCAGCTATTTATTTATGATCCCCACTGAAAAAACAATAATAAAAGAGAAAGGATAAAGGAGGAGACACAATGAGATGCCTCGTGTAAGAGAATTGCAAGCTTTAAACGACAAATAACAACTTTCATTTTCATATTTGTATAGGCGACAGTGAGGCATCTGTGTCAAGATTCATCTCTGCCAATCACAGCAGCATATAAAGATGCAAAATTCATCACCACAGCCCCAACTCTCAAAATTGGACAACTTTCCCGTGGTAATATTTCCCACGTGCCCATTTCTTTCCTTTATAACACAATGATAGAAGACTTGATCCATTAAAAGATTGCTGGAATTTTCGAATTATGTCTTCTCTGCATCATGCTAATTACCTTCCAGCATTCCTTGCCTACGGAGACATGATACAGTTCTGATCTGTCTGAGCTGCCTCTACCCATCATTTTACAAAGTCTAAGCTGTAGCATGCTCTCTTCTACTTGAATAGTGAGAAAGCTTCTGTCTACCGAACAACCCCCACAGATAATACTTTCCCCGATATCCTGCAAAAAGATCATTCAAGCATTCATTCAGTTCAATGAGAACAGAGACAGACAAAGATAACACGTAATGGCAGCAAAGCTTACTCCAGTTCTGCAAAGGTAATTGAAGAGATGTAAAAACCAATAATTCTGCATGCTCAAGAACGGCTTTCAAGGCAAGGTCTTGTTCAATTATATTATCTACTAACTCATCAAAGGCTCGTTCATCTCTGCAGTAATTGAAGAGAGGGAAAAATGTTTCAAGGAATTAAAACAGGATATAACTCATCAAAGGTCTAGTTCAATTATATTGTCAGAAATGGAACCTCTCTTTTTCCGGGAAGAAATAAAGGCCAATATCTTCAGCTGTTACATCTGAAGTACCAAACTTTTTCGGAAACACTTCATGCCTAGGAAGCATTTCTATAGAAACAGATCCTGGCAACAAACTAGCTGTCTCACGAACTTTTGGGGATGCTTGGTTAGATGTATAGGCCACCAGTCCTTTCATAACATCAAAATTTCCATCGTTGATAGTAAAATTTCCCCTGCCAAATTTGCAAAGAGAATAGGTTAAATGCTCTGTACAAGTTAAAGAATACACCTTCCCCACCCAAAAAAACAAGAAAGGAAAACACCCAAAGTAAGGAAAGGAACATGACAAAATAAAAAGAGAACCCGATATTCTTACCTCCATATGGGATCAAGAATTGGCTGTGCATTGGTGTTGAAATCCCGATCTAAAATTTTTGGCAGATCATCAGTGCTATTTTGAGAGGCCTCTTTTTCAATACAATTTACCGCTTCATTTGAGCCACCCCCAACATCCGGAATCAATCTATTCTGACCACTTAAGTTCTGATCCTGTGCACAACTCTCACTGCCAGACAGTGTATTCATGTTCTCCTCAAAAGGTTGCTGTACATTAACATTGGAATCACGGTCTGAAATTTTGGGCAGATCTCTCTTGCCATTTTGAAATGATTCTCTTTCAACAGTTAATACCTCTTCATTCGAGCCACCCCTATCTTCTACAATCATTATACCATGTTCTCTCGTTTTTTGATGCTCATCAGAGCTCTCACCCCGGGCCAGTGTTCTCCTTTTGTCCTTATGAAGGTGAGAACAGTCTGATTCTTGATCAGTTGAGTTAGTCAAGCAAACCCTTTTAGCTCCCTCTGCCTCACCAGATTGCAAAGAGGGACCCCTTTTTAGTCTCTCTACCTTTCTCAGAGCTTTCAAGTATGCATCTGATGCCTCCCATTTCTGTTTCCTTACAACTTTAACTGCTTGATCACTCGTTAATAATTGGGTATAACTAGAACTGTCCAACGAATTATTATGTCCGCCATCATTCCCAGATAAACAAAACCAACACGTCCAAACCACATCCTCATCAAAATCCTTGGGAACAACATCTAAGCAGTAGCTGAATAATATAAAAAAGGAAGCACATAAGTTACTAAAAATACACAGATGATTTCGTGTACAGTCACAACATAAGTAATAAGCAGCAGCAGTGATGATAATCAATTTATGCCGATTCTTTCCTTCTATTTTGGTTGCTTCATTTCTGGGTCTCAATTTGGCATCAAGTTTAGACAGTAAGACATTTAGAGCTACCAAAAATCAATCTAATCATACAATCAAATAAAGGCAGACAGGAGGAAGCTTACGTGTGTTCAGCAACAACTTTACACTTTACACAGTAATTTAGAGCCTCCGGATAGCCACGATCACCGCACTTTTGACAAACTGTATTCTGCAGCAAGTCAACAAACATATCAAACACCTGCGCCGCCACATTGGCTTTACACAACAACAAAAAATGCTGAGATAATCATTGCTTAACGTTGCACTCTTTAAAGGCAGGCAGGTCGGCGAGACTATCTTGCCCTAAAATGTCCATAGAGCAGGTCTGTTAAGGTTAGCTTGCCCTAAAATGACTCCAGGAAGCCAGAATCCCGCATCGTATTAAGGTGAAGTAGTTGTGTGTCATTATACGACATGGGCATGGTATCTCGTACGATCTAAAAAAGAGAAAACTCAGTTTGATAATTACTGGGGTGGGAAGGGCTTGCAATTCATTTATTTACAATACAGAGATGATGGTTTTGTAAAATTTAGAAACACAAGGGAAGCCAGATCCAGTCCAAAGAGAAAGAAAGAGTATGATTTGCTATATATAATCAAATCCATATGAAAAAAATAATAATAATAATTGAAAGAGTGGGATTAGGATGTAACCAAAAGGTAAAGGAAGGAAAGACGAGAAGAATGATGACTCAAAATGGTAAAACTAAGAAAATTACCATCGAATGTTTCTCCACAAGAACCATTTACATTTGCCTTGTTGTTTAAGAGATTGAAAGAGAGGATTTGGGTAGTCAGGCCATCTGATCCGAGTCTTATTAAGTGATGCTCATCCATTCTCTTGAAAATCCTAAGCTCACAGGAAAAAAAACCACCATAAAATCCACTCTCTTTTTGCCATCTCTCTCCAACATGTTTGTATTTTAAAAAAATTAATTTTTATTTTATTTTTTTACTTTAATTTTTTTTTAAATTAATTTAAAAAATCAAAAATAATTTTTAAAATAAAATATTATTTTAATATATTTTTAAATAAAAAATATTTAAAAAATAATTATAATTACATGCTAAGCTATTTAATTAGCTATTTAACATCCAAATCATTTATAATATATTTATAGTTACTTTTTAAAATATTT
>Ga0307510_10011591_pt1 | contig 10461 bp, 5 predicted proteins | sample 12_EM_MG_FD_207224 | JGI IMG/M metagenome (GOLD analysis project Ga0307510, IMG submission 207224) | Populus trichocarpa ectomycorrhiza microbial communities from riparian zone in the Pacific Northwest, United States - 12_EM | ecosystem: Host-associated > Plants > Roots > Unclassified | place...
TTTTTTCTTTTGCAGTATAGAAGAACCAACTGAATAATGGTAGTAAAACAATTAGCTCAAGCTCCTTTACTGGGCCTCTATTACTTTGGAAATAAAAAAAAATCGCAAAGACAAAATAAAAGCCTATCCAGCTTGGCTTCGCTACTGCTCCTGCCTTGTGTCTACATCGTTACTATTTAGTATTGTGTTTTTAATTATGTTCCGATGAGTTTTAAAATAGTACTTGCATATTGCCCTTGCTTCGCAGCGGGTTAATGATAAATGTTTTTCAAATGTATAAAAAATATAAAGAGTATAGAGAATATACTAAGTGTTTTGGGTTTAGCGGCCAAGTCAGACTTAAAATAGCTTTAGGTCTGGCAACCAAGCCAGACCCAATGGTATTAAGTCCTGCTAGAGGCAGGAACCAACGTTTCTTTCCTTCTCTTCTATCACTAGCACCTTTTGAAAGTTGCCTTACAATCCTTCCTTTAGTAAAATCTCACCTGACTCTCTAACTTTCTTCACTAGAGAGTAAGAAATCTCCTTGCATCTTGGGATAGAAGTAAAGTAATGATGATCATCCAAAGATTTTTAATAGGTACAATCAGAGTCTGGAGGATTAGGCATTTCATCAAGTAAGCGGTTGACTATTGGAGCTCCTGGAATGAAGAAGGAGGCACCGAACATAGCAAAAATGTCTCAAAGAGATTGGGGGAGGCCGCTCTTTTTTTAGCTTAGACTAAAGGCGCCGATTCCTAGTGCTATAACAAAAACTGCCCTTTAACGCACAAATGAAAGCCCTCACAACATTGTAGCTCGCTAACTTCATAAAGTATGAAGCAGGACCCAACGCTATTAGGTCCTACTGGGTAACCGAACCCAATATCCTTGGGTCTGGCCGCAGAGCGAGGCCCAATATGTTCTCCTGTAACCATTTTTTTAACACCTAATCTTGATTACTTTGGCTCGATGAAATCAATGAAAACAGAGTTAGTAGTTCAGGCGACTCACTCCCTCTTGGTGTGTTCAAAGGTGAAGGATGAAAGTAAAAACCCTTTTCAACTATAACCTTCTCCTTCTTTGAAACTGCTGGCGATGATGGTGACTTAGTTCCTGGACTCGGGAAGAACAAAAATTCTAAACATATTGGAGTTACTGTTGAATTGATTTGGTGTGTTTGGCGGGTTGTGATGATGATGAGCTACTAAGAGAGATCAAGCCAAGTTCAATCTCAAGCTTTCTTAAGGTATGTCTTCGCTCTTGGAGCTTGAAAAGTGACCGACAAGAACTAGTAAAGTCAATGAGGTTACATGATGGTTTTAAGGAGGAGAGTGACCCAGCAGCATTGGGTCTAGTGACCAAGCCAAGCCAGACCTAACATCACTTTTTGACTAAAAAACACAAAAGACAATACCTCATGGTGCTACAATGTCATCCACGGTGCAAACACTTTATGTCTACAATGTGGTCCACAGTACAATGAGTCTATATCTATAGTACATGCACAGTATTTTTCCCAACACTATTGGGTCCTGTTGGGCAGCAGGACCCAACGCTGAGAAAAGAAATTCAACCCAACCCAATCTCAAATGAAAAAAAATATTATGTTTTCTACCTTTGATATAGATTCTCACCAACATCACTTGAAGGCTTCTATTTTTTTTTCTTTTTTGAGCCTTACATGTTATCGATAAAACTTTATGTGTAATAAAAGTGTTTGAACAATAATCGAAGCTTGTACAACCAAACAACAAAAAGTTTGTATGTACACATGAAAGAGAAGTCAAAATGGATCAATGATAAGTTATTAGCTTATTAATGCACATGTGTATCCCTCAATGTTTCAAGATAAGAGATTAGCTTCTACTATTTTTATTTTTTTTGTATTTACAGATTCAACTCTTAGAACAATTAACTATCCAGTTAAAATTGTATCTTTATATATTAGTGTAAAGCTAGCTTGATGTATTTGTTTTTAAACTACGGTTATAAATCTTGTATTGTTCTAAACTCTTAATCAATTTTCCTGATTTTGCAACAAAATTGATCCATTGAAAATGGATGTTCATTGTGAATTGTCTTATAATTGAAAGGTTTTGCGGATTTTACTCCTAAAAAATTTGAATTGGACCAAATCGAAACTGGTTGGTTTGTACTGGTTTTTGATTTGATTCGGTCTAGTTTTATAAGACAATTCAATGAAAATTACAATGGAAACAAGATTATAAGTTGAGCGAATCTAGAAGTATTGCTTCAGTCCGGATCATTCTCTACAATACTAGATCAGACTAGCATGATGAATATGTACCCGAGCCTTAGGAATTGGTTTTGCTAGAGCATTGGACCTATGATCACCCATGACTTCTGTGTATCAATTACTGATTCGGTAAGCTACATGTCTGGTGCACAAAGAACTTCGCCCAACTCATTTGGGATATTTTCTAAGTATATTTGCTTACTTCACCATTACCCTAGCATCTTTTTCTAGTTACGAGAAGAAAGAAAAAGTTAGACTTATCTCATCTAGGCCTCTATTCTAGTTACCTACAAGCCTGTGCTATTTATCTGAAGATCCTCCTTGACCAAGATTATTTTTTTCATTTGCGGTATAGAAAAATCAACTAAATAATGGTAGTAAAACAATCGGCTCAAGCTCCTTTACTAGGCCTTTATTACTTTGGAAATCGGACAAAACCACAAAGATAAAATAAAAGCTTATCTAACTTGGCTTCGCTACTGCTCGCCTTGTGTTTACATCGTTACTATTTAGTATTGTGTTCTAATTGTTTTTTTGAGTTTTAGAAGAGTATTTGTTTCGAAAAAGTATCAAATTAATTTAGTATTTTTTTTTATAAAAAATTTAAAAATAAATATTCAAATATATTTTTCAAGTGAAAAGTATCTTGCACCACACCTTCAAAAACACACAAAGTCAGCCAGGGAATACCTCTTTATTTTGAATAATGCTAATGCCTTCTTAAAACTATATAGTTAACACCAACTTTATAATCCGCATAACATCACACATAGGATTTCAAGTTAAATTTTAACATAGTAAAAAAAGTGTTAATGTTACGGATATTGTTTATTGTATCGTGATTTAAAAAAAAAATACAAAGATGTTGTTTACACTTAATAAAATAAATTAAAAACTATATGAATTGATAAAATATAAAAGAGTTGTTAATGCAAATTAAAAAATACAAGAGCGATCTACTTATGTTATGCTATAGGTGCGATTTTAAGTTAATTTCTAATGTAAAAAGAAAAAAATTGTGTTATGGGTATGTTTTCATGTATCATAATTAATTTTTAATTGAGCAATGAAGAAATATTGTTTATGCCTCATATAATAAATTAAAAAAAAAATCAATTGATAAATCTAAAAAGAATTGTTAACACTACTTAAATATTAAAGTATATAACTAATCTTTATATAAAGTAAAAAATAAAAAATAGATGCACATGTAAATGTTTTACATCTATTATCCTTTTTTATTTTAAATGTTTTCGTTCATTTTATCTTAGCGAGTAATTGTAGTTGTTAATAATAAATCATTTCTATTTCTATAAAAATTTCATTCAAATACAATTAGTTCATATAAAACAGAAGAGGAAGATATTCATAAGAAATCAAATTAATATTTTTAAAGTATCATGTAACTAAGTTTTTAGACCTTAAAACCCAATTTTAAAGTTGATTGTATCTGAAAAACCTTCAAAACAAAATTAAATCCTCTATAAACCAATTAACAACTCCAAAACATTTTAAAATCACTAAAAAAATAAAAAATCAATCTAACCCAAAAAGTCTTAAAAGACCCCGGTCTACTTTTTCAGCAAGATGAAGGTCAAAAACCACCACCATCGAACTCATTTTATTGAATAAAACCCTTTAATATCAAGATTGATCATTTTAGTTGTTAGAATCATGACAACCGATAATTTTCTCACTCATCTATTGTTTTTTAGCCACTTTCTTTTTTATTTCTTAGTTTCAGATACTAAAAAAATAAATAAAATGAACTTTTAAATTTTGTTGAATTTAAAATTAACCATATATTTTCTTTGTGTTTTACGTTTCAGTTCCTTGTTTTTTTATTTGGTTTTTCCATAACAATTTCAAACTTAATATTATCTCATCATGTCATAAACAATTGAAAGAAAATTCAAGTTTAAGAATAAAAATAAATGAAAAAATGAAAAAAAAATGTTCTAAATAGTGAATCACCTATTAAACTCCAATTTTTTTTTTAAGTTTTTTCGCTATTTACCTATTCTAGAGATGGTGTAAGAACCAATTTATGCCTTCATTCTTTCGATAACTAGTGGTCAGTATGACCGTGCTTTTATATACTTGCCTTGCTTTTATATACTTGCCTTGGAAGTGGAAGGGGGCTGCCCTTTTTCTTACGCTGCCTTCCCTTCTCCGTCTAGGGTTACTGGCTCCAAAAATTTGAAGGAAAAAAAAAAACCGCAAAGGGCCCCAAATTAATTACTATAACGCATGATCTAATTATTGTGCTCACCCAATGAGACTACTGCCTCGTACTTGAAAGGAAGACAAATGAAAATTCCATATACCTAAATATTGACGTTAAATTCAAACCAAAAAAGAAGGCTCAAATGTGAGCATAGGCTGTACTAAACACTATAATACAAAATTTAAATATATAAAACTCATGAGAAAACTAAAATACTAAGCAATAATCAAGTCATCCACTCGTATGATTGATACTGATCCATCGAGCGTTTTGCTCTCTGCTTCATCCTCACTATCAATACCAGTAAGCTCTCTGGCTCGATTTGCCTGCATTTTCCAATCTGTTCTGGTTAGCACCACCACCATGACAATAGCACAAACAGCTTGGGCTACCAGTAAGCCGAACCAGAAGCCCAGCAAGCCCAAACCCATACCGATGCCCATTAACATAGCTATAGGCAATCCAACACCATAGAAGGAACCCAAATTTATGTTGGCACCAAGAGTTGGCCTAGCACTGCCCCTCAACACCCCACAACCGGTGGTCTGTGGGCAGTTCCCTAGCTCACAGAGCCCAACCACCGGCATTGTTGTCGCTGTCAATGACAGTATGGCTTTATCGGTGGTAAAAATCTGACCCCAAGCATGCCTCGTTAATGTCATGAACAACATGGCGATAATACTCATCAAAACGGCACAAAATAATGCGATTATAGAAGACATTTTGGCTTTGTTGGGCTGGTTTGCGCCTAACTCGTTGCCAACTCGAGTTGATACGGCAAGGCTAAGGGCCGAAGGGAAGATATAGACAAGAGAAGTTGCTTGTATTAGAATTCCCATAGTGGCAACTGCCTCAGGAGCATTTGCAAGTATTCCTGAAAGGACTATCATAAGTTCATACCACCACCATTCTAAGCACACAGAGATGCAACTAGGGATGGCTAGGCTAAGAATCGGCTTCCATTCATCGAAGCATTGGAGGGACCAGCCTTGCCATGACTTTCTACAGATGCCGGAGAAGTAAAGGTAAAGCAGAAGGGCAGCGAGCAGATTCAAGTCTGTTATGGCTACTGCCACAGCAATGCCTCGAATGCCAAGGCTGAAACGATAAGTCAGGATGTAACTGATAGGGACATGAAGAGCTAGTGAAAAAGCTGCACTGAGCATGAGAGGGAGGGTTATGTTCTGGGTTCTTAGGTAAATTTTGAGAGGGTTAATGAAAGATTGGAGGACTAGATCTGGTAGCGAAAATACGAGGTAAGTAGAGGCAATAGAAGAGATGGCTCGGTCTTGGCCACAGAAGATAAGGACAGGTTCAAAGTTGAGCCAAAGAAGAGATATGGGTATGCATGCCAAGATGAGAATTGCTATCGTTTGCTGAAGGGTTTGGCCCATAAGAGGCCATTGCTTGGCTCCACAGGCTTGAGAGGAGATGGCCTCCATGCCCATAGCTAGACCGGAAATGACAGAGTAGCCAGTGATGTTTGCTATGCCAATGGAGAGAGACCCTCCTGCTAAAACCTCTTTCCCTAATTTCCCCATGAAAAGCATAGAAATGGCAGATTTTCCATATATAAGTAGGCCCGTGATGATCATAGGAAAAGCTATGGTACAGAGCTCTTTGATCTCTGCAACCACCTAAATGAAAGAGACACAAAGGAGAAACAATTGGAGTTTTGAGTTCTTTAATTAGTTTTAACCCCATGAAAACAACTTCAAAGAAAACAAACAAAAGTATAAGAATGGCGGCGTCAGTGAAACTAACCTGGGAAAGGGAAGGACGCCACGCTTGATCTTTGCAGTGAAGACAATATCCTTGCTTATCTGGTAAGACACTCTTATCACTTCCTAGTAGTAAACTTGATTTTTGACAACTATAATGGCCTAAAAGAGGAATTGAAGCTGAAATCCCTTGATCATTCATTTTTCAGAAGATGAAGATTTGCCTTGGGCTCAAATGTCTAACTGATGGTATTTATGAGGTGACAGTACTTTCAGGGTTTAAGTTTTGTTATCAGAGGACATTCTTTTATTAACTCCTTGTATCTCATTAACATATGTGTGTACATATAAAGCTCAGTACTCAAAGATCACGGCCTCTCTGTAATATTTCTCTCACACTTCAATTTTACTCCACTCTAGCCTCTCTCTCTAGTATTTATCACCAGATTAGTTAGGTTTTGGTGGTGAAGAATAGACGAGCGTGAGGAGGATAAGGATGGGAGGTGGCCATGCGGATGGCTCGTCCTTTTCTTCAAGGGTTCGTCGGGACTCTCAAACTAAACCAACCTACAAGCTTTTTTGGTTTTTATCTTTTCTGGTAAATATAAATGATAGAGTGAAAGTATGTGCCTTCACTTGCAAAATTAAACAGTTGCTGGCAGCCCCTCCAAAATCCAAATGCCAAAGATGAAAAGCTGTCAACCTATCATCCAAATCAATTTATGCCTGAAACACCCATTCTTTCTGCCAATTTCATATTGTCCTCCTTGCCCCACGCACCATCTCAAAAATAAGAGAGGCCTCGGTGGGCCACACTTCATGGATCGGGTCTTCTCACCTACTATATCATAAGTGGCTAGCACGTGTGTGCTGTACTTGCCACGTGCCTTTGGACAGCCATGCAATGCATGAAATCAATTGGCTTGGGTAAAAGTAAGAAGGCTGTGGGTTTGGTGATTCTATATCACCTACGAAGCTTGTGGGAGTCTTCGTGCAATACATGCATAAGCGAAGTAGAAGCAAAGGCTAAGATTCCGAGCTTCAAACATCGTTCACACACGCCTGGTTTCGACTAAAAGCCACTGGCAGAGAGTGGCAGTCTGGCGCATTTGGCCATTTGCTTCAAGAATGAGGTTCTTCTTCTGACTTTCTTGCTATATACAGTCTTTTTCTGTAGCCCGGCCAGCTATGCAAGAGATACCGTTTATATTTACATTTACAGTGCATTAATGTGGTGTCAAATTTCCTTCTGAGGCAACTAAACCTTGTACAAGGGCTCAATGATTCTCGTCTTCCAGGCTTAGATACCACATACCCATAGATTTTATTTCTAGCCACATAACTTTGAATCTGCACCTTCATATTCCATGTGACATAAAGTTACAAAGACTAGAAGTGGAAAAATTCTTGGCGTGTGGACTTGAAGAAATTGGGTCAAAACTGGAATATTATATAAAATAAAATCACTGTCAAATCATGAAACCAACTCTCTTAATCTGTCTGCTAGCTCTTTGTGAATAATAGCATACTGTTTTTGAGTAATCAATCATCCAGGGTGCCTGCTGTTTATTGTGAATAGCTTTAAGAGTTCAAGCAGGACAAGAGAACCTACGAGTATCTTCTCTACTGTTATCCTTTTCTGCTATCTTAGCAATCATTCTTGTGGGTGGATATTATCAAAAAAAAAAAAAAAACAATTGAATTGGGAAAGGATTACCATTGAACTAGCTACTACTCTTTACCTTCAAAACACAGGCTAATTAACCTACTATGGGCGCCTAAAATCAATAGTTTCCCTCGATAATATCTGGTAACATGGGACCAGGACAAGTGGTCCGTGGCCACACCATAAGCTTCATATCTTTAATTTCTTCTACTACGAAATACTGGCGTAGGGACACAGTCGATTTAATTTTTACAGCAAAACAAGCAACATAATAAATGTATATACAGCGTACGCAACAACAACAAGAGTCACTTATGTCTGCTTTCTTCCTTTCTAATAGACATGGCCTCGCCCTATAATTAAAATGCTCCAATTAAAAAGAGATGCTTAGGGAACTCTTAAAAAGGTTCCTTGCCGAAAATGGGCAAGCATTGGCATTGAAAGCTCACATGACTAAATGCTCCAAAAACTTCTACAAAGTTGTTGCGACCCACTACAATTAATGAATGGTTTTCAAACTTTCAGACCCTTCACACAGCGAACCGTCAACATTTGATCGATTAATGCGAAATATATTAGACTTTTTTTGCTTATTATAATTTTTTTTAATATTGATAGAATATCATAATTTAAGAAAAATAGCAAAATAACATAATTTATAAATATTATGATTGAAAAACACAATATTCAATCTTGTTACTATTCAATCTTGTTACTATTCAGAATTGTAACATTTCAAAAAACAAATTATGAAATGGACTATACAAAAAAAAATGAGGAGAAAAAAAAGAGATAAAAAATAAAAAAGAGACCTCGGCACACAGAAGCTCTTGTCACGACACTATTTGTATCATCAAAAAGATCTCGATAAAACGAATCCAACAACACCAAGAAAAGTCATCAGCGGTGACCTAAGTATACCATATTTGTCAGGGGTGTTTGAGATAATGGTTGAGATTACTTTTCAAACTTCTTTCATTTGGCAATGCATGAAAGTAATGTTTTTTTTTAAATAAAGATATTCTTGACATCGGCACATCAAAACGATCCAAAAACAAAATAAAAACTAATTTGAAGAAAAAAAATCAGAATTTTTCAAAAGCGCAGTCCAACCGCAACGCCAAACACCCTAGTCATCCAAGGATGGTGAGTGGCTCACTTGCCTTTGGTGGCAAGTGTGGCCCACTTGATCACCATTAGTAACATTCTTTGTTGTTGTTAGATTCGTCTCATCGAGATCTTTTTTATAATATCAGTGGTGTTGTAATTGAAGCTTCGGTGTACCTCTAAGGTCTTTTTCTTTTTTTTTCTTTTTTTCTCTCTCCTCATTATAATTTATGAAGAGAGAGGAGAGAGAAAAGATAGAAAAAAAACCGTAGAGACACAAATAAAGCTCTGATTATAACACCATCGATACCATCAGAAATATTTCAACAAGATAAATTCAACGACACTAAGAAAGGTCACCAACAGTAAACCAAGTGGGACACACTTGCCATCAAAAGCAAGTGAGTCACCTGCCACCTTTGGACGAAAAGTGTGACACAATCATGTCATCGGTGGTGACCTTTATTGATGCCATTGAATTCATCTTGTCGAGATCTTTTTGATGATATCGGTGGTGTCGTAATCGAAACTTGGGTATGCCTTCTGAGTCTTTTTCTTAAATTCTATTTTATCTCTTCTCTCTTCTCTCTTCTCTCTTCTCTCTTCTCTCTTCTCTCTCCTCGTATGTAGCCCATTTTACAGTTTTGTTTTAAAATGTCATGATTTTAAATAGCGACAAGCTTAAATATCGCTTTTTCCAATTGCGACATGTATAAATTGTGTTATTTGTCAATTATTTTTTAAAATTGTGTTATTTCATTAATATTTTTTTATAAAAAAAGGGTGCTAATTTTCAAAAATAAAATATCAATATGTTACCCAAGATCATAAATAACCTAAAATAAAATATGAAAGTCTAAAATAGCATCTAAGAGGGATGAATTAAGTTTAACTGAAACTTTGATAATTTAAGATTTCTAACCCTTTAATACCTCAAACATTGAGCAAAAACAATTAACTAAGCAATGCATAGATAAAGAGATATAAAGAGCAAGAGAGACACATCAATTTTATAGTGGTTCAGACAATCACGCACTTCAATTCTTGAATCTCCATTCAAGTATTCATTATTCATCACGGTCTTCTCAACAAATGAGATCTTAATTACCAATACACTAATCTTTTTATGGAATCAATATTAGAAAACCTTTCAATCTTTTCAAGGATCAAGTTTAAACATTTTAAAGGCTCATGACCAATATTTTCTCGAGTGGTTAAAAAGTCACTTATACTTTCACAATAATTATTTCTCTCATAAAAATCCTCACACCTTACGATAAGAGAAAATTACATTAAGAGTAACTCAAGTCTTTATTAAAGTAATCTAACTCATCAGTGTGAAATAGTGAATTGATGCAAGGTTTAAAGCTTTGAAAGGATTATGAAAATAATAAAAGCTTTTTAGAAAAAAAAAGTTTGTAAGCATCAAGTGTTGTAAGAATATATATATATATATATATATATATATATATATATATGTTTTTTTTTTTTTTTAGGTAAT
>Ga0307510_10011592_pt1 | contig 10461 bp, 6 predicted proteins | sample 12_EM_MG_FD_207224 | JGI IMG/M metagenome (GOLD analysis project Ga0307510, IMG submission 207224) | Populus trichocarpa ectomycorrhiza microbial communities from riparian zone in the Pacific Northwest, United States - 12_EM | ecosystem: Host-associated > Plants > Roots > Unclassified | place...
CGGTGTTTACAAAAGACGGACGCCGTGCCTGGCCGTCCTTACCCACCCTGCCCGGGACGGACGGGACTATAGGACGCCAGGGCCCTGGCGTCCGGACGGGACGGTTGGGAACACTGGTTGTAATTCCGCTCGCCATTGCCAAGCGGTTCGCAGCCCCCTTTGTAGACCATCATACCCCAATACTAGTTCTGCTATTCGCCATCGGGGAGGTCCTAAATTGTTGAGCCCCAACCCTAACATAGTTGATATCCTTCGAACACCGGCGAATGATCTAGTTGTATGAACAATATGGCGGAGGCGGCGATATTATGGTGTGCTCTAGTTATGCCAGATCCCGTAAATGCTGGTAGTTTTGGTCTGAGTTATAGTGGTGGGAATATTTGCTGTTCGATAATAAGCGTAGCTCTTCTATAATATTATAGAAATGTTACAAAACACAGAAACTTGCATATGATGTGAAAATTCTTCCTTGACAAGTAGTCCTAGATTTCTCCTGTCCTCTCTAACCATTGACACTATTTTGCAGTAGAAGACCACAGAGAGCATGCAACGAAGCTCGGGGTCGTGGTTTGGATTTGAAAGACATCATAGCGTATTGTATACGGGATTGAAGGGAGATGGGTGTGGACAACTCCTAACTTCGTTTTTTGATTGCTATCTCCTCTAAGCTAACGACTGAGACGGGAATATACAGGACATATTGTTATGAGATCCTGATAGGAGAAAGATGGGTGAGGCAGATGAAGAAGTACAAAGAAGCGATGGAGGAGAGGTCTGTCTATTCTGCGGATTCGTTCGTGCTTGCCTATCTATTTACCTACGGCCAAGCAGACTGTTTAAATACAGAGAACTTTACTATGCGGTGGTCCTTGCGGAGACATTCTCCGTTCCTAACACGCACTGCCTTCCGACCAATTCCTCGCCATGCTCCCTGAGCATTTCCGGTGATATCAGCGAATCCTCCAACTAGTATACAAACCAGGTATACTCGCCTCTCCTCCGTGATTGATAATGACTGACAAAGGAACTAAGAGATAACACTAAGAAAGATAGGAAAGGTACGACAACAAAGTATACATGTGTGCGCAGTGATCGCCGGTGAAATTCAACAGGACATAAATTATCCTTACCCTTCAATCACCCACCACACATATCCGTTTCACAATTTCCTGGCTTACTCTGAAGATAAGGAGAGAGGGAGGAATCTTCCCTGAAATCCCTGGACAAGGGAAAGATAGAGTGAAAACCCTGGCTTTCCATACTGTGCATTTGACTCACCGTCTTCTGCACTGCGAATTACGGCATCCGACTGGTTTCTCAATGGAGGCATCCTCGAAACCTTAAAGGTTTCCGATACCGCAAGCTTTTCTAATACGGTGGAACCCCAGCCAGAGCATACTAGGTAGAATAAACTGGATGCCATCCATGACAGGCCCCAGAGGGCTATAGATCCGGGTGGAGATTGAGAGCCAAATAAGCGCGCCGGCAATGGGAGCGTCTATAATGCTAGGCAGGGATACTATAGTACTAGCGAATATATCCAAGACAGCCCCTGCCGAGACACAACTCGCAAGGGGATGGAGAGTCGGAGGGCGAAAATTCAGACGGCATTTTCGAAATGGGCAACGAGATGGAATAGGAGCTAAGCGAGAGTGCGCCAGTAAATCCACTAGAGCTCATTCGCAGAAGACGTCTTAGAATCTAGATATCGCTTAGTTTCCCCCAGCGCGAGGCACTCCAGGGAGAAACAGCCATTCCTCAGAGGGAAGGAAAATCAGGGAAATGCTGTGTTAAATATGGAGGGTGTGAGTCGGAGCGTCGATATATTCACTTAAATACGGCAGCAGAAAGGCGAGGGACAAAAGACTTGATTCGTATTGAACGAGTGAAGAAAAGAGATGAACGAAAGATGATGAGCGACAATCGACGAAAGGAAAGACAGGATCTTTTTATAAGGAGAGAGAAAAATTCAAAAGTCATATAGACAGCAGAAGAAGATAGCAACAAGGAAAAGTAGGAAATCCTCTAGTGTCTCGCATCTCAAACAACACGGATAAAAATTGACTACCAAAGTCAGTAGCTAGTGCTAGACCACCCCATCCCCAACATCCCATGTTTCCACTATCAAAGTCAAACACTCACCAGAGTTTTCCAAACACCGAGTGATTCCGGTAAGAGGGTGAAACACTAGGTCCGGCCATAGTAGGTTTCAACAACAACGACCTTAACCCTACCTTTGAGGATAACCTTTCAATACCGGCGAATTTTCTGGCCGTCCCAACAAGATAGAGGGCGTAGTTGTTCTCGCGATGTGGACTAGTTAACCCAGATTCCGTAAATGGATGCTGTTGTAGGCTAGCTTACGGTGATAGGTATGATATATTTGTAGAGTATGATAATAAGCAGCCCTAATAAAATATGGAAATATCACAACAACTTCGAAACTGGAATAAAGTAGGGGAGTTTTTCAATGCCAAGCGGTTTCACATTTCTCCTGGTTTCTCTGACTATTGCGGCTATCTTGCGGCAGAGCACTATGTATAAGAGGTAACTAACACTCAGAGTGAGGGTGCATATTTGAGAGGACGCATTAAGTGTGATGTGGGAATAAACAAAGGATAGGGAATTGTGAGAAGAGCCCTGTGGATGACGCCTCCAGTGCGAGTATTGTGTTCGCGGTTATTGAAGCTGCCGAAATGGGAACAACTATGATCAGGCGCGGAATAGTTTATTGTATCTCAATAGTGGTGGGCCGATAGTGCAGATCCAACATGCTACAAAGATCGGGAAAACAAAGATGAAAGGGGTTTACGAACCCATTCATGGGTCTGCTCCGGACATTGCTGGAAAGGGAGAGTTCCATGATACTGGCCTGTTTGGGGCAATTGGTTAGAAATTGGTGGCAGATCTGGAGAAACCTGCACGGGGTTTCCTAACAGCTTCATTATATCTGCCCTGTAATCCCTCTGAGCACTGTCAAGCGATCTGCAGCCGTCCACCCTACGCCCTGTCGTGCGGCAACACCGGTTCTTCTATGCGATACAGAGGGGTCTCGAAACTTTCAACTACAACCCTAACCCACGACCCGGAGGTGTCATCTTAATACGGGTGGTGGGTGGTCCAGCGGTACATACCGATATTGACAAGATGGTTAGGGCGGCACTGGTTAGCGAACCTAAATTCTATACATGCATCATGTCTTGAGTTCGCTTACATTGGTGGGAGTATTTGTGGGGTAGGATAATGGATATGGGGCAATATAACAATGAGGATATTCCAAAAACACAAAAACTTGAATATGATATAGGGTAGAAGCCATCCATCAATAGATGGTCTACATCTGGTTCTTATTAGTGTTGATACTATCCTGCTGGAGAGTGTATATTGCGGGTAATAAATACTCGGGGTCAGGGTTTGGATTTGAGAGATACGGTACTGAATGGCAATGGGTATGGGTGGCTCGCAGATTTATTTTAGATGCCATCCGCTCCGAATTAATGGCTGGGATTGGAGTATATTGAAGTACAAAATCGTCCTTCGGGAAAGCATTTTGACTGTAGGAATGCACTTAAGTTTTAGATTGAGGCCTCTGCTAGGAACGCTTCAAGGGAAGCGTGAAAGAGTTGGGAGCATGAAGGCTATATGCCGGAAGTGTACGAAAAGTGAGAGTTCACTTCTCCTTTGTTGGCACGGGAATGAGAAAGGGAAAGGGGGGGTATGAAGGGAGAGAGATCGGATGTGGATGGATAGGAGGACTTTGTTGCGGCCGATGTATACTGCAGTCTTCACCGTTAGTTAGAGTGTGTTGTGTTAGAATCCCTTGATGATGCTCGGCATGCCCGTCATATCGCATACAGCATATCGTGTTTCGAGAGTTTCCTCCATAGATCAAATAAAGGCTTCGGGTATGTGCTCTGGATCGACACCCCCGCCGGGAGGAAAGCGGAAGCCCGGAAGCAATACGGCCGAGAGTGTTGGAAACCTTCGATGTCGTTCGGCATACTCAGCATCCATGCAGCCCATCCCGCTATGGCTCAGACAAACCCCCGGTGATGCAACTGGGATGAGGGCAGCGCCGGATGGAATACGACTCTGAAAGCGCCAGATGTGGGAGTGAGTTTGATGCTAGGAGGCTATCGCGAGAGAGGAAGTTTTCATTGTGATGTTTGACTTTTGTTAGCATGAGAGTTTTGCGGAAGGGAAAGAGGAACATGCGGGGAAGAGAATAGGCCTGTATTGCGATGGATGGAACAACGAGAGGAAGGTTTTGTTGTTTTTATATAATATCTGATCCTATCTCTACCATTAGTTTAGTAGATAGTTAGTTGAGCGGTGTCGTGAGAGCGAGCAGTTGAATGAGAAGGAGTTCTCTCTAAGTTTTGTCTGAGCGATCTGTCTTTTGCGTAGCCGTAAGCATGGAGTTTCGTTTCATAGCCGCCGTTTCGTTGTCCGTCGTCCGCAATTCAGCCGTCCCCGTTCAATATGTCTTTGAGCGAAGAGAATTTCCCTGCTGCTGGGTTGTGCTATCGCGCTTTCGTTGTGAGAACCCTGGGCATTTCTTTTTGCCGTTGCCGTTTCGTTTGGTTGTCGTCGCGGCCGGTCCACATCTAAAAAATTTAAAACCCTCTGCAACTGCAGACTTTCCCCAAGCAATGAAACTGTAGTGCGAGCATACTGAGCAGTATCAAGTGATCTCTCGCAGCACAACCGGAGAGCTATATATCCAAGTAGAGATTATGACGTGAATGACTGCGTGAGCAACTAGAGTGCCTATCGGTAGGAAGAGATAATAGTAACAAAAATATCCGAGACGGACATTAAGAAAACTCAGGTCACAAAGAGAGATGGATATTCGGAGAAGGGCAGGGTCCCCCACAGTACTTTTAACATGGGCTCAGAAATATATGTACGAGTAGGAGCGAAAGAGTCAGCGCACCAGTAAGCTAAGTACAGCTCGTCCGCCAACATCTTAAAATCTAAGTATTCCTTAGTTCGCCGGGTGATGCGCCCGAGAGATCTGGTTAGGAAAATGGCGGAATCTGCAGCGGGCCTGTCCTCGCTTGGAAATATTTTGATAGCATTCGGAGAGTAACCTTCCCCAACTGGAAATATAGTCTTGGCGTTATGATCTGAGACATAAGCCACCGATTTCTTGGGCGCATAGACGGAGTGAAGGATACTCCACCGTATTCTGGCGAAATGGATGAGGCATTCAGCCCCAGGGCTAAAAAATGGGTATGGAGGGATTTCGAGTCCAAAAACTTTGGTGTGTGTAACGCCTTTCGCATACAAAACTGACAGACCAACCAGAGACTTGGCACTCGAAAAACACTGTTTCGGCCCAGGGCTGAATGCCTCCAATATTGATATTAACTTATTTCACCGCATAGCGAGCTGTATGCGGATCTAAACAACACAATTGGTTGAACCCTAGCCAGAATTGCGATGGTGGACATTATTTGGGTGTATGGCTCGCTATGACGGGCGCTCGCTATGCCGTGGAATACGTTAGTGCGGATTTTCTTGAACCGTCCAACAGCCGCTGCCAGTATGCTAAGGCTTTGGCAGATCTGTTTCCTTCGTACCCTCCTGTTGGCCCGGTTGACTGCGTTTCACTGTAGCCCCGATCCGACTTTTGCCAGATTACACGATAGCCTAATTTCCCGCCATAGCGAGACAATCCGGGCAGGAGGAAGCATTACTCGCGGGGGAAAGAGGCTCAAAGCAATGATGGATGGAGTAAGGTTAGGGGATGGAAATGATGGGGCGGATGGCGATTCAGGCTAAAGAGAAAGCAGGAGGAAGGAGCTAGCCTAATCTAAATATAACCGGGAGTGGCCACTGCAGAGGGAAGTAAGCGGTCTCATGCGCCAGCGTAGAGATACAGCCACCCAGCGAAAGTGTTTGTGAGACATATCGCCTGCGACCGGTAGTGCTGCACTTCGACTGAAAGGGAAATCATTGGATGACAACTGTGCCACAAGATTCCACATCACCCCTCTTTTCTTCAGCCCTCCTCACAGAATGCTTATAAACTCTCCTGATGCCACAGTGATCGCTACACCATTTCGACAGTTTAACCAACATTCTTGATAAAATATCATGGCCCCAACTTCGCACACACTATCGGCCAGCGTCGGCCACGGCAACTCGAACAGCGGTAACATAAACTGTAGTTTCAGCAACACCATTTATATGTCCAACGAAGACGCAGAAATTATGCGATGGCTCTCTCCACTGGAGCCGAACAACAGACATCAGAGTCTGCGTACCGACCGACTCGGCGGTGTTGGAGATTGGCTTTTGGATATGAGGGAGTTTCGGGAGTGGAGAGGCAGTGAGGATGGGGTGGATAAGGCTGTCGTGTTTTGTTCCGGGAATCCTGGGGCGGGCAAGACGTATTTGAGGTAAGTGGCGGGATCTTCCGAAAAATGAAAAAAACCCTCTGACAGCCAGAAATACTAGCTCCCTAGTGATCGACAGCCTGTGCGATCGAGCGGAGGAGGAAAACATCGCTATTGCAGGCTTGTACTGCGACTTCCTTGCCCGACAAGAACAGACAACCATCAACATTATGGGAGCCATTCTGAAGCAGCTGGTAGGCAGAGGGGATGTCCCGAAGGACGTGCGAGAGGCGTTTCAAAAAGCGAAAAAGGACTTTGGTGGTAGAGGGCCGCGACTTGCGGATCTGATGGGGATGTTGAGGACGACTATTGCTTCACTGCCGCGAGTTTTCATCTGTATAGACGCCTTAGACGAATGCCTACCGGAGCACCTGCCAGATCTTTTCTCGTCTCTGAGAGATATTGTTCGGGAGTGCCCTAAGGCGAAATTATTCCTTACCGGGAGGCCCCACGTTAGGGAAGATGTTCTAAGATATTTCTCTAAAGCGGTTGTGATACCTATCCGCCCTAACCTGAACGATATCCGGAACTATGTGGATATGAAGTTAGATAGGGATCCCGAGCCAGAAGCGATGAACGATGGTCTACGGGCCGATATTATGAAAGTCATCCTGGAAAGGGTATCTGATATGTGAGTAGAAGCATTTTGCACTCCCTCCTACTCCATCAATGAGGAATACTAACCAGCGATTGTATGTAGATTCCTCCTTGTTTCACTCAACGTCGACGCAATTCTGGGGGAGGTGACAATTCTTCGGAGAAAAAGGAAGCTAGAAGAGGTGACACAAGGCAATGGACTGAGCGGTGCCTACACGGCAACTATATCACGACTGAGAGCACAACAGGGGTATAAGTCAGTACTCGGAATGAAGGCCCTGATGTGGGTGTCGCACACGCAACGGCCGCTACAAGCCGAGGAACTCGTCCACGCCTTGGGAGTGGAGACAGGAACTACAGATCTAGATTCGGACAACCTTCCTGCGTTACGGACAGTCCTAGCCTCTTGTCTGGGACTTGTTACTGTCGAGGTGTCTTCGTCCACAGTCCGGCTGGTGCACTTTTCTTTGCAGGAGCATCTCTCATATGATCCAACACTATTCCACAGCCCTCACTCAGAAATTGCTGAGGTTTGCTTGACATACCTCAATTTTGGATCTATTAGGTGTCTTTCGCCAACGCTTGTCGAGGCCCCCGCCACGGCACCTCTTTTAGAATACGCTTCTGTTTATTGGGGGAGGCACACTGGAAGGGGGGTGACGGAGAATATTAAAAGGCTTGCACTGAGGCTGCTCGATAGATTTGATGAGCATATATCTGCTCGACTACTATTCCTCGGTGGTCCGGATCGCTATGCATACCCATACTATCACCCAGAGACAGGACCCACGGGATTTACAGGGCTCCACGGAGTGGCATTCTTCGGGATCGTGGAGATAGCTGCAGCGGTATTGGATATGAAAGAATGGAACATTAATGCAGCCGATTGTGGGGGGAATACGGCTCTCTCATGGGCAGCTCAAAGAGGGAATGATGGGGTGGTAAGGATGCTTTTAGACCGAGAGGACGTCAATCCCAGCCTGGCAGAAACTTATTATGGCATGGCACCACTCAGGGGGGCGGCGAGGAATGGGCATGAGGGGGTAGTAAAGATGCTTTTGGAACGAAGGGACGTCGATCCCGACCAAGCGGACAGCCCTTTTGGCTGGACACCACTCTGGTGTGCGGCTGAGAGTGGCCATGAGGGGGTAGTAAGGATGCTTTTGGAACGAAAGGACGTCAATCCCAACCACGCCGCATTTCACCTGACGCCACTTGCGCTGATGGCCAAGAAAGGGAATGTGGGGGTAGTAAAGATGCTTTTGGAGCGAACGGACATCGATCCCAACCAGGGGGACGCCGGCGGCAGTGGCCGGACGCCACTCTCGTGGGCTGTTAAGAACGGGCATGAAGGGATAGTAAAGATGCTTTTGGAACGAAATGACGTCAATCCCGACCAGGCAGACACCTTTTTTGGCTGGACACCACTCTGGTTGGCGGCTGGCGTGGCAATATCTTGGCTTGTTTAGACGTAAATAGACTTTCATAACGGCGTTTTCCTGGTCTCCGCCTGCTACTCACTATTTATCTGCCTTTGTATTTTTTCTCTTCTTCGCCCCCCCTGGAGTTCTGGTTAAACTTCGTTCTCTCACGCTGTTCTCTCACTTCTTACATGTTATTCTTTCAGTTGGTATTTGTCTTTTGTTTTTCCGGCTTGTGATGGGTGGTAGTGTGCACTGCGGCCAGTATGATGGAATTAGGTGGGAATAGGTGATGCACTTGAAGAAGCAGATCCTAGGCTCGCAAGCAGCTGGTTTATCTCATTCTCGTAGCTCTCACCTCCGTCGGGCGGTCCCAAGCGGCCCCCTTTACAGACCATCACGCTCCAATACTAGTTGCTCTGTAAATCGAGAGGGTCCAAAGTATTTGAACCGCAACCCTGGCCCTTACTTACTGGATATCCTTTGAATAGCGGCAAAAGGTCCGCCGGTAGAAACAAGGTGGAGGCAGTGTTCCCAACGGGCCAGGCCGATGGTAGGCCGGTCTATAGGCCGTAGGCTGGGCCGTAGGCTGGGCCAAGGCAGGCCGCTCCGGGAGATAGCCTAGGCCGATCTAGGCCGAATTCGAGCGGCCTGCGAAAGCCTACCAGGCCTAATAGGCGCCTATAGGCCCGGTGATTAACGTTGGGAAGAGATCGCTTCAAGGATATCATGATTCCCCCACCTCTTTCAACTTCTGTGTCCTCGATTTTTTTCTACAATTAATTTAATTAATTAATTAACTACTGTATCTGTAGTATTTCTGCTAATAAAGCGAAACTATTCTTATATTTTCAATGCTATTTAGTAATCGGAGGACATTGATTGTGAATTTTTGCCGCGGACGCTGCATAGTGGCTCACTAAGAGTAGGCTCGCCCAGGCCGTGCAGGCCGGCCTAGGCTATATAGGCCAGGCCGGTCTATTCGACAATCGGTACTAAGCCTATACGGCCTATAGGCGGGGCCGGCCAGGCTCAACCCTTACCAAGCCTACAGGCTGGGGCCAGGCCAGGCCCTAGAGAATTCCCATAGGCCAGGCCAGGCTTTGCTGCGGCCTAGCCTACCTGGCCCGTTGGGAACACTGGGTGGAGGGCGGCGTCGTTCTGGTGTGGGCTAGTTAAGATATACTGTAAATGTCTGAGGTTGTGGGCCGGCTTGCGGTTTTGGGAATAGTTGCGGAGTATCATAATAGGTGTAGCTCGAATGAGATAGACATATCATAAAAGCCCAAAACTTGAATATGATCTAGAGGTTCACGGACAACTTGTTCTTGATTCCCCCGGGTTTCTCTAACTATCAATGCCATCTTGCAGCGGGAGACTATATATGCGGCCACTCGGCAGGAGTGTTCACGATTCGATCACAGTCACTTTAAATTGAGATTGCGCGATAAAGCCGAGTGCCCGATAGCACAGTGCAGCGGGGTAGTAGGGCTATCGCTGTATGTTCGCTCGCAATAATTGTTTACCCAATGAACGAATGAATAAGCAAAGGATCATAAAGGAGCATATAAATAGGCCAACGACTCGGTGAACAGGCAAACAACCCAGCGAACCAGTAAACAATCCAGAAAAGGAGCGAACAAGAGGACGACCATGTGAACCGGAGAACAGATAAGCGAACAAATGAGTGAACAAGCCTAGGGACAGATGAACAAGCCAAATAAAGAGCAAGCTATCTGGAAAAAGGAGCAAGTGAGCGCAGCGCATAGGCAGGCATAGAAGTAAGAGAATGCACGGGTGAACGAAAGAATTTATTTGCTCTTGGCTACAATCTCCTTGTAACAAACCTCTGGCTGTAAGGAATCGTACTTTGAAGTTATGTCTTAGCGAAAATATTCCGGAGGATAGTTTGTTATACAGGCAGCGAACTCCCAAGATAGAAATTGGTACCCGAGGCTTAGTCGTCTTGATTCATGGGGTTGGGGGGGGCGGGGGGGGGGGGGGGGCCGCGGGGGGGGGGGGGGGGGGGGGGGGGGGGC
>Ga0307510_10011593_pt1 | contig 10460 bp, 14 predicted proteins | sample 12_EM_MG_FD_207224 | JGI IMG/M metagenome (GOLD analysis project Ga0307510, IMG submission 207224) | Populus trichocarpa ectomycorrhiza microbial communities from riparian zone in the Pacific Northwest, United States - 12_EM | ecosystem: Host-associated > Plants > Roots > Unclassified | place...
GGCGAACTTTTGAGCTTCCCAGCTAGTGCGGCCACTTTTCGGGACGAGATGCCGTAGCGGTGCTTCGGTACGTCGATTGTTCTTCACCCGGTGATGACAACGAGAGACTGATGCATTTCGTTTTATCCCTAGTTTTGTCTTGTCCGGCGTGGAGTACCTACATGACTACGGTATCGCCCACCGGGATCCCCAGCATGTAACTTCATGTTGTCCCCCCCTTTATCATTCACTTTCAGATCTTTGGCGAGATCTTCGGATCTAATGCGTGGCTTGTGAACAGACCGGAGAACGTTCTCTTCCGTACCAAGGACCCATCGTCGGATGTCGTTATCGACATATGCGCGTCATTTGACCTTGCTGGACAAGCACCCCGATTCCTCTGAGGATCCACTCACCTCCGTCGCAGGAAGCTTCGGTTATGTCGCTCCAGAGGTACCCAACCAAAACGGGCACGGAAAGCCTGTCGATCTTTGGTCAACAGGGTACGGTTACGTCCTACCCCTACCAATCATTTACACCACGATGGAATGCTGATTACATGTTGCAGAATCATCACTTACGCCTTCATCGCGGATACATGCCATTCAGGGCAGATGAAATGAAGGTGACACAGCAGACGACGGAGGCGAGTGTGAATTTCTACGATAAATACTGGAAGGAGTATCCGATGAAGGTACGCCCGGGATCGTCGCGGTTTGTGGGAATGCGCATATCTGACTTCCATGCGCTGGTACCCTACACCACAACCAAAAGCTTTATCCATGCCCTCCTCAATCCCAACCCCACGCGCCGCATCACCTTCGTGCACGTACTGTCGTATCCATGGCTCACGAGCTCCACTACTCCGACCGAACACGACCACTGCGATCTGCACGAGAACTTTGACCCGCGCGCACGCTGGCGCAGCGCGATCGGCATGGCACGTGCCTATCGCGGTTCGCGAAAAGTGAGGGCGCGAACAACAAAAAAAGGACCAGCTGGCACTCAGCTCTGGCGATGAAGATGAGGGCGGGAGCAGAAGCGGGTCGCCGTCGTGGTGCGCGACGCCGGAACCAGGCACCAAGTGACAACAACAGTATCTGTCGCCTCCATCGCCGGATGATCGTGTGCCTCGGGGCGGGCTGGCGGGAGTCGTGGCCGATGAGACCCCAAAACCAACAACGTCGCCTCCAATGCTATTTTCTGATGCCCTCAACAAAGCCAAGGCCGAGAACGCGTGAGAGGGGGACACACCCCGCGCACACACGACGACGACGGCGCCCCAGCCGCGCAAGGTGGAGGAGGTAGAGGAGGAAGAGGTCGCACCCCGCACACCCGGCTTGTGGATCACGGCGGCGGTGGGGTTCGTGAGGAGGGCGCGGGTACTGTCGATCCGTTTGATCCTGTCGGTATTCCCCCCATCTAGACTTTCTGTGTTATCTACACTTTACCGTTACCGTTTCATCGCCCCTGAGTTGTTTGGCGCTTTTTTAGTTTTAAGTTTCCTCTCCACGGTTCGGGTTTTGATCGCACGGTCCGTATGCCTCGTCGCCCTTGTATATGTGGTCAGTGCGAATCTTATCAAAAAGCAACTTGGAGTAATGAAAGGCTCTCAAAATGGCAAACCACTGGTCTTCAAGCATTAGACGACACTTAAGGCCTAAGGGCGCATGCAATAAATGGCCTCTTACTGACGCTTGATACAAGATCGATTCTTTGATTGTGAACACATAGTTGCTGCGGCAGAATCCAAAGATAATCCCTTTGTGCAGCCACAGCATAAGACCATGACATGATACCGACCCATCACATGCATCACAAAGTGCTGCAAACTTGAACCAAACCTATTTGAGCGTTCATCAGGAAAACCCCCTTTTTACTTTTTGCTACTTTTCATGCTTTTATGAGTAAAAAAAGTAAATTTTCAGAAAGTACAAACTACTTTTGAAAAGCCAAGTCCTCCACTTTTCACATACTTTTTTGTACTTTTCTATGACAACTCTACTTTTTGCATCATTTTTTTGTACTTTTCTACAATGACTCTATGTTTTCACACAGGATCCCTGTCAATGATAGCACACAGATAATGGAAAACAATGCAGGACTCAGTAGAGCACAACTGCAGAGGTGCTCTGCTCAATATACATGTACTTTTTGAGTGACAATACTTTTGAAGGCAATCTACTTTTTTCACCAGCTTGGAAAGCACTCTGGCAAGTAGGGGACTTGGCTTTTTCTACTTTTTTCTACTTTTTTTGTGAAAAGCATAAAAAAGCATGAAAAAGCACAAAAAGTAAAAACAGGGTTTTCCTGATGTAGGAAATCAGAAGGATAATCCAAAGAAAATATGTAAACTAGTGTGGTCCATGCGCAAGTGCATAGCTCCTCCTGGCTCCATACTCCTTCTCATACAGAATGGGTAGTCATGTCTCTGAGTCCTAGGTTGTTGTGAAGGCACAGGAAGTCTGAGCAGCCAAGTGGCTTTGTAAGTATGTCGGCACTGTTATCCTCACTTCAGACCCTGAGTAACTTGATATTGCCAAAGGTAATGGCTTCACGGATGGAATGGAGCTTTACCCTCATGTGCTTGACTTGCAAGTGGAAGACATGGTCTTCTGTGAGACGTGTCGCAGCATCGTTATCACAGTGGATGGGGGTGCTACTGCAGCATGGAAAACCAATGTCATCAAGTAATTGGCAGAGGAAGATGGCCTTGTGGGAGGACTCATGTAGAGCGATGTATTCCGCATAGCAGGTCGAGTCCACGACAAGATGTTGTTTCTGAGAACACCAAGAGAGCATCCCGCTGCCTAGTGAGTAGCAATAACTACTGATAGATTGACTTGTGTCTTTACAGTTGGCGTAGTCCGCATCAGAGTAGCCAATAAGAGATGGTGGGTGTTGTCCGCCAAGCACCAAGGCAAGAGTCTGAGTTCCCTTGAGGTAGTGTAGTACACGTATAGCGGCAGTCCAGTGCTCCAGTTAATAGCAATCAAGGAAAGAGGAAAGGCGGCCTACTGCATAGGATATGTCTGGTCGTGTCACCACAGCAATGTAGTTCAGGCTCCCAATCAGTTCCTGGTAAGGGGTCTGTGCAGCCCATTCGGTGATTTCAGGGGGTGGTGTAACTGATTTGTCTGGTCGATGTAGCTGGAGACTGGCGACCATGGGAGTGTCAACAGAATGGGCATCCATCTGGCCAAAACATTTGATGATTCAGTTGATGAAAGCAGTTTGGGATAGTGATATGGTGTTAACGCCCCATTCGATGGCAATTCCAAGACCGAACTTTGTGGGACCTAGGTCCAAGATGTCCCATTTGGATTTCAGCTCATCTCTGAAACAGGCGTTTTCTTCAGGAGGGTTGGCGATGGAAAAAATGTCGTCCACATGGATGCAGAAAATAACAGTGCCAGAGGAAGTGTGGCAAGAATAGACACACCACTCATATGGGACACAGGTAAAGCCTAACTCCTCAATGGCCTTGTGGAAAGTTTCATTCCAACATTGACTTGCTTGGCGCATGCCATAGATGCTTTTCATTAGTCGCATTACCCATTTCTCCTTGCCTGGGACCTCGAAGCTGGGAGGCTGTTCCATGTAGGCAGTTTCGTCATCAGGTAAGATGCCGTGGAGGAAAGCCGTCTTGATGTCAAAGTGTTGTACATCCCATTGTAAGGTTGCGGCAAGATGTAGGAGAGAACAGAATGACTCAAGGTGGGCAGTTGGAGCAGTGGTCTTTGTGAAATTGATACCCGGTAATTGAGCATACCCTTTTGCGACATACCATACCTTGTAGCGAATTACGTTCCCATTGTCATCGCGTTTTCGCTTACAGACAAGTTTCCCCTTGAGGAGCCGTTTTTCACATGGGACTGTGGATCGAGGCACAAGAATGAAAACTTGGAGGTCCTGTAGGCTGCGCAGCTCATCATGTGCACCAGCTATCCAGTACTCACGTTCCGGGGATGCTAATGCTTCCTTCCAGGATGGGTCATCGCCTGTATTGGTTGTGGGTTCTATCGAGCCAGTTTCAACATCAGAGAGAAAAATGTCAAGGGGAAGATCATAACCATGGGGAAGGTCAAGTGGGAGCAGATCATGTGTTTGGCGAAAATCAGAAAATTCAGACAGAAAACAATATGTAGGGGGCCCCTTGAACCGTGACCACCACCAGGCGCGGTTTTCCCACGGTGAAACCTGGGCAAGGAGTGATGAACGCTGGTACCAATGCCCCCCAGAAATCATATAACTTTGGAACCAATAGAACTGTAACAGTGTGAACCACACAAGAATGCTCATTACACATGTAAAAACACAGGAAAAACTACAATGAACAACTTGAGATGCTAATGACCCAAAATAAGGCTTCCCAAGCCCTGTGCAACCAACCCACACAACCCCAACAGGAAACAGTCAGTGGAACTGGAAGAAAACCACATTGAAAACCACACACCAAGGCCCAACAAGATGCTTGTGGGACTGTCGCTGCTCATATTCTTGCTTGAGGTAGCCGATGAACTGTTGTGTGTCGATATTCTTCTTGGGATCCGTGTTGACAAAGTCAAGCTGACCAGCGACAAATTGGTCAGTGTATTGGTCCCAGGATTCTGGCAGTGAGGAGGCGATGATGCATTTGAAAAGGAACTTGGAGACGCGATAGTTCTTGTCTCCGAAAAGGCTGAGCTGGTCCCAGCATTGCTTAAGCTTAGAGATGTGTTCCATTATATTGTCTCCTTCCGCCGCGGTGGTGTTCATGAGCGTGCAGAGATGGGTAGTAAGGATTAAGTGAGATATGGACTCATGCATAGATTGCAGACTGAGCCACATGCGGTTGGACGTTGGGCAACCGTTAGTGTGAACTCTCTCCGAAGCTGCGATGTTGCTCAAGATGAGCAACTGGGCGAACGTGTCGTTGTAGCCCCAGTTCTCTGCGCCCACCGGATCATTCTGTGGGTCCGGGCAAGGAACTTTGCCAAGGACATATCCTTGTACTTTGAATAGTTTGAATAAAAGCGCCATGGACTGTGACCAGGCAGACCAATTTTTGGATTGACTGTCAAGAATCTTGCCGGATTTAGTAACGGCGGCGCCTTCAGCAGTGTGGATGCGTGCGATTGTGGGGGACATTTGCATAGGAGCGTGCCAGTCTTGCTGGCGGCTCTGCATGGTAGATTCTTGGTCAAATATATTGTTTCCAGCGGTAATCCCGAGCTGGGTGGTCTCTGCATCAGTAGCAGTGGTCATGGCAATTGGGGAAGAACAAGGAGTGATGAGTGCGGAAGGGCGGAAACGTTGGATGCGCGAGGAGAGTGGTGTCGTTTGGAATTGAGGTCATGTTTTGCACACAGCAGGGCCCATAACCTTTCAGGTTATGGTGGATATGCACACGTAGATGTGAGGGAATCAGATGGATGCTATTCATGTGTGTACGCAGTAGAATATATATGTGTAATGTGAAACCTCCAATATGGCAGTGTCAGGATCGGCGGGGATGCCACACCTATGAGCACACGCACTAACACGTGCGCGCTGATGCGCTGATGATTGATTACACTGGCTACTGATACTTGTATCAGCTTGCTGCCGGATCTCACTCCAACAAAGGTCTACAGCGTCTGAGTGCCAACGGCGATCGAGAACATGCAATGGAATGGGCTTTGCTAGTGGAAGGTTGCATCTATCTGTTGGGAGGATATTCAACACAATTCAGAGTCGGGAATTTTGGTCAGGAATTCATTCACATGATTACCCGTGGCTGTGTGATGGTGGCCGAGGCCGATATGGCAGAACACACAACGACAAACGACGCGTGTAAACCTCAAGGCTTGGACGACCACTTTCCTGCATCCGCCCCGGCTCCGAGTCCAGATTGATTCGCCACCCACCAGTCGGAATGCTGCCTCCGAGTCCTCGGAACTTGGAACCGAACCCCAGTCCAATCACTAGCACCAACTACCCATCCCTCACTACATCGCTAATGCAGGCCTTCGAGGGTTCCGAGGGGGTAAAGCATGTTGCACGTCGACGAAAGATGTTGTGGGTTGAAGAAGGTCGTGGTGAGTGACAGAAAGCAGGCCCTTCTTAGGATGCCTTGTGCTGAATTGCGCGGTGCAGACCAGCTCTACCGACGGGCAACTATCGACGCACTCCCCGACAATGTCCTTCTGGAAATATTCGAATTCTATCTGGGTAAAGACGATCCCGATGAAGCAGTATTTGAATGCGGTCATGATTATGATGAATGGCAAACGCTGGGACATGTGTGCCGCAGATGGCGATGTATCGTGTTTGCTTCACCACGTCGCCTGGATCTCAAACTTTACTGCTGCGCTCAAGAACAATCGGCCGACTCAAAGACACTGGATATCTGGCCAGAATTGCCTATTGTCATAGATGCCTTCCCCACGGAGTCCAAAGATGATGTGACTAACATCATTGCCGCTCTCGGGCATCACAATCGAGTGTGTAAAATCGATTACTTCGAGGACATTCATGATCCCTTTTTGAAAAAATTGCGGCAATTGACGAGCCATTCCCGGCGCTGACGAGTCTGAAGCTTGTCTCTTCTGCACAGAACGTGCCAGTCCTTCCCGATTCGTTTTTGGGTGGATCTGCCCCACGTCTGCGATCACTCTACTTGTATGGCATTCCTTATCCGTCAATTGGAACACTACTTTCATCTACCACAAACCTTGTCTGGCTTTCCCTTTGGTGTATTCCTCATTCCGGATATATTGCACCCGAGACAATCGTCCCTTGTCTGTCCATGTTGCCCAGGCTCGGATCAATTCAACTTGGGTTCCGAGACCCCCGATCTCCGGCCCGTCGAGCAAGCCGACATCCTCCCCCGCTCACTCGTGTAGTCTTCCCCAATCTCACCTCTCTACGCTTCCACGGCGATATCGAGTACTTGGAGGACATCCTGTCTCAAATCGAAACGCCCATACTCCACCAAATTCTTTTTCATTTGTTCAATCAACTAGTATTCGACACTCCACTACTCGGGCACTTCATCCGTCGCACGGAAACATTCATGACCATCCGTACAGCACGCGTAGAATTTGACAGTTCGGCTGTCCGGGTCACATTTTCGAGACAAGAGATGGCTAATAACGACGTGACAACCCTATATTCGGAAGTCCTTTGTAACCCGTTGGATTGGCAACTTTCTACTCTTCCGCAGGTCTTAGACTCATTTCTGCCTTCCCTTTCGACCTTGGAAAGCCTCGAGATCGCAGTATCTCATGAAGATTGGCAAGGCGAAATCGAGGTCATCCAATGGCAAGAATTTTTTCACCCATTCACCTCTGTGAAGATAATGAGCCTACAAGACGAGGCCTCCGTTCGACTTGTCGTACCTGCCCTTCAAGAGCTCTCCAGGGAAAGAGCAACAGAAGTGTTACCTGCTCTACAAAATCTTTCCTTAACAACTTCCGGCTCGTCGCCATCGGGACCTCTCAAGGAAGCCATTGAGGAGTTCATCGCCACACGACAACTCTACGGTCACCCTGTAACTGTCCACTACGAAGTCACCGAAAACTATGAAGGCACTGAAAACTACGAAGTCCCCGAAAGTGAGGAGTAGGTGTGTCGGGAGGTTGGTGATCGATAAGTGCTCTCTGCTTCAAGTTTGCTACGCTTTGTGATGGATCAGCGTTATGTCGTAGTTTTGCGTCGTCTGCACAAATGGATTTTTTGCATTCTATCGCAGCGACAATCCGTCCAAAGTAGAGAACCGATCTTGTATTTTGTAAAGCCGTACAGGCATTCGTAACAGTCCATTATTGCCAGCGCGCCTCTAAGTGTCACTTGACGTCCGAAGGAAAGTGGTTTGGAATTTTGGGGGCCTTGTATTGGTCTAAGTCGCTTTAAGATTCGCGCTGACGCCGACAACATATACAAAGGGCATAACGAGCCATATGGACCGAACAATCAGAACCCGAACCGAGCAGAGGGGAAAATAAACCCAAAAAAACCCAAGCTATATGCGATGGGTTGTAACCGTAACAGTAAGTGTAGAAAAAATCAAAGGTCTAAATGGGCGGGAAATACGAAGCGCAGGGTGTCCTTGTCCGCACCATCATCTCACCTGCATCCGCCGCCACAGATTCGCGAGCATACCGACAGCATCGAATGGATCGACAGTACCCGCACCCGGCGTCTCACGCCCAGCACCACCGCCCTGATCCCCAAAGTCGAAAGACCCGGGAATATGAAGTTTCTCTTCCTCCTCGTCTTCCTCTCCCTCCTCCATGTTGCGCGGCTGGGACGCCGTCGTCGTCTGCACACGGGGTGTATCCCCTTCCTGCGCCTCCTCGGTCTCAGCAGCAGCATTGGCCTTGGCCTTGTTGAGGGCATCAGAAAATGACATTGGGGAGGACGGCGATGGCGACATCGTCGTATTTGGAGCCCCCTCAGCCCGCCCCGTAGCGCGCGATCATCCGGCGATGGAGGAGAGAGGTGTTGCCGTTGTCTCTTGGAGTCCGGTTCCGGCGTCGGGCGCGACGACGGCGACCCGCTTCGGCTCCCGATATCGTCTTCATCGGCGGAACTGAGTACCAGCTGGTCCTCTTTGTTGTTATTGTCCGAGCCATTACCTTTCGCAAAGCGCGACATGGCCCGCACCGCCCCGATCGCGTTACGCCAATGTGCACGCGGGTCAAAGTTCTCGCGTAGGCCGCAGAGGTCGTGTTCCGTCGGAGCCGCGAAGCTCGTGAGCCATGTATGCGACGGCACTTGCTCGGCGATGAGCCGACGTGCAGGGTTGGGATGGAGAAGGGCATGGATGAAGTTCTTTGTTGTGATGGACAGCGCGAAAGTCAGATAAGCGCGTTCTTGACGCGATTGGTCCCAGGCGTACCTTCATCGGAGAAGCGCTTCCAGTATCTATCGTGGAAGTCGACCCTCGCCTCTGTCGTCTGCCGTATCACTTCCTTCATGTCATCTGCTCTGAACGGCGTGTATCCGCAGAGGAGTACGTAGGTAATGATTCTGCAACACGTAATCAGCATTCCATCGTATGATTAGCAAGGAGAGGAAGTAACCCCAGAGATCGACAGGTTTGCCGTGCCCCTTATGGTTCAGCACTTCTGGAGCTACATATCCTAGACTTCCTACAACGGACGTGAGCGGTTCCCCAGTGGAATCGAGGTGTTTGGCACTGAAAGATATAGGAGACGTATGAGACGTGTTCCCGGCAAGAGAACTCAAGCGACCCACATGCCAAAGTCGGCGATAACGATATCTGATGATAAGTCCTTGGTGCAGAGAAGGAGGTTCTCCGGTCTGTTCACAAGTCACACGTTAGATTGAAAGAACTCGCCGAAGATCGGGAAGGGGAATAGTAAGGAGGAGGGACAACATACTTGAGGTCCCGGTGGACGATGCCGTGGTCGTGCAAGTACATCAGCCAAACAGGACGGAACTGGGGATAAACGAAGCCCACCAGTCTCTCGTTGCTATCACTGTTTGAAAGAACAGTCAAACGTACCAAAGCACTGCTACGGCCGCGCTGGCTCAGGCGCTCAAAGAGTTCGCTGCCGACAGCAAGCTCGAAAGCAAGGTAGTATTTCGTGCGAGACTCGAACCGTTCGTGGAATTTGACCTGACAAACGAGGACACGCGCGCGTAGGCGCATCATGGAGGAAAGGGGTATGGGGAAATGGACCCACGATGTGGGTGATCGAGATTTTGGCCTGCATCTCACACCACAGGCTCTCCCCATTCCCCTTAATTTTCTTCTTCGAAATGGTCTTCAGTGCGACCTCGCGCGTGACGTTCCCAGGCGCCGTCTTGGCAGAGGGGCTCCGCGTGGCGGCGAAGGAGAGCGTGGTATCGGGGAAAGTTGGGGTGGCGGTAGAGGAGTCGATGGGCTGGCTGCACGACGATCATGATGTGAAATTGGTGATATATTTACAGTATCGTTTTAGAGTGTATCCGAGAGACCCTCACACGCACACGACTTTTTCCAAACAAGCCAATCCCGATGACGTTGCGGGTCTCGTACTGCTTTATACTTGTTCGCTGACAGTGGCTGCGCCATCACCTTTTTGGGAGATGAGCGAGAGCAAGTGGTTGTCGTTGCGCTGATAGTATCCATCCGAATAGAGGTGAACACCGTCAGGTATGGCATCGCTGGAGCTCGGCCTCGGAACGGAGCACTTTTCGACCACGTGACAGCCTCGGCATGCCTGCAAAGCCAACCATGTCCAACCGTCCATCTATTCCTTGTCGTCTTCCCCTCCCGCTCAAGTCCCCTCTCGTCTCGCCTCAAAACCTGCTGCCGATGCCGCGCGGATCGCCCACCCTCACCGCCTCGAGCTGTCAAGACAATATCGTACGCGACACCTCGCCGGTCGAGCCCTCACTCGAGACCACATATCGCCAGAGATGGATTGTAGGACTAGTTTTCTCCTTTCGTACGTTTCCTTGTCTCTCCTTCATCTCAGAACTCCCACTCTCCCTCTTTAGTTTTACCT
>Ga0307510_10011595_pt1 | contig 10459 bp, 6 predicted proteins | sample 12_EM_MG_FD_207224 | JGI IMG/M metagenome (GOLD analysis project Ga0307510, IMG submission 207224) | Populus trichocarpa ectomycorrhiza microbial communities from riparian zone in the Pacific Northwest, United States - 12_EM | ecosystem: Host-associated > Plants > Roots > Unclassified | place...
TTTCATACAGATAAAACATGGCATATGTTATACTGGTCTTGTTTTGCTATGCCAAAATCCCTAATAATCCAACATTTTCTTTTCTTTTCTTGCTGTTTTTCTCAACTAATTATTAACAATTTTACTATAGAGCATATAATAGAACGTTTTTTGTTCCCTACCTTGAGCTTTGTTGATGTGTAGGAAAATGGATTGGGTTAAATAGCCCAGTCAAAATAATGTAAATCACTACTAGAAAATTGATAAAAATACAAATGAAAACACTAATGGTTTTTTTCCGTGTATATTGCGGTGACATTTACCAAACGAATTTTCCATTGCTAAATCCATCGGCATATTCCAGAGATCAGAAAAGAATTACTGTAAATATTACTATTACTGATGGGATTGCCGATGAAACTAGACCATCGATATATTTCAGAAAGTTAAAAATTAATTACTGTAAATATCATTGTTAATATTAATACACCGACAGAATTATAAATAGTATTATATCAGTAATATATTATATTTACCGATAAATATACTGACAGATAAATAAAAACATAAATAACATTTATTGTCAATGATATGTTAAATTCATCGATAAAGCTACCGATTGATTTGAGAAGGCATAATATTTGTTGTAATCAAATAGATTTAAGAATGGAATTGGCATATTAGGCCATTTGGACATACAGGGTCAATTGATGAAGCACTAAGCTGGCACTGTTATGATTTCATAAACTGAAACATTTGAACATGTACTGAACTTAAAACAAATTGAATAACTCCATGCCAAGAAGCCCTGCTACCAGTTCTGCAACTTGAGCTAATGAATTAATGCACAGTATGATTCCTGCTAGCTGGTGGGATTGGTATGGTTAAGGGATGTGCTCCTTCAATTCTCGCTATTAAATTTTCAGATCAAAAGGCAGAATTTTCTTGAATCTTTTAATTTTGAAATATGTAATAAAAATCCCTTAATTATAACTTCTTTTCAAGCAGTTTATGTACCTGCAGACGATTTAACCGAGCAACAAAATAGGGTGCCTTGGTCAAACTTAGTATTACAGAGTCGGTTCTAACATGTCGATGGATTTAACCTCTATGTGCAAAAGATACTATCAAGGCGTGATAAACTTAAAACAAAAGTTTCATGCAGATAAAGCATGGTGTATGCTATACTGGTCTTGATTTTCTATGCCAAAATCCCTAATAATCCAACCTATTCTTTTCTTTTGTTGTTATTTTTCTTCCAATATATTATTCAACTAATTATTAACAATTTTACTATACAACATATAGTACGTAGTAGAATAAGAATGTTTTTTGTTCCCTACTTTGAGCTAGCTTTGTTGATGTACAGGAAAATGGACCTAGTTGAATAGCTATGTCAAAATGTTGTAAATGAAATTAACATGGTCAGTTGTCACCATAGAATCTTAGGCATCTTTGAAATGGAACTGGGTGATAGACTTTATAGTGAGCTACTAAATTTGTTTTCAACCAAGGGACTGTCATTTTGAACCCGGCCATAATCAGGTATGGAAAAAAAAAAAAAAAAGGAACCTATGAGATGAAAGAATAAATTACCTATAATAAAGAACATAGGGAGCGAGATTGGACTGAGTTTTTCTAAAAACTTTCTCAAAAATGTAAACGACTCAGGAACAAAAGGAAGAAAAATGAAGAACAGTAAAGAAGAAGGGAGTTTCTATCCCTGAAGTCATTTTGTTAATATATATATATATCAAGTCTCACCTGAGTTTAAATACAATTTTAATTTTTATCTAGGTAAAACCCGTTCAAGGCTCCAGGTCAATTAATCTCGGGTTAACCTATCAATCTAGATTGGATTTTATTATATGACCGTTCAAGATCCTATTTCAATTAATCCAGATTAATTAAGCTGTCAAACAAGATTGGATTTTATAACGATGACAAGAACATTAATGAAATTACTTGTGCTATAATAGCTAACATTAGAATTAATTCAACACTATTTGTGTTTTAAAAATACATTTAGCTTTTTTAGTGTTTTTTAAATAATTTTTAATGTGATGGTATAAAAAAAACACATAATACACCTAAAGTACACGAAGTCTCTATAATCGGAGCTGTGGATTGTGAATTGGGAAGGCATAATTAATATTTGTTGTAATCAAATAGATTTAAGAATGGAATTGGCATTTTAGGCCATTTGGACATATAGGGTCGATTGATGAAGCACTAAGCTGGCACTGTTATGATTTCATAAACTGAAACAATTGAACATGCATGTTCCTCCAAACTTACGAGAGAACAGCAGATCAGAGAGCTCTCTTCTTTATACAAAAGGAAAGACAGAAACAAAAACAACGTGCTGAATAGATGAACATTGCATTTAATTTCTAAATTTCATGCAATAGACGATAATTGGACTCCATCGATCCAGCTTCACTTGTTCATGCCAGTTGCATTCTTTACTCCTTCAACAGCTCCCTGTGCCTTTTCCCTCACCTGCTGACCAGCCTACACAAAGAAAGAACTATCAAAATTAAAATAAAAATAAAAAAACCCTACTGCAAACTCACTCGCTAAGAATATCTGTGCCAAAATATGCAACTAATTATTAACACTTAGAGTTTTGCGAATTTTATTCATGAGTGTTCCTCACTCTTTCTTCGTTTTCTTTTTGGTTTATTGTCATTCTTAAATCTTATGCACAATCCATTGTGCCATTGTGGTGAGAATGAATTCTCTAAAAAAAATATAGAACATGAGATTGAACAAAAATATGTGAACCTCTTGCACTGATTCCTTTGCAGATTGAGCAGCATTGTCAGCTCTGTCCATCAAGTTACTGGCCTTCTCCTGAAACAAACACGATATGCTATAGAGCATTACACATTAAATTATATATAAAAACAAAGGCAAAATAGAGAAACAAATCCATAAGCTAACCTGAGCTTGGCCTTTGACCTCACCAGCTTGGTAGCTCATCTTCTGGGTGTTGTCAGCCATTTTTGGTTATTGATTTCTGTGAAAGATTGAGAGAACAAAAATGAATTGAAAGCTAAAACACTTGAAAGATTAAAAACACACAACTTTTGGTAATAAACATCAGCCATCGTTGCCTTAATTTATAGTGATTAAAACCAGGCCAATGCTTGACACGTAAATTACTTAGACTAACAAGTGTCAAGCTGTTATTGAGGTTGAGATTTTGGGGCCCTCAGACCAGGGCGTTAGATTTTTTTATGTGCTCAGTTTTGACCGCTTCTAAATATTGGACTGACTTCAACTTAGTCCTCTAACTATTCTCAATTTATTCCCCCAAAAAAACACTTTCAAAAACATTGTCAAATAAACCTGAACAAATATTATTTGAAGGGATGAAATCCTTATATTTTGATGGAGCATTTATGTGGAATTTTTACAAGAGCCAATAATGTAGTAATTGCTTTTATCATTGGAGTAGGGTCACATTAGTTTAGAGGGTAGAGTTATGCTCAAGGTTGAACTAAAATCTTTTTGAACTTTTAGGGATGAAAAACTATTTAGTATTATTATTAAACTCGATTTAATAGATTAACTTTGAAACCTTTTAACTTGATTCCTTATCTAATTTGAGTTTAAATTAAATTATATGATAGTTGTCCTGACATAACTCATCTACTTAATTGGGGGTCCATAGGCAACCCAGACAATCAGTTAAAAACATGGTTTGACTTTTAAAAAAATCATCTTAGTTTTTTTTTTATTGAGACGACGATATATTCGATTGACCCTGTCTTCATGAATTAACCTGTGAAATTCATCATACAGGGTGATGGACTCCACTACGTTTAAGAACTTTATTTTTAAAAAACTAATTTTTTAATTAATTATACGATAAAAAATTAGACGCTTATAAAATTAAGCACAAACCAATGTCAAGATATTTTTTTGAGACTATAATAACCTCGTAGAAAAATTAAAAAAAAATCACCTGCTTCCACTACCAGAAAATCTACGAATACAAACGAAATCACCGACAGAAAAATTCTGTCGGTATTTTAGGGTAATATTTACCGATCGAATTTATTCCATCGTTAACTCCGTCGGTATTTAACGACGGAATATTTATGTTGGTAAATACCGAGGGAATTGTAGTCGAAATAAAAGGAATTTAAAAAAAAACCAAAAAATACAATGACATGTAATTTTTTTGTAGACGCTTTTATCTACGGAATTACAATTGGATTCAAACAGGGAATGCCATACAGTAACGTGTCACTTATACCGACAGAATTGCTTACGGATTTACAGATGGAGTGTTTCCGTCGGTAATTCCATCAGTAATAGTTAATATATGACCTAGCCGTTAATCCTCTCCTCCTCAATTTCTCCTTCTTCCCCTCTGCAACTACACAAACCCCCCCCCCCCAAATCTACAACTAACAGCCCCCCCTCCCCTCCAGTTATAGCAGCAATTTTATTGCGGATTTTTTATTTTAAGTAAATCTATCATTTTTTAAATTTGAACACAATTTTGAAATGTCAATTTTTTATTGTATATTTTTATAGTATATGTATTTTGTTTCGGTGTTTACTTGTTTTATTTTTTTTCTCATACAAACTTGTTGTACATGTTATGGTTTGTTTTAGATTTTATAAAATTATATTTGTTTGTAAATTGTTGAAGCTTATGTCGAATTACCGACTTAGATGTGTTGTGATGATATAAATAATAGATTGCTTAACGAGTCCGTTTTATATTTTGTCAATTTTATTACCGAGTTGTAATTTCCATAAATTAATCTGTACAAATTTGTATGTACGTAGATAACTGATAATGAATTAAGAGAAATATGAAAGTAGGTTGATTATTTATTTAACGTAGTTAATTAATACATATTGTTGTCATTATTATTTGATATATATAGGTTTGATAGAAGTCATGGATGATCGTTCATGGATGTATCGAGATTCACCCCAAGAATTGTGGAGGATGGATTGTTGTAAGCGGGTTCAGGGTTTTATTACTTACACAACATCTATTCCGATAAATATTAGTGGAGGTGGTATTAGGTGTTCATGTAAGAGGTGTAAAATAAAAAGTTGCTCCATCCAGATGTTGTAACGATGCATCTTTTACACAACAAGTTCATGGAGGATACATGTGTTGGTATGTGCACAGAGAACCATTTGTTCCTCACGAGATCATGGTAGAAAGAATGGTTAGGTCAACTTCTATTGCTAGCAATGTTCATGGAGTTGAAATTGACAACAATAATCTTTATACGACTATGGTTATAGATGTGATGAGAATGAATCAAAGTCATGCCAATCAATATCCAATCGTAGATGAAGAACCTAATGCAAACACGACCAGGTTTTTTTTTTATCTTTTGAAAGATTATGACAAACCATTATGGGATAGCTGCACAAATCACAGTAAATTATCAGTCATTGCACAGGTGTTTACCATCAAGTCAAATTATAGGTTGAGTGAGGTCGGTTATGATAGAATTGTCGAATGGGCAAGAAGCATTTTACCTAAAGAGAACATGCTGAAAGAGAACTTCTATAGTGCTAACTGCATGATAACACCTCTCGGTCTAGGATACCAGAAAATTAACATGTTTCCAAACTTTTGCATTTGTACTACCTTGAAAATGTTGAGTTGACCGAGTGCACGATATGTGAGCATTCCCGTTATAAACCCAGAACTGGCAGGAGAAAGATTCTTATAGCATATAAAAAACTACCTTGACATCATGCACATAGAAAAAAAACATGTTTGAGAACATTTTCAACACGGTCATAGATGTGAAGGGGAAGACAAAGGACAACATCAAGGCTAGAAAGGATATAACGTTGTTTTGTCACCGTAAAAATACGAAGTTGGTTAATGTTGTGTCACGGGTCACAAAGCCCAAAGCAAGCTTCACCTTAGACAAAAATACACAACTACTGGTGTACCAATGGCTGAAGAGTCTGTGTTTTGTGTTTTCTCAATGGACATGCCTCGAACATATCAAGGTTGGTTAATTTGGAGGATTGCAGATTGTATGGAATGAAGAACCATGACTGCCACATATTTATACAAACACTCATTTCATTAGCTTATCATAATTTATTGCCAAAGGGGATATGAGATGCACTCATGGAGATCAGTCATTTCTTTAAAGATATATGCTCTAGCAAGTTGCAAACACAGCACATTGAGAGGCTTGAAACGATTATTGTCTAGATAATATGCAAACTTGAGATGATATTTCCTCCATTATTTTTTTACTCGATGGAGCATCTACCCATACATTTACTATATGAGGCAAAAGTTGGAGGCCCAGTCCAGTATAGATGGATGTATCCATTCGAGAGGTTAGAGATTACATATACAATGTAATCTTCGATACTATTTTTATTGTTTTTGTTAATTGAAAACATTTGTTTTATTCCGTACTATTTCGATATGTGAGGCCTATATTGTTGAGGAGATCTCAATATTTATCTCGTACTTTTTCGAGCCTCTTTTGAGAACACAAATCAATCACGTACCAAGGCATGACGATGGTAGTAAAGTGTCTTCAAGTGGGAACTTGTCAATATTCTTCAATACAGGACGACCCGCACAAAAAAATTGTGTTAGGGGAAGATATTTGTCTAAAATAGAATTCAGACAAGCACATAATTATGTGCTATTTAACTACGATGAACTGAGACTTTTTATTCAGTAAGTATACTACTTAAACTTTGTTATTAATGGACTATTTCTCTCATGTAATATCACAAACTCATACATTGTTTAATACATCGTAAGCAACATCGTCAATATTTGAGGTTTAATTCACTCAATTAAATTTTATCTAAGGTTTAATTGAATTTATGAAGGGTTTGATTGCAAGAAAAATTAATTTTTAAGTCAATTTAGGCTTTTATTGAAAGAAATTAAAGTTATGGGTCCAATTATAATTTTGAAGAGTTGATTTAATCAAATCAGGGGTTTAATTGCATAATTATTGAAGTTTGATGGCCAATTAGGGACTTAATTGAAACAATCCGAAACCAAGGACCAAACCGAAAAAGACGTTAAAATCAAGAGATCCAATTACAATTTTTCCGAGGGCTTGATTACAAATTGCAAAAAATTCAATGACCCAATCAGAAGTATCCATTTGAATTTTGAAATAGCGCCGTTTCTTGGAGCATTATTCATTGTCTTCTTAAAAGCAAATGATTGGGCAGTAAAGGTAGGGGAGATGTTTTAGCAGCGATAGTGGAGCAGCTTCAATCAGGAGGCACGTCTCGCGACTGACACCCTCACCACTATGATACACATCGGCCGTTACCAAAAAACACCTGCATCCTCTACCTATAAAAGTCAGAGGAGGAACCGAATAGATGGGAAGAAAAAAAAACAGGGAGAGGGGGAACGTAAGGAAGAGAAAACAGAGGGAGGGACAGCGTAAGAAACAAAAAAGGCAGCAAGAGAAGAAAGCAGAGAGAGGAGAACAGAAACAAAAAAATAGAGGAGAGTGAACGAAAGAGAGAAAGAGAGAGAGGAGAGTGAACAAAAAAAAACAGAGGAACACACTAACAAACCAAAACAGAGGAGAGAAGAAGAAGAAGCAGCGTTTACCACCACAGCCAGCTGCCGCGACACCAACACCACCGTGAGCCACCAGCACCGTGAACGACAGTGCCTCCATTCCAGGTAATCCTATTCCCCTTGTATTAGTTTCTAGCTTCATGTTCTTGCATGTAGAACGTGCACAGTTCACGTTCTGCAAGCAAGAAGAAATAATTACCCTGTTACTGTGCATGAGCACGGTAATGGGGTAATTATGTTTTGGACTCGTAACTGTGCACGGGCACAGTAACTTGTCCGGGTTCACTCAACCCAGTCTAGGTGGCTGGGCTGAGTCCAGCCCAATATGTGATGATTTGTGATTTATTGTGCTGCGTCCAGCCCAATATGTAATGGTTTGGATTTTTATGGGCCAGACCCGGCCCAGTTTACCCATTTAAAAAAAAGAAAATTTTCTGTAATGATTTGTGTTTTATTGGGCTGTGTCCAGCCCAATATGTGATGGTTTGGATTTTTATGGGCCAGACCCGGCCCAGTTTGGCCCATTTTAAAAAAACAAAAAGAAAATTTTCTTCAAAATTTATTTCAAAAAAATCTATGATTTTCCTACTGAATTTGTTTTAGTATTGGTTTGTATTTTTACACCATAAAGATACAAATCCATTATTAAAATACCCAGTTTTCGTCAAAATATTGAAAAATTAAAAAATTAAAACAAAAAACAAAAAATGTTTTTGTTTTCAAGCATACGGCCAAGTATCTTAAAAAAAATCATATCATATTTTCATACAACAAAGATTCAAAAAATTTTATTAGCATGCATTTTGGCTTTAATAATCGGTTTATTAAAGTCACGAGAACTAGGCCAATATTTCAAAAATTCCAAAAAAAATATTTTGTTTTCTTTTAGTATCTAGAGTTACGACCTTATACGTAAGACGTATTCCAGATATTAAATTCTTTTGTTGATGTTAGAACGGTTAGGTTTACCCGATAAGATAAGGATCTCCTTACCGATGAGGACTTTTCTTAAACCATAGACGGACCAACAACTAGAAAACACGACAAGACCTTAGATTTTATCAGACAATAAAACAATGCAGCTTACCTTAAGTAGGGCGTATTTGGGGTGCTAATACCTTCCCTTTTACACAACCAGTCCCCGTACCTGATCTCTAAGACCAGTTTAGGTTCCTAGTGACCAAAATACTAGGTGGCGACTCCCATTCCATTTAACTGATAAAAGACAAGAATTCCTTGTCTCCCAATATTTGCCACATTTAGATACCACACGTGCGCCTACAATGTTTATTTTGAATTTCACCCATTTGTGTTTTATGTCAAGGATCTCAACACCAATGAAGTACTCCTCTCATGTCAGAGTAAAGATGGTCTCTATGTTTTGTCCAGGTCTTCCATCCCGTCAATTCCTCAAGCCTATTGGTCTCCCGGCATTTCTGCTTCTGCTGATTTATGGCACCGTCGACTAGGTCATCCTACCTCTCGTATTTTTCAATTGTTAGTCTCAAAAAATAAGATTATTTGTAATAACAAACATCTTAATTTTCAATGTCAAAGTTGTCCATTAGAAAAATCATCGCGTTTGTCTTTAGGACTTACAAGTCACAAAACTTCTGCTCTGCTTGAATTAATTTTTAGTGATGTATGGGGTCCTGCTCCCCTATTTTCTTCGGATGACTATCGTTATTTTGTTATCTTTGTTGATATGCACAAAAAATATATATGGTATTATCCCCTTGTTGCCAAGTCTGATGTTTACTTTGTTTTCCACCAGTTTTAAATCCTCGTTGAGCGTCAATTTTCATTAAAAATAAAATATGTTCAAACTGATTGGGGCGGTGAATATTGCTAACTATCCACTTTCTTTCAGACCATTGGTATTCATCATCGTCTGATTTGTCCTCACACTCACGAACAAAATGGCACAGTAGAACATCGTCATAGGCATATTGTGGAAACTGGCCTTACTCTTCTAAAACAATGTAAAGCACCATTCCGGTTTTGAAATTATGCTTTTGACAGTTCGGTCTATCTCATAAATTGCATGCCTACTCTTGTTCTTGTAAATCGATCCCCGTTTGATTGTTTGTTTCACCGGTCTCCTGATTATCATTTTCTGCGTACCTTTGAATGTCTCTACTTTCATTTTTACGTCCTATAACAATCATAAATTGGATTTCATTCCGCTCAATATGTGTATTTTGGTTACAACTCTTCTCACCTTTGTTATCGATGTTTTGACATTGCATCTCAACGTATTTATATCTCTCGTCATGTCCGTTTTTATGAACATGTTTTTCCGTTTGATAATTCTGAACAGATTGCAAAGGTTTCGGCTACAACCCTTACCTAACATGCCACTGCCCTCCTCCCAAATCTGATCCATTCCCCATTGTTCACCACCCATACTGCACCTCACCATCCCTCCTCTACCTTTGCTCTGCCGCCACCCACTACCAAAACACTACAGCCTCCACCCTTCCCTTGCCCATCATCACATACATGTTTATCTAACCATTCTGCTACAAGTACAGGTTGCAAATCAATCTCCCCTACCCTCCAACATGATGCCTCTACTGGTGTTGGGACGCCCTATGGTTCCTCCTCTGCTTCTCCTTATTTGGCCAATGTTCAAGCTGTTACAGAATCTACCTCTGCTGACTACCCTGTTGTTGCTCTCAGCCCTCTGCTTGCAGCAAATTCTCCCACAGCCTCTTCAGCTGGTCTAAATCTGGTGGTTAATTTCTCCTCTTATCCGCTACAGTAGGACACCTCCTTACCACCATCTTCTCCTGCATCACCGCCCTTGATCAGCCGCCATCTTATGGTCCTTAGGTCGTGGCAACCAAAGACAGCAAATCTAGTGGGTTCTGCTACCACTGATACAGCTTCCACCCGGGC
>Ga0307510_10011596_pt1 | contig 10459 bp, 1 predicted proteins | sample 12_EM_MG_FD_207224 | JGI IMG/M metagenome (GOLD analysis project Ga0307510, IMG submission 207224) | Populus trichocarpa ectomycorrhiza microbial communities from riparian zone in the Pacific Northwest, United States - 12_EM | ecosystem: Host-associated > Plants > Roots > Unclassified | place...
TATATGTATTAAATGAGAGAATAATAAGCAAGTCTCCAATATATTGGTAACTTCATCTAGGTAAGTTTTCGTTTGTACTTCTATTTATCTTGTTATTTGTTTTTTTCTTTTCTTTTCAGCTGAAATTCACAATGAAATTAAAGGAAGAATTTTTTTTCTTTTTTTTTGCATTATTTTTATTTTTTATATTTTTATATTCTTGATAATTGCATGAATGTTATTGTTGGAATTCTTTTCATATGAGAACAATTTTATTGAATTTTAGTTGTTTGTGTTTTTCAATTTCAATTAAATATATGGAATTAATTTTAATTATTATTTTAGATTTTTGTAAATTTGGGTTCAATTGGTTAAATATATTTTTTAATTTGGTGAATAATTTCGTGTTTGTATAATTTGTAGTTTAGGGTTTTGAGTTGTTGAAAATTAAGAGTTAATTGATATAATTTTGAGTTGTTGTTAATTAAGGGTTTATGAAAATCTTGATTTATATGCCAAATTGGGTTGATTTTGATGTTTTGAATAGTGTTTAGAAATGCATGAGTTGTTTATGAATTTTGAAATATGGAATTATAAAAAGTAAGTCAATAATATTATAGGAGAGAAAAAAACAAAACACTTTTACTATTTAATTTCAGAAATTAACCAAATTGTTAGAAAAAAAATAAACAAATTGTTGTACATCAATGAAAATGATGGCCTCTAAAATTAAAAAATAATAATAATCTAAAAACTTGGTTGAGTACAAGTTGAGTGAACTCTTCACTCAATACTCAATGACAAAGAAAAAAATTAAATAAAATCAACTAATTTGTGGCAATCAAATTTAAATTGTTGTGTATTTGCAGGTTCAAAAATTTTAGGTAATCTCTTGTATAAGCGAGGTGCTGCCGAAGTATTTTAAAATATGAATGGTTTACAGTATCTTAATCCTTTAATTTGTATAGATGTCTAGAGAAAAGTTAATAATGCGTCATACGGACAGGATCACTGCTAGTTTTTCTAGTAGTGCTTCTAACGACCATGAGTTTTTAGGAGCCAACCAAGAATAGGCACCTAAGACACAAGCAGCCACTCTCGACGCGGGCTCGTCGAGTGCTATGCCGCCACGTCAAAGGGGGTCCCTTCATAACAAGATCCATTTACCCAAAAGTACTAGGCTTAGTAGAAGAACGATCTTGCAATGTAAGTTTGTTTTCCCTTCATAACGACATGTTAATAATTTTTAAAAAATTAATTTTAATTAATGAATGCAATTTCAGGTTTACAAACATTGAGGTTGTTAGAACCATAACATTAGCGATGAAATCATCGATGGAAATTTCATTGTTTCAATAGAGTCAGGTTTCCAAATATCCTAAATAAAAATCTATGATTGACTCATGGTTCAGAAGGTTTAAAGTTAGTATTAACTTCAAAATTTTACAAATTTTAATTGCAAGGAAAAATTTGAACGGGATAGAGCTGACAATATTATTGCAATGAGGGTTTGGGAAAATCATATTGCAACTAGGTAAGATTGAAATCAATATAGTTTTTTTAATCCTTTTATTAAATTTTATTTTTTATTTACTAACAAATAATTCATTTATACCATATAGGTTGCGTGATTTTTTGTACGAGACATAAAACAAAGCCAAAAAATATGTGAGAGAAAGAGAGCTTTCAGGCTGAAAAAATATGGCGATGTGGAAGGATTTCAAATCGCCGTATGTCTTGGAGGCTATATGGGCGGAATATATTCAACACATGATGTCCAAGCATTTCGTGTGATGATCACAGTCCGGTGTGGAGAACCAAAATCGGCGTGTTGATGGTTTCATTACCATGCACACTAGTGATTATGTTTTGTTTCTTTTGCATACGAAGCGGATGATAAGATTCTTCTTTTATTACATCTATTTTTTTCTTTTTTTTTTTTATAAATATATTAAACTAACAACAATTTTTTCTTGCGGGTTACAGTTCTTGGACACGAGCCAAGCCCGATGGAGCATTTTGTGGAAACGCATATACGGAGTAATGACAGTAAAAAATGAGTGCAATAGTTTATCGATAGCCGAGCTCAGCACTTTATGGTAAGTTGGTTTTCAACCGTTTTTTTGTTAAGTTTTTTTAAAATTTGTTTACATAACACCCAGTTGAAGAAAAGATATTGGGACGATCCTTCAACCCATCCAGATCTTGTGTGTGTGTTTGCAAATTTGATGTGTATGATGCTAATGATTATTTTTTTTCAATCCATTATCAATTTTTATATCAGAACAATGGATATGTTATGTGGTGCATGTAATTATATGTATTGACTCATTAGTCCATATATATGTGGTTTTTATTTATGTTGAATGATATTTTTAAAACTTTTGGATGATCAGTTTGAATATTCTAACAACATTTTTTATTATATAGTAAATTATTAATCTTCTGGTGGAGTTATCTTTGAGTTGACAACATTTTCTTTTCAATACATATGCACACACATGCATAGACCATGTAAATGTTGTTTTTGCACCCCTTTTTTTTGTAAATGTGAAAATATTTACTCATATAAGACCCGTTTGTTTGCTGGAAAGTAATTTTCATTTGGAATGTGAATTTCAGGAAAATGAATTCCAGGAAAGTGAATTATTTTCTAATGTTTGATAGTATAATGAAAAAAAAGTTGGAAAACACTTTTCAGTGTTTGATTTTGTCATGGAAAATGAGCTGGAAAATAACTTATTAATGTTTTATTTTTCTCAAGTTTATTAAAATAATAAGGAACAAATCTTACAAATTAAAAAGTTGAATGAGAATGAAATTGAAAAAAAAATATAATTTCATAAATTATCTCAAATAAAATAAATAATAATCAAAATAATAGAGATCAAATCTAAAAAATAAAAAAAATAAAAGATGAACAAATTAAAATAATAATAATTAACATTTTATAAATTATTTAAAATAAAATAAGTAACAATCAAAAGAATGAGGATCAAATTTGATAGATAAAAAATTTCAATAAAAAAATGATAAGGGAAAAGCAAATAACAATTATAAAAATGAGGATCAAAATTAATATAAAAATTAAATTTTAAGAGATGAAATTAAAAAATAAATATTCAAAACAAAATATATATAGCAATCAAAAGTTTGTGGACCAAATTTGATATAATCAACAAATAATATGACATTTCTAAATTTTTCACAACTTCCAAAAAGTGTTTTCCGCCCAAATTTTCTAGGAAAACACTTTCCTGGAAACCAAGCCAAATTTTCCTTTGACTGGAAATTGTTTTCTGTTGACCACCTTTTTTAATGGCAAACAAACACAGAAAAGTTTGGAAAATAATTTTCCGGAAACCACTTTCCAGAAAACAAACATAGCCATAGTTTCTCATGTGTTAGAATTTCACCATATCGTTGTAGTCAGTGACCTGGATAATAATGTAAGGGTGAGTGGAGGACTTTGGATCTATTTTGAATATAATCAAGGATATCATTTACCATTCTCTGTAATTTATTTATCAAGCATGCAGTCCAGATTTGTAGTTAGTCTCTAGTTGCGATTGTGATGGGAAAAAGAATAGGTTAAAGTGCATGTTAGGAATAGGCTACTGCAATTGATTTTCGTCTTTTCTTCTTCTTTTCTCGTAGTTTATGCTCATCTATGTGTGTTTTCTAATTGGTATATCAGTTAGCAGCAATTACAGCACTTTGTGTTCAGTGTGAAGTAGACTTCACGCCGAACATGACAACTGTTGTCAAGGCTCTTCAGCCACTTCTCAACTCAAAACCATGCATCAAGGCCAGAGTCTCAGGCATAAGTCACGAAGTACCCCAGTACCAAGCTTCTGTGATATGTGAACTTTTTCTCAATCCCTCCAGAATGGCTTTGATATTGACGTTGTCAAGTTGAAATAATGTTTAGTTTTACTTTGATAAACAAGGAAGATTTCCATCATGTATTAGTTGATGGTGTAGTGTTCGACTATTTTTTGTTGTGGAATTCATGGGAAGAACTTCTTTTGATTTTGGAAGGATACCAAAACAGGCCTAAGCTGCAATATTAAAACTTCTGCGTAGATTTTGACTTATGGCTATTTTATTGGCTTTTAAATGATAGAATTGGGTTTTTAACCCTTCATAAAAATTATAAGTCTATGTCTTAGCTTTTCATTGACTTAGAGAACATCTTAAACCAAGATGCGTGGCTCCTGTTATAAATTAAAAATCAAAAACTATTTTGGTTTGCATAGAGTTTCCAAGTTGTTTCATGGAGGAGTTTGCAACTAGGTTTTTTTAAGAAATTTTGTGGTGATTGCAAATAGATTTTTATGGGACCGAAAATGGTTATTTGATTGATGTTTTAGTAGTTAAAATTGATCTGCTTTAAGGGCTGGAAAATAGAAGAGTGTGGTGGTGTAGAAACAACAAGTTTCTATGATTTTTGTTTTTTTTTTTTAATTTTCTTATTTTTATATTTTGTAGAAGAGTGTGGTGGTGTAGAAACAACAAGTTTCTATGATTTTGGTTTTTTTTAATTTTTAATTTTTATATTTTGTATTTTTCTTGTATTTTAATGATTGTTTCTGTCCACACAAAACTTAAATAAAAATGATCAAAAAAAATTGACTAATTTTATTGAAAAGGTATAATTTTTAGATTTTTATTTTTATTTGAAACACATAAAATAGACGGTCAAAATTTAGGTCATGCAACTATTATATTTAGAACCAGTATAATTTAATAAAGTAGACAAACTCTTGCTTAAATATTTTAATTAAAACATTACAAATGAAAGGATATTTATTACACTAAAAATTTATTTACTAAAAGGTTAATCAAACCATAAATGACTTACCTAATATTTGGAAGGTCATAACATTATTAGACATTAAACATGATATTCAAATATAAATTAATCAATTATTTAATTGATGGTAAATTAAATTATTTAATTTACCTAATCATATTTTATTTAGAGTTATGATTTATATTTGACCCAACATAATAAAAACCAATAGGTCACACATATTAAGAATCATTGATGAGAAATTAAATTGGTATAAAAGATCAAATATATCTTGATTATATAATATTTTTTAGAAATTTAAGAACTAGCATTTGATTTATACAATGGATTATAGTTTTAGACTTAAAAAAAATCAACTAGAAACTTGACTATATAATTTTTTAATAAATATCCTAAAATTGAATGTGCGGTATATTTCAGGGAGCATAGTGATATTTTATCATGATAAAAGAAATTAGGTTTTTTCTAAAATATGCCAGAGTTAATCAAAGACTAAAAAAAGAATTGTTCTTTATATAACCCTAAATCAAACCCTAAATAACCCTTAAATATTTAATAGGATTGTTAAGAACTCTTGAAAAAACTTAAATCATTATTTCCATTGTGTTCTTGTTTTTGGAAAACCCAACAACAATCTTACATGAAATAAATAAGTAATGTATAGATTTTACAATAAGTCACCTTCTTTTTAATAAAATCCAACTTCAATTATCAACTTCAGTGAAATGAATATACAATGAAGTTTTATAAAAACGTCATATAAAATAATACCATGCTTAATTTATAAGAATAGATTTATCAATTCATCCTAAATAAAATAAAGTAAATCCAATATTATAAGCAAGCACCGTCAAGAGGTGGGAGACAAAATTGGAAAGGCAAATAACACAATATAAGGAGAAAAACAAAAAAGGCCGCAGTAACTTCCAATACAAGTAAACCACGTTCATCACCCAAAACCCAAGCACTACTCTATAACAACAACAATGAACCTTATATTACGACTACTACCAGGTTCGTTGCCAGCAAAAACCACAAACTCCGACAATCCGACACCAGCTCCGATCGAGGAGCATCTTTTCTTGAGCAAACTACGAACCACCCACCACCATGTGTAGCTGCTGGTTACCAATATATAACATCCATGGCCACCACCCTTTTGGCTGCTATTTACTTTTTTTTTTATTAACTGTAGATGTCCATATCAACTTACACGCACCTCGATTACTTTTTTAAGATTTTAAAACTAACAACTATGTAAGTCTTCAATTATGACCTTAAAATTTATGACACTCAAACTGGTAATCTCTAGTGAGTAAATTCAGAACCTAATCAATTAAACTAGATATCTTTATCTACCCGTCATTAAATTGATCTTAATGCTGGTGGTAACCAATCAACTCAAAAATTCAAATCATGCGACTCATTACATAGTAGCATTGATCTCGAAAAAAAAAAGCCCCAAGCTGTCATTACATAGTAGCATACAGTGCAATCCATGCCGTAAAGAAGGAATCTTCAAGCTGGAATGCATGCATCCATGGCATAGCATGGCCCTGTAATGCATGTGGAACCGTACTAAACCTAATTAAACATGAAAGTCATTTGGTCCCACGTGCACTGAGAAATATTTAAAGGTCGTTAAGCTAGTTTAACACAGGAATATCAATTTGATTGTATTAATTAATTACTTAATTATAAGCTTCTCTTGGACTTTACGATCGTCAACGACAAGGATACGTTTCCTCCCTACTAATTCTTTTTTAATATATTATTAATAATTAATGGAGTATCATAAAGAGCTGCTCGAAAGAAATATTTTTGGTACGTAGGTTCTCAAAATGATTCCTTTTTCTATCTCGGTGTCTGGTCTCATACGGAGACAAAGCCTCACGGGTTCTACTAAAAAGAATTTGCAACTTGAAGCATGCGTTGTCTTGTGTACGGCTTTTAATACTGTTTAATTAATACAATACAGTACACACTAGTTAATAAACTAATTTTCCACTTTAAGTCCTAAATGCCTTTATGAACTGAGATTTCTGAAATTGACTGAGCACTTCACGAGATTCTCTTCTTCTGTTTTTCATTTATTAATTCATAAGGAAGTACTTGACCATAAAAAAAATATTTATTTTAATTAAAAAAATATGAGAAACTTTATGAAGCATCATGTTAATATTTACATGAACAGTGAAGTTGTTCAGTTTTTTTCCAAATTTTTTTTCCTTTCAAATAAATCTTTTTATAGCCTAATTAGATAAAATTAGACTTTAAATTATTATAAACATACCAAATTAAAAGAAAAATAACTAAAACATAAAACACAAAGAAATATGGCTAGCCCCAACTTCACGATAATTTTTATTTTGTTCTCAAAATTTATTTTATTTATTTTTCAATCCATGGTGTAGGGAGAGGAGAGAGAAACTCGCCTAAAAATTAAGAGAAAAAAATTATCATTTATCACGATTTTGACAAGTAAATTGGCAAACATTAGTGTAAAATGATTTCATTCAAAAAGAAGAATTTCATAGTTTTTGGCTTTTTATTGCCTGAAAATGTAGACTAGGCTTGAGAGATAAATTTTTTTGTTTGATTTTATGTTTTTGAATCAATTCAATGGTGTTTTGAGTTGAAAAATTGGTTTTTTTAGGTTTCTAAGGTGTTTTGATGTGATTTTTTTGTGAATATTAGTTGAAAATGGATTTTAAAACAAAAAAAAAACCTATCCCCTGATTTTCCAACTACCACAGCGGTAGTTAAAATCTAGGCAGCTTCCCTGCAAACAACAAGTTGCTTGCCACAACAAACAACATGTCACCCATTTAATGCAAAAAAAAAAAAGATCAAACTAAGCATTATCCGCTCTTAAGGCCCAAAAATTAAAAAAAACCATGGCACACGACCTAGGCCTTTTAATTCAGGCTAGGCTCGTGAGCATGGCAGTTTTGTTTTGTTTATTTTTATTTTTATTTTTATTTTTATTTATATAAAATATTATAATTATATTAATCTATTGCATTCTTAAATTAATTAAGAATTTATTTTAGTTATTATCTAAAATTTGGTTTAGAATTTAGAAATTGAATTCAAGATATCTTCATTTCCAGATTCTATTATGTTTGAGTGGAGTAATTTATTATATGAATAGTACATAAATAATATCTTTTTAATCATATTCAAATAAATATTTTAATGATTTTCATTTTCATATTTATATTTAGTTTGAGTTTTGGGTTTGACAAGATAACTTGAATTAATCTAAGTTAATTAAACATATCATCTTGATAATTGAATAAAAAATTACTTTGAATAAATTAAATTTTGAGTTCATAATCAAGATTTTATTTACAATAAAAAAAAAAACATTAGTAATATCTACATATTTTTCTTTAAGTTTTAAAAAACATTTTTTTAGTAACAGCAAATCACGAATAACCAATTAGCTGGTAAATAATAAATGGTCTAATTAATAAGAGAACATGTTTATACGTTTTGGCTGGTAAAGCAAGAGAATTAAAAGATATTGGTGTAATTAATCTCTCAATTCTGTCGACTAATCATATATGTAGGCTTGCCCTTTTCTATATTGTTATTTTTTATATATTTATCAAATATCAAGCATATCTGTTTGTATCGTGGTGAATATGCTAGAGATTGCACAGCTGATTGTAGTGCAAAAATGTGGCCCGCCTACATGTATAGATGCATATAGAGACCTCACTGATAAATATGGTAATCTCACCTAACCTCATCAAATCTCTTGATAGTCCATAACAAATTCCTACTTCTAGAAGAGTTTTAGGTCCTTTTTAATTTAAATTATTTGATATAATGTTCTCCATGATTTTAAACACTAGCTAGTATTATATATATATATATATATATATTTCCAAGCCATGTAGTGTAATGATCGATGTTGTGAGTTATGCAAGTATACTTGATGACAATTGCTATACATACACAAATTAAACACAATGATCAAAACCCAAATCTAATATTTTCCAAATTTCAACTCCAAACCACTCATTTGGATGAAATGTCACTCAACTATTTTAATTTTCAAGGTTTTGTAACAAAATATTTTGGATTTTTATTGAAATTCGTAAAGAAATATTGAAGATTTGTTCAAATCCTTGTACCAATATTATTATCAAGGGTAACAAAAAGACATATATTGGATATAACATGAACTTTATGATGGTATTTAATTAATCAAGAGAGTATTCATCACCCTAGGTGAATTGGAGAAAATGTTTCATCCATTTTCAAATAGTATTAATTGTAAATCCTTACATAAGATGGAATGAAATTTGAAAAGAATCTCAAATCTTATTCAAAAAATCAAAGACTATGGTGTTAAGAACAAACATGATTTGACATAAAAGACACAATTCATGCTATAATATCTAAACCGAAATGTTTTTTTTATGAAGGGATAATAATTACCATAAGAAACTGATCACTGAAAGATTAAGTCAAACCACTTATGATTTTTTTGATATTTAGGGAATCATTACAAGTTACTAGACATTGTACTTGATATTCAAATATAAATCAATCAATTGTTGAATTGATAATAAATTAATTTATTAATCCTATTTTATTTAGAATTATGATTTATATTTGACCCAACTTATTAGAGAACCAAATGGGTCACACACATAAGAACAATTGATCAGAATTAAAACAGGATGATTAATCAATTGTGACTTGATTGTAAATAAATTTGAGAAATGGAGTACTAGAGTTTAATTTATACAGGAAATTACAATTCTAGACCTAGAAAAATCAAGTATAGACTTGATTGGATAAATTTCTAAAATTATCTTGAAATAATATATATTATATTATTCAGGGGACAAATTGATATTTTACCATTTATAGAATTTCCAGGTTTCACCTATAAATAGAAAGTTATACCTCTTATTTTATGTGTAGTAAGTAATATAAAAACTACATAAGTTACAAAACCCCTAAAAAACACAAAATTAAAGAGTTAACATTCAAAGGCATAACAATTTATCTCTCCTAAAAGAATTTAAGAGATTTCTTATTGGTGGTTCATGTGATTTACCGTTAGAGACGAGAAACTTAGACGGCTTGTGGTTTGTGATAATCCAGCCTGAAGCAATTATTAAAATCCAAAAAAAATATTTAATCTTCAGATAATCTTTATATAAATTTTAAATGATTGTATATCTATCTAACATGATCTTGAAACTCATGAAAGAATTTAAAACTTATTATTTTCACTGAATATACATGTTTCGAAAAACCCGCCAAATAAGAATCCGTGGCAATTTCACCAAAACGGAGGCGCGCGTAAAATACTATCTTGAAGTGTTATTGAGTGCTTTTATTATCGTGGGCGCTCTTAATTTTGATAGCAGCCTAGTTTTTGTAGTGAGATGCTAGCCCATAACAGCTAGCCCATAACAGCTAGCCCATTACTCAATCAGCCCGCAGGCTTATACTCTGAATTGTAATGTCCTCGATCTCCTACGAATACATGACCCAGAAATACGTGCTCAAAAACAAAAGCACAGAACTGGGGATTGAAGTAAACAAAACAAAAAAACTCTCCATATTTCGTGAAACAACTTTTTTTTTCCCTTTATGATAGTCATGCCATCCAATTTATGGAGAAAAAGAACAGAA
>Ga0307510_10011597_pt1 | contig 10458 bp, 6 predicted proteins | sample 12_EM_MG_FD_207224 | JGI IMG/M metagenome (GOLD analysis project Ga0307510, IMG submission 207224) | Populus trichocarpa ectomycorrhiza microbial communities from riparian zone in the Pacific Northwest, United States - 12_EM | ecosystem: Host-associated > Plants > Roots > Unclassified | place...
AACCCTTGAACGCTGGTTCAAGCGTGCCATTGTTGCACCGGACCTGCCCTCGGTCTTCAATCCGCCGCGTTGAGCGCGACGACGCGACAGGCAAGATCTCATTGGCGCAGTGTTGGTGAAATACGCACGGACGCGTCGCTACAATTGTGCAACAGTTACACCGGCACTGAGTCGCTACTCTACGGCGTCTGCCCTCATACACAGGGAAGGTGGAAACTTGAAACCTATTTTGGTCAGCCTCGCGATCGCAACGGGTCTTTTGGGCGTATTGGCTCCCGCGGGAGCACGGGCTGCTGATCTGCTCGGCGCCTATGTCGGGGCGGGTGTAGGACAGGCACACCTGAGAGTGGATGAGCCTCGCTTTTATGACCGAAGTTTCGACGATGCCCATTTGGGTTGGACGGCTTTCGCGGGTCTGAAGCCGCTGCCCTACCTGGGGGCCGAGCTTCAGTACCTTGACTTCAGGGACGCGAGCCGGCCGGGTGGTCAATTCGTGTACTCATCGCGTGCCCGGACCCTGGCATTGTTTGGGACCGGTACTGCTTCACTGCCCTTCGTGGATCTCTACGCGAAGGCCGGCGTGGGCGTGTTGCAGAATAAAACGACGTTCGTGTCCGAGAATGTTCACGCTTGTCTGGACACCGGTATTTGCCCCTCGAACGCGCCGCGCATCGACGAGACGGCCGCGCGCTTCGGCTGGGGGGTGGGTGCTCAGTTCAAATTATTGTCTTTGGGAATACGAGCCGAGTATGTGCGATTCAGCGTGCCCGGCGTGGATCCGGATCTTCTGTCCGTCGCGCTTCTTTGGAAGTTCTAACTGAGCACCAGCGCATATAGCAACACCAACTCGGTAACCTCGACCCCCGCGCCCAAACAATCCCCCGTAGTTCCACCGAGCCGCCATTTGAGCCACAGGCCCCAGGCGGCGATCGCCACGGGAGCGGCGCAGAGGATGGGGGCAAATGCGGCGCTGGCGGCCAGCAGCACGGCAGTCCAGAACACGATCCAACCCACATTCAACTGCCCCGAAAACCGCTCGCCGTGCCCGGGTTTGAGCGGCTTCAACCAACGGCTCCACGCCAGGGGGCCGAGGCGCGCCCAGGCAGGAACGAGTGGAAGGGTGAACAGTTCGGGGAGGGAGATCTGGGCGAGGCCGGTCGCCTTCAGTATCAACATCAGTACGATGCTTACGACGCCGAAGGCGCCCAGGTGAGGATCGGCCAGGACGGCGAAGAATTTCTGTTTATCGCGATGCGCGGCGGCCAGGGCGTCGCTCAGGTCCGCAAGCCCGTCGAGATGCAGGGCACCTGTGATCCAAACCCAGGTAAGGAGGCCGATAGCAGTGGCCAACGTGGCGTTGCGGTGAGCACAAACATAGATGACGACGCTCACGACAATACCGATGACTAACCCAACAAAGGGGAACCAGGCGGACGAGCGGGAGAACTCTTCGGCAGAAAAGCCCTCCACGGCGGGCACAGGTACGCGTGTTAGAAATTGAAACGCAAGCCGCAGCCCGCGGAGCTTCACGGTGATTTGCCGTCGACTCCGGCCGAAGCGAAAGTCGCCATGTTCCGGTGAAGCGCCAGCGCGGCTTTGATGATCGGCAGCGTGAGTGCGGCGCCGCTGCCCTCACCCAGGCGCATACCGAGATCAACCAGCGGGTTCAATCCGAGTGCTTGCAGCGCGTAACCGTGGCCGCCCTCCGCCGACCGATGTGACGCCAACATCCAGCGAACCGCGCCCGGCTCGAGCCTGACAGCCGCAAGCGCCGCGGCTCCTGAGATATATCCATCGAGCAACACCGGCACGCGGTTCCGCGCGGCCTCAATATAGAAGCCGGCCATGGCCGCAATCTCGAGGCCACCTACCTGGGCAAACATTCTGCGCGCATCAGCCGCCGGAATTTCCAACTTGCCGATAGCCTTTCGGGCTCGGGCCAGTGCGGTGGTAACAACCTCGCGCTTACGCGCAAGTCCGGCATCGTCTACTCCTGTGCCGCGTCCCACGATCTGCTCCGGCATCGTGTCAGTGAATGCACAGATCAAACATGCAGCCGCGGTGGTATTCGCGATTCCCATGTCCCCGGCAATGAGCAGTTGCGCGCCCCGCTGAATGGCTTCGCGGGCACAGCGCGCACCGACGTCGAGCGCCTTAGTCAATTCGTCGTCGGTCATGGCGGCTTCGACCAGGAGATCCCGCGTGCCCGCCCGAACCTTTTCCCGTCGGACCGACGGTGGCGGCTCCGCATCGCTCGCAACACCGACATCCACCACTTCCATGCGGCAGTCCTCCAACCTGGCGAGGACATTGATTGCAGCGCCGCCGCCCGCAAAATTGGCGACCATCTGGCCGGTCACCGCTTGTGGGAACGCGGATACGCCCTGCGCTGCGACGCCATGGTCGGCCGCGAATACAAAGACTTCAGTGTGCGAAATCTCGGGTATGGGTTTGCCTGAGCGGGCAGCGAACCAACACGCCAGCTCTTCGAGGCGGCCCAGCGATCCCGGTGGTTTTGTCAGTTGTAGCTGGCGGGCGCGGGCCGCGGATTCGGCGCGCGTATCAGGCACCGGCAGGTCAATCGAATTCATAGGGGTTTCATCGTGCACGTGGAAACTGTGGCAGTCCGTCAGCAGGCCGGTCCCAGCTCAGCGCATCCTCCATCCAGATGTGCTCGACAGGTTTCGTTGCGTCGGGTTGATCGAGTGTCGTGATGGTGATGTCGATGGTATCCGGCCAGCTCTCATTACTGTAAGTCAGTGGCGTTCCGCACTGCTGACAGAACTGCCGCAACACTGGCGGCGAAGACGCATGCGAACGCACCGACCCGGAGAGGATTTTAAACGAATCGCGGGCAACAGTAGCCCAGGCGACCGCATGCGCCCCCGAGGCACGGCGACACGACTCGCAATGACAGAAGCAAGGCGCCAGCACAGGTGGCCCACACTCGTAAGTCGCGGCACCACACAGACAACGACCTGTCAAAACAGCGCTCATTGAATCGGCAGCTCCAACATCAATTCGCGCGCATAGCGAACCGGTGGCGAGCCGTACGACAGGACTTCGTCGTGATAATGTTTCAGCGTGAATTCTTTCCCCCACGCTTCCTTCGCTTCGGCGCGCAGGGCCATGTGCTCCTGGGCCCCGACGAAGTAGGTGGGCAGTTGCGCCGCGGTGAGCTGTGCCCGCACCCATTTGCCTGCCGCCTCGCGCTCCTGTTGGAAGGTATCGTGCATCATCAGGTGCATCGCATCTTCCCGCGACATGCCATCCACGTGCACGGCCTGATCGAGGATCGCATTCCCGACCGAACGCAGGTACCACTTCAACTGGATGAGATGCATGAGTGGATCGCGATTCAGAAATCCTTCTTCCACCATCATGCCTTCCGTGTAGACCGCCCAACCCTCAATGAACGCGCCGGATGCCAGCACCGCCCGCAACGGTGAATTGTACCGGTTGGCGTGCATGAGCTGCAGATAGTGACCCGGCATCGCTTCGTGAATGGTGAGATCGTAGATGGAACGGGTGTTGTATTCCCGCAGATAGGAGTTGACCTGTTCTTCCGACCAGTCGTTCGGAACGGGCGAAACCGCAAAGAAGGTCTTCTGCCCCTTGTCCAGCGGACCCGGCGAATCGCAGTACGCCAGGGCTACGCCGCGTTGGAACTCCGGCATGGCAATGATCTGTATCGGGTCGTCGTACACCGTCACCAGGTCATGGGCTTTGACAAACTGCGTGGTTTCTTCAAAGGCCTGCTGTGCAGTTTCAAACACCTTGTTGCGTGCCGGGCGTTGTTCATAGGCGAGCTCCAGCGCGGCAACAATGGCTACCTGCTGCTCAGTTGGATTGGGCATGACAGGCAGCGGCGGTGCGTCGGAGCGTCCGGCCAGTACCGCTCGCGAAATGTCATACATTTCGCCGCGCACCCGTTTCAGCTCGGATTGCGCCCGCGTGCGAATCTCCTGCCGGCTCAGGGGCGAGTCGAGGGCAAAATGTAACTTTGTGTCATAGAGAACCGCTCCCAGCCGGAAATCACCGCCCGCGGCCGGCAATAGTTTCTTTTCGAGCCAGATTTGGTGCTGTGCAACTGCTGTTCGGGCGGTGGCAATCGCGGCTTTCAGCTCATTCTGCTGCGCTTCCGGGAGCGTGCCGAGTTGCGGAACAACCAGCTCGTCAATCAGGCTCAGAACACCGGTGTTCTGTTTGACGGCGGTTTCGGCGTGGATCCGGGGGACCAGGGCCGGATCGAGCGATTCGCGCACCTGCTGCAACAGCCGCGGCAGCTCCGACAATCGGCCCGCTACGCTGTGGAGCCTCGTGGGCAGCGGGGCGAAGTCGCGCGCCATCAACAGATAAATGCTGTTCCCCGCTAAGTCCGTGTAAATGAGCGGATTCCAGCGCCATTCTTGCAGCTTCTCGGCGGACCAGATGACGTATTCGAGCTGGCTCTTGAGCAACCGGGCATCCACCTGGTGTGGACGCGACATTTGCGCAAGATCCAAGGTAGCTATTTGCGCGAGCAACTGCCGCGCGAGTCCGACGCGGCGTGCTTGGCCGTCGGCGCTGACGTCCTCCAATTGAGAGTCGTATCGATGCTCACCCAGGGCCGTCGCCTGTACGGGCGTCAATACCAGCATCTCGGCCAGATAGCGTCGGGCAATCTCTTCAAACGTCCCATCCGAAGCGCTCGGCGGGTTGCTGAAATCGGGCGGCGGCTGGATTACGGTGCACGCCGCGAAGCCCACGATGGCAACTGATAACACGGCCAGTGCAAAGGCACGCCAATTGCTTATGACTACTCGCATTTTTTAAAGGGCCCCCGACGAGGGCCGAATGATGACGAAGACGGGGTTCCATGGGAAGTGAACGAACGAGGGCACAGGAGGCGGGAAACGGGTTCTTACAGAACCCCACGGACGCCTTTGCCCCCGCGGACTTCCGGTGCCTGGCGGAACACTTACCGCAGATGGTCTGGATCTGTGGGCCGGACGGCACGCTCGATTACCTCAATTCCCACGGTCTGAAATATTTCGGGGTGAGGCTGCGTGACTCCATCGCGCTGTTTCCCTCTGGCGCCATTGCACATCCCGAAGATCACGCAGGTTCCTGCGCGACGTGGAAACGGGCACTCCAGGTCAGGGAGGCGCTCAGCATGGAGACTCGGCTGCTGCGGGCAGACGGTGCGTTTCGCTGGCATGTGATTAGAGCGGAGCCGGTCGTTGATGACACGGGACAGATTGTCAAGTGGATGGGCACGTCGACCAACGTGCACAGTGTCAAGGAAGGCGATGACCTCACCGCGTTCCTTCTCAAGATGTCGACCGACTTTGCGTGCATCGACAACCCCCATGAGCTCGTCTCGACCGCGATGCTCCGGCTGCGCCAGCACCTCGGGGCCGCGCAAGTCACGCTGGCCGAGTTCGACGAGGCGCGTGGTCAGGTTGTCATGCTCCGACAGGATCGCTCGGACAGTTCGAATCTGCAGGTGGTCACCCTTCCCCTCGGGCCGTTCGAGAGCATCGCCCTGGAGGCGCGCAAAGGACTGATCACGGTCCTGGATGAAGTACCGGAAGATGAGCTGGTCGCGAGTTTTTTTAAACGTTGGTATGGGCTCGCGCGGGTCGGTGCTGTCGTATCGGCGCCGCTTCTGCGCGGCGGGAAACTGGTTGCGTCACTGAGCGTGGCCGAAGAAATCCCGCACCGCTGGAGCCTGCATGAAGTTGAAATGACCCGCAGGGTGGCGGAGTTGGTCTGGCCGGCGTTGGAAAAGGCGCGGTCCGAGCATTCTTTGGCGGTGAGCGAAGAGCGCCTGCGGCTCGCACAGGCCGTGGCTGAGATCGGCGCCTGGGAGTTGAATCCGCAAGTCCCGAGCGTGCACTTCTCGGCCGAGAGTCATGAACTGTTCGGCCTCGCTGAGAACGACCAGGCCAACCTGTACCAGGTCTGGGTCAGCCTGATCGATGCGCGTGACCGCAACTCGTTGCAACAGCTCGTCGATGCGTGCAACCGGTTGGGTAATGCCGAGGCGGAGTATCGGTACCGACACCCGACCCGCGGGTTGCGCTGGATACATACACGCGCCGGGCGTGTCGATGATGAGACGCCAGCGCTGATTGTGGGTATCAGCCTGGATGTGACTGAGCGGCGCAAGACCGAAGAGGCTCTGAAGGACGTCAATCATCAGAAAGACGAATTTCTCGCCATGCTGGCCCATGAGCTGCGCAATCCGCTGGCGCCGATTCGCAATGCCGCCCAGGTGCTGCGTGCCCATTCAACTGGAGTACCCGAGCTCGAGTGGGCACGTACCGTCATTGAGCGCCAAACCCGACACCTGGTGCGCCTGGTGGATGACCTGCTCGATGTCTCGCGCATGGTGCGCGGAAAGATCATCCTCAAGAAGGCGAATGTTGAAATTGCCGAGCTGATCCAGCACGCGGTCGATACGAGTCAGCCGTTGATTCGGGCACGCCGTCATCAACTCCACGTCAACCATCCCCCCGGGTCGCTGACGATTGAAGGCGATCTGACTCGCCTTGCACAGGTGTTGGCGAACCTGTTGAACAACGCAGCGAAGTACACGGACGAAGGGGGTCAGATCTGGCTGGACGCATGGGTGGAAGGCAGCGAAGCGGTATTGCGGGTCCGCGACACCGGTCCCGGCATATCACGGAAATTGCTGCCGCACGTGTTTGATCTGTTCACACAGGCCGAGCGCACACTCGATCGCGCGCAAGGCGGGCTCGGCATCGGGCTCACGCTCGTGAAGCTCCTGGTGGAGTTGCACGGCGGCGCGGTCGAGGCCCGGAATTCCGCAACCGGATCCGGCGCTGAGTTTATTGTGCGGCTGCCAGCCAACAGTACGGTTCCCGTGCCTCAACCAACCAACGGTGCTGCTCAGCGCGCAAATTTGAACGGTGAGAAGCCGTTGAAGGTGCTCGTCGTGGACGACAACGTCGACGCGGCTGACAGCATTGCTTTGTTGCTGACCATCGATGGATTCAACGCGCAAAGCGTGCATGGCGCGGTTGCCGCGCTCGACACGTTCAACTCCTTCAAGCCGGATATCGTGCTTCTCGACATCGGGCTGCCCGTCATGGACGGATATGAAGTGGCGCGGCGGTTGCGAACCGACAATCCGCTCGAGCGGATGCGCATCGTCGCGCTGAGCGGATATGGACAGCAGGCGGATCGCGAACGCGCCGCCGAAGCCGGGTTTGATGAATACCTGGTGAAGCCCGTCGAGCCGACGGTGCTGAGCGAGTTTCTGCGCTCTTTGCATTAAACCTATCCCGCCAGCGCCGCGCCAATGAACTATACTGCGCCGCTTCATGATTTCAGCGTTCTCAGTCCTGCGGTATCGTGACTTCACGATATACGCGGCAGCCCGATTTTGTACTTCCCTGGCCTCGCAGATGTTGGGCGTTGCAGTCGGCTGGCAGGTTTACCAGTTCACCCACAACCCACTGTACCTGGGCTTCGTGGGGCTTGCGCAATTCCTCCCCTTCGTTCTGCTGGTGCTGCCCGCCGGACACGTCGCGGATCACGCCGACCGCCGGCTCGTACTCATATCTGCTTACGGTGTCCAGGGAATCTGCGTCGGCATGCTTTTGGCGTTCACGTTGTCCGGCTCGACCCAGGTGTGGCCCGTCTTTGTTGCGATGATTTTATTTGGTGTGGCGCGTGCCTTCTCGATGCCGGCGTCGCAGGCCATGATCCCGAATCTCGTGCCACCGGAAGTCTTTCCCAAGGCCGTGGCGTTCAGCTCGGTGCTCCTGCAGATATCCGTCATTGCGGGTCCGTCCATTGGTGGCCTGCTGTATCTCCTGGGGCCGCATGTTGTTTACGGTGTTGGTTTTGGCCTGGTGATCCTGGTCGTCAGTCTCATCTCGACGATCAAACCTGTGCGCGCCGCGAATTCATCGGATGACAGTGCCGAGGCGGACCTGCTTGGCGGCCTGCGGTTTGTAGTGAATCGGCCGGTCGTGCTCGGTGCCATCTCCCTCGATCTGTTCGCCGTGCTGTTTGGTGGTGCGACTGCGCTGCTGCCGGCGTTCGCCAGTGACATCCTGCAGATCGGTCCCGCTGGCCTCGGAACACTGCGTACCGCGCCAGGTGTCGGTGCGGCGCTCACCGCGCTGGCAGTCGGCATCGCGCCGATTGAGCGCAACGTGGGCCGATGGATGTTCGGTGGCGTTGCATTGTTCGGCGCATCGACCATTGTCTTCGGGCTGTCGAAGTCGTTCTGGGTTTCCCTTGTCGCACTGGTTCTGCTGGGAGCTGGCGACATGGTCAGCGTCTTTATCCGCGGCATACTCGTGCAGCTCGAAACACCCGATGCCATCCGCGGTCGCGTCAGCGCGGTCAGCTCGATGTTCATTGGTGCTTCGAATGAGCTGGGCGAGTTCGAATCCGGCGTCACCGCCCGATGGTTCGGGCTGGTGCGCGCTACGGTGCTGGGTGGAATCGCCACACTTGTCGTGGTTGGCGTATACCTGCGGCTATTCCCGCAGCTACGCAAAATAGATCGTTTCAACGAGCCCGCCTGACTACTGCCACTTGTAGTTGGCGCCCAGGAAATACCAACGTCCCCGGTTGTCATAGACAGAGGTGGTGGTGCCGGTTGCATTGTTCACTTCGGGAATGATCGGCGGGTGGGCGTTAGTGACGTTGATGGCGCCTGCCCGGACGGAAAGCGCATCACTGACTTTGTATGTCGCGTGAAGGTCGTGCTCCCAGTAGCTGCCGGTGTAGAACGGCGTCAGGGATGACGGTGCCAACGTTTCACTGACCGCCATCGAGCTGTACCAATGTGCTTCCCAGCGGAAGCCGAAATGCCGCCAATCCCAACCGAACGCGCCATTGAGCTTGTAGCGCGGCGTTGCGGAGTTAACTCCGGTCAGCACGCCGGCGTAGTGAGTGGTCGGGCCCCCGGGGACCCCTTGCAGGTCCCAGTGGATGATTTTTGTTCCGTCCACCCTGAACTGATACAGGCCAAACGATCGGGCGTCAAAGTGATAGGACAGTGACGTGTCGATACCGCTCGTTCGCAGCCCTTGCACGTTCTGATTGGTCAGCTCGACGAAGGTCACTGCTCCCGTCGCATCTCTGTGGACGAGCGCGCAGAATTTGTTTGCGTTGTAGTCCTGGGACGCGTCATAGCAGAGATTCTGCAATAGTGTGTTGATCGGAATCGTCGAGATGGCACCGTCGACGTTGATCTGCCAGTAGTCGGTGGAGAATTCCAGGTTCTTCAGCCAGCGTGGCTGCACCACAAACCCGCCTGTGTAGGTTCTTGCGACCTCCGCAGCGAGATTCGGGTTTCCGCCCTGCAGCAGCTGCAGCGATGGCCTGCCGGTTCCGAAGTTGGAAGTGAAGGTTGCCGGGTTGTAGCCAGGGATTGCCGCCGAGCAGTTGGCAATGCGCGCGGCACGGCGCGCCCCGTCGCCGGCCGGTATGCCGGCAATTTGTGCCGCGTCACAAGGGTCGTTGGCCGCTGTTGTGAAGTTCTGGCCCTGTGGGCCGTAAAGTTCCGCGATGTTGGGTGCGCGCACAGCGGATGCTTCACTGGCGCGGAAACGCACATCGTTGACTGGCGCCCACACGAGCGCAAGGCGCCATTGATTGGTGTGCCCGACCGTCGAGTAGCTGCCCAACCTGCCGGCGGCCTCAAAGCTCAATTGTTTGGCGAAGGGCAGGTTCTTGAGCAGGGGGATGGCAATTTCCGCGTACCCTTCCGTGAGATGGTATTTGCCGCGGGTGCGGCCTATCGCGTTGTAGAAGAGGGCGCCGGCGGCTGACAAAGGGTCCTGGACCTGATCGCTCATTTCGTTGCGGAATTCAGCGCCCACCGCCAACCCCAGCGGTCCCGCCGGCAGGTCGTACAGGGACGTGCTGAGGTTGGCCGCGGCGATGGTTTGATTGGCAACTCCATTCGCGCGCGCATTGGCGTTGGCCCACGAAACGGCCGCCGGCGAGGGACCGTTGATCAGATCCCAGGGTTGGCAACCCGCCGCCCGTGCAGCGGCGTTCCGGCAGGCAATCTGACCGTTGACCAGGACCGCATCCAGTTCCTGCAGTGTCTTTTGAATGTTGGGTACGTTGTAGGCGAGCGAGTAGCCATCGAGCTCACCATACTGACCATAGACCTCGTAGTCGGCCTTGCGGCCCAGCCAATTGAATTTTCCCTGAATACCGGCCACTGCACGGTAGTTCTCCCTGACCGTGAGTGTGTCGCGATCACCGAACTCCTGCCAGAATTTGCCGACGTTCACAGTGCTCGCCTGTGTGAGCGGCAGTCCTGCGTCGGTCCAGAATCCGCGCAACTGGGCGTCCAGTGGGGTGGAACCATTGAGATACGCGTTGTCACCATGGATTACGGCCGGCAGCAGTCCGCCGCCCGCCGCATTCGAGAACGCCGGCTGGAAGATGCCGGAGCCATCCACGTGCGCGTAAGAG
>Ga0307510_10011599_pt1 | contig 10458 bp, 2 predicted proteins | sample 12_EM_MG_FD_207224 | JGI IMG/M metagenome (GOLD analysis project Ga0307510, IMG submission 207224) | Populus trichocarpa ectomycorrhiza microbial communities from riparian zone in the Pacific Northwest, United States - 12_EM | ecosystem: Host-associated > Plants > Roots > Unclassified | place...
AATGAAAGAGGAGTTCTTAGCAGATTCTTTGATGATTTACATTGAACGAGAGCTTGTTGAAGATATTGATTCGGATTCGATCATAGATGAATTATATTCTACAAAACATCGAAGGGTGCAACTTTGATAGTATAATTTATTTTTATTTTGAATTTTATGTACTTTAAATTTTATTTTTTATATATTTTGTGTTATGTATTTGAATTAAAACTTTATTGTTAACCTAGTAAATTTATATATTTAAATGATTGATCTTAAAAAATAATTTATATGTACTTATATCATAGCTCAGAATAGAAAAAATTCTTGGCTTCGCCCATGTATATATATATATATAGACACTGCTTGCACATGCTTTTCACTTGTTGAATACTGATTCTTGTTTTGTTTATATTACTGCTTATGGATCACCAAATTGATGTTCGCTTCGCTTTAAAAAGTCCTCATAACTAGACAACTGCTCAACTTTCTATGCTATTGCCTATAAGACAGCTGATCGGACTTGTTTATATCATTCAGACAAGCATGTTTTAGATATTGTTTTCTGGGCACACCTTTCCCTAGTATTGAATTACAAATTTTCAAATATTTATCCATATGCTTTTATTATTGGAACTTCGGAGGCTATATGTGGTATCTTGGAACCTTGGTTATGTTCTTTATCCAGTACTGAACTCTTGGATTCACTTATCATGATCTGCGATGCATTTGTCATCTTTTGCGTGTATAGCTATGATTTATTTTTAGATGTTCATGCAGTGGGCAGAGAGTTATCATCCAGGAGAAGAATGAGAACCAAGTAGTGGAGAACGTGGTCACCATTCAGGTATGACCTTGCTAAGGTTGATTTCCTAGATAACGAGCTACCTTCTGATTTGAATTCACATTTTGCTCCTAGTAAACCTGTGGAGAGTTTTATCCCGCTACATATTGCTAACTGAAAATTCCACAATCTGATTTTATAATTTCAGTTTCATTGATGATGCAAATTTTAGTTCCTTAAGCCCCTTGATATGATAGACCTTTAGCAACAGGTGCTAAATAAGAGGAAGTGCCATGCTGCTTGTGCTAGAACCTGAAGTGACGTGTTCTAAAGTGTTTAGCTAATTCTTTTATTTGCAGGGCTTGACACCTTCTGGTTATTTGCTAGCTATTGGTGAAGACAATCAAATGTGTGAACTTCATCCTGATGGCAATAGGTAGATTGGTGTTACCTTCCAAAATATATATTCTTGTTTATTAAAATCTACACTTTTTTGAAGTTGAATTCGAAGAGAATGAATGGGTTTGTGTGGTGCTCAGTTGTGCATGAGTAGTACTTATTCAACAAAAGCATAGTGCATCATTAATGTATTGATCTATCCTATTCTCTTGGAGTACAAGTTTTCCATGGATCCATGTGCGTCAGAGTGGCCATTATGTTTTTCTCGACCCAGATGTCTTGAGTCCTTGACTTGGTTGCAAATTTGAATGGGCCAGCGACAACTTTCCATGTTTCTGAATCTTTCTGGTCATCAAATAAAAAACAGTTGGAAACGATCTGCTTCTGATTGTTGCTATCTGCTATCATCTTCCCTGCTTTGACTAAAATATGCTAGGTTTGGTATCATGTAGTTTTACATTTCAGATGATTTGGTTCCATACAGAGAACTTGCCTCATTATCCTCGTAATGTAAGTAATCGCAATATTTTTTTTATATTTTTCTCATTGGCTACAGTTTTGACTTCTTCAAAGGACTAGTTAGAAGAAAAATTGAATAAAGAAGATTCCCTGGCACCTTCCACCAGAGGCAAAAGTCATGTTGGAACGGCAGCGTAGCTGAAGATGTTTTATGAACTGTATTTCGTACTTTCATGTAATTAAAGTACTCTGCCCATATTTATCTTGAAGTTGCTTTGTTTAATTGAGATTTTGGTAAAACTTATACAGGTCTTTCTTTAGTTCTTTTTTCCCCTGGAGATGCAATTCCTTACTTATTGATTAGGTCATATTCCTTCACCAAATATTTAATTTTAAATCGTTTTTGTTGCTTTGCGGAGAGCAGGTCGAGATGTATAGCAATAATCAATCATTTCTTAGAAACCTGGACACTTCTGTGCCATCTGTGGAATGATACGAATGAACAACTCCATAATTGATTTGGTCTGTGGCTCATCACTGGAGAATAGATACCTCGACTGTTAATGCAGTCTGAGACTCAGACACTGGTACGACCTATGATCGAGGTGAATTTCTCTCTTCCTCTCCCCTTTTCTCTCTATGCATTTTGTTTTAGAAGGAAAAGAAAACGACCCTTCACCCTCATAAACACTAGCTTCTGCATGGAACAAGATGGTCTAACCTGATATATATATTATTGGGGTGGCCGTAACCCTTTATGGGGACCATTTGGCAGACATTGTCTTCATTACAATGGAATTATATTGAGGTCTAGTCTTGTTCAAAAGGCTGCAAAAGAGCAAGTAAAGATAAAGTTCTTTCAAATCTTAAGGGTAAATGAATTAATATTTTTATATAATTCAAGGTCAAGAATCTAGGTCCTAGTAACTCAAGGCTAGTTATTTATAATTCCAAGAGCAGGATTCGCCGATCATCTACAAAATCCCTCGGCTCAGAATTGATATCCTGTGTTCCATATTCCATTGTTTAGATTTCACTCACACTCTCTCTTGCATAAAGAAGTGTGAAGGGGGCATTTGTGAAAATGTACAGGGAGGTCATTGTGTTTCGAGTGGAAAAAAAAGGAATAGGATCGGTCAAATGCACAATCACATGACCAGCAGGCATGGTGGACCTGGTGAGTGAGAGATAGAATCAAATAAAAAGAGGTTAGCACGTGGAATAAGGAAAAAAGATGCTGCAAGTTGGAGTGGTATAGAAATTGCTCGAGTTCCCTTCTCATCCGCAAGTAGAGTTCTTCAAAACAGCAGCAGCTCGGCGTTTAGTAGTGCGTTGTAGCTTTTATGTTCTGCTAGCGTGTCGTGCTTCTGCCCTCCTTTGGTGCAATTAAGATTTTCTTGTCTACAGGCCATCAACGTGAAAGTGATAGATCCTGCACAAGTTTTCATTCTCTTTTGGCACGTTCATTTTTATCTAAATTATATTAATAATATTCGTGTGGTAAGAAGAAGCAATATAATTGCCTCTCGTAATTGTTTTAGTAAACTTCAGCGATAGGTTGAGCTATTATAGAATTACAAAAGCCATAAGAGTTTAAAAATCTGACCAAGACAATGAATATTGTAAAACTCCCTCTTGAGTTTAATCTAGCAATTTTACCCTCAAAGACATAGCTTTAGATCCCTTTATCTATGTGATTTATTTAAAGAGTATTTATATCTTTTAATTCTTTTGTTTTAGGGTGCGAGATTAGAGAGTAATTGGATTTGTTTGAGATTGTAATAGCGATTACATTTTTTACTTAAAAATACATTAAAATAATTTTTTTTATTTTTAAATTTTTTTAAAAAAATTAACATTCAACATCATTTCTAAAATAACTGCAGCAACACAACTGTCTTATATTAAAATCATCGAACTCATTTATGGGATGGAGAAATAACAGGCAGATGAAGATTTTCGTACACCTTCCTCGAGTGTCAAGTCCCCGCCCAAAAATGAGGTCCGGGGGCTGACAGCGTGCTCTAGCCCAGCACACGTGCCCAAAAATTAGGCTGGTGAGCGTAGTGCGCTCACGGGCACCGGGGGCTCTGGTCCATGCTTTCTTTGATTCCACAATTTTTTTAAAAAAACATTGTGAAGAATTCCGATAAAATTTTAGTGCTTGCCGGCATCCAAAGATATGCTTGACTCTGGTGACGAATAATTAATCTCTAGCGAATAACGAAGAAGATCGGTCAAAACTCAAAAGAGATGGCACCAGCTGCTCAAAAGTAGATGCGGTCGAATATAAATCTACTCAAATCCGGGTTATAATACGCTGTTGTATTGGGTGATACCGTCTTTCTTGTAGTAGTTGAATGGGGGAGTATTCTCCGTTTCTCTAATAAAAAATTAAATTGAAGGGTGGTAATGGTATATTCTTGGACGCGTTATGCTTTATTCACATTCCTTGTACATTTGCATTTTCCCGTTTGCTTTTTTTTTTTTTTTAGTTGTTGTTATGATTATAGGATAGTGAGTTTCTATCTCTAGGATATTTGTGAATATGATAGTAATTGTTTTTTAAAATATTTTTTACTTGGAAAAGTATCAAAATAATATTTTTTTTATTTTTAATAACAGTACATTAAAACAATTTAAAAACATAAAAAATTTTCAAATTTTATCTAACCTTCGTTCGGAACACAATATTAAACATGGGCTAAAACTAAACCATGTTTTTGACTACCGTGTGAGCCAAATCTTCTTCTTTTTTATGTGTGTTTCTTCTTCTTTTCTGTGTTAACAAAAATCATCATGTCAGTTTGCATATTCTCATAATATGTCTAACTAATTTTTCATTGAAGCTATAGCTATTGAGAACAAGATAAATATATTATAAAGTTTTGTATGGCGTAGAATTAGAAATTTGGATGATATATTTTAGTGTGAAGGGTTAAAAATGTTTTTTAAAGCAATTATAGGAACAAGTCAAAGCCTTGGTTGCTAGGTTTAGGTTGTTTTTTCTGAGTTCTAGTTTTGTTTCTGGGTTGAGGTCATTTCTGGGTTTTTTCTAAGGCTTCTATATTTTTTGGGGCAATGTTCTTGCCTACATGATTTGGATCAATTTTGGTTCATTTCTTTGTATTAGCCACTTCGCATGACACCCTTAGCCAATAATCTATATTTCTTTTGCCTTAATAACATGTATTTCATGGTTTTAATCTTAAGGTTTTGGTTTCAAATTGAAACCTTTCCTGGTCAATTTGTAATGATTTAGTAATAATCAAAGTGAATAGGTGTCATATTATTGATCCTTGCATGATTTATAATCTCTTTATGCCCTTAGTTTTGTTGTATTTGGTATGTGATGAGAGTTAAGTTTTCTAGGTTCGCGAAGAACATTCATCGTATTTATTTTTTTGTGTTTGATATGTTTTTGTCAAGGAATTTTATGTTTTTCATGTTTTTTGTAGTTGAGTCTGTTTTTGCATATTCACTTTGTTTTGGTTTTGTTTTTAAGTTAAACCAAAGTTTTAGGGTTAGTTCATGGTCAAACCAACAACTTCAGGTCAACTCGATTAGTTTGGTTTTGGATCAAAGAGGAATTAAGTGTGAATGTGTAGTCTAAACCAAATGTATCTATGTTGGATCAATATTCTAAAATCATCAATTCAACTGGTGGTCAAGAATTTGTTGTTGGGGATAATCAAACACGTCAACTAAAGTTCTCATCATCTCAAAAAATGATTTCATGTGATGTGATCTTGATTTTTTAGGTCTCAAGGAGTTTTGTATAGATTCAAAAAGTTTACATAAATATATATTTGTTAAAATTAGATTTAAAATATTTGAAGCACGCTACCTTGTGCATAAATTTATGACAATGTTACATTTGAATTATCTATTTTTTTTGGCATAGTCGAGTTCAATTTATGACAATTAACCTAAGGGCGAGTTTTTTGCAAGTAGAGGGGACCAACGTAGGGCACTTTCTTCATTATTTTTTTATAATTATTTTTATTGTATTATTTCCTTAATTTAAATAAATTAGGTTTTGAAGAGTTTTAGAATCTAGTCGAATAAAAATAACTTTTAAACTGACCATTATATTAGGATGAAATTTTGATAGAAGATTTTGAAAGTTATACTTTTTATATAGTGTTAAAGTTTTATTATCATAAGAGGTCAGGAAGGTTTTCAAATAAAGACCATAATTATTGTTCATGATTTTCTTTATTTTATTTGTTGTATTGGGATTCTATTTTCTATTTGGATTAGAACTTGTTTATTATTTTTCTAGTTTTGTTTAAGATTGTTTACTAGTATATAAGCAATATAATAGAGATGTAATAGGAACCTATTTTTTATCCACTGCACAATAATTATAATGCATTCAAATAAATAACCACAACAAGCACAAATCAAGTTCTTAATTAGTGGCAACACCAACAAAAAAATAATTGAAGAAAAAAAATATCATTATAAATTAATAATCGACTTAAACCAAAATGTTCAAAGGATGTAATTGTTGGCCAAGGTTTTTTTCATGGAAGATTTAAGATTTTTAGCTACACTTCAATTTTTGTTGTTAATTAGCATATGTATACCATGGATGTTCTTTATAGCCTTATTTTAGGAACTTAGATGTTGCATTGGAATGTATGATCTTCTGTGATTTTCCTTCATTTTTTATTTTTTTTCTATACCAAGTAAGAATAAAAAGAAAAAATATATTGAGATCAAATTATAAAGTTACTGATTTGATTGGTTTTTCTTTATACATATTGTTTTATGCTTCTTTTTTTTTTTTTTTGCTATGAATATGTCATGTACAAAGTGAAAAAGAAACGTATAAAGATCATCAATGAAGTCACTAATTAGGATGATTTTTTGGATCGAAGTTGATCATAATTCTAAATAAAATAAAATAAAATTATTTAATTTATTATCAATTCAATAATTGATTGATTTATATTTGAAGATCAAGTACAATATCTAGCAACTTATCATGATCCCACAAATATTAAAAAAGTCATAAGTTGTTTGACTTAACCTTTCAATGACTAGTTACTTAGTGTAATTATTATAATTTCATCAAAAATATCTTGATTTAGATATTATAGCATGAAATTTGTATGTTTTGTTCTCAACATTATAGTCATTAATTCTTAGAATAATGTTTGAAATTCTTTTTAAATCTCATTTCACATTAGCTAATGATTTCATAATCAATACTATTTAAGAACAAATGAGATATTTTTCCTTATTCACCTAGGGTTATGAATCCTCTTTTGATTACTCAAATACATTCATATAGTTTATATTATACTCAATATATGTTCATTTGTTACCCTTGATTAAGACAGTGTATAGTCAGATCAAAGCATAACACTCCCTGTATAAGATAACTTAGTGATGTCTAGTATAAGAATCACTTACACAACTATCACGTGAGCCTTTTCATAGACATAAATGATCTCTCCATATGAAATCCTCTTGCTGGCCAGTTTAGTGTAAATGTCATCTAACAAGCACATGCATATTAGTTTCAAGTATCCCTAATATCTCGGCTCACAAGAGCAATTGCTTTCTTTTATAAAGAAATAAACATAATATTTATCGGTTTTAATAACTCTAATTAATGTCTAGTCTTAATAGAACATTGACTAAGAACATTTAAAAAATAATATTTTAATGCAATAAGAATCTCATAATTATAACAATTTTATAATTTTCTTTGCAAAGTATTTTTGTCCAATAAACCTTATCATTACTCTATATTCATTAATCAAATATAAATAAATATTAAAAATAATAAATATTTATTAATAATAAAATATTTTACGTGATTTACAATCACGTAAGTAATCCATCGACTATAAAACATACTCACTAATAATTAATTCATCCTTGATCATCCAATGTGTTATTCACGGAAAAGACAAGACGGAAGAAGGAAAGGGAAGAAGAAAAGGAAGAAAAAGGTGTCGAATGGACTGTCTTCAACCCAGCAACCATGCTAGAAGAAAGAATATACGAAGAAGCTGAGCATCCGCTTGAAAAAATCTATGCAAAGATTCCTTGCCGCAGCGCATGCATGCATCCACTACACAAAATATCTGACAAAAACATTCATTATATAGAGAAAACCATTTTGTTTGTTTTAATTGTTTTGCTACCAGTAATCTGTCCTCGAACGTACAAAACATGAAAATAGTGCTGAGGACGTGGAATTTCCTAAAATGGAAGTATACATGACGCCGCAAATGTCAACTCCGAAAACAAAAACGCGGTTTCTAACCCTAGTTTCCGACAGGTCATCAATCGACAAACACTACTTCCACCCAGCCGTATAATTTACATCTCGGAACTTGTTGATGACCACTGTGCTGTCAATCATGAGTAATCTTTTTTTCTTGTCGGCGCCGAGGGAAGCTCAGCTAAAATTGTAAGAGTTTCGCCCTGCCGAGTTTGAGTTTGGGTTTGGACGGTCACAGTAATTGTTTTATAAAATATTTTTTATTTAAAAATATATTAAAATAATATTTAAAAAAAATTATTTTTAATATTAGTATATTAAAATAATATGAAAATATCAAATAAATATTAATTTAAAAAAAATAAAAATTTTTAATTTTTTTAAAATACTTTTAAAACACAAAAATAATATGTTTTTAGTTTTTAGTGTAATAGAATTTATGTAATTAGCGTGATTTTCATAATTCCGAACACAATTATTTCTATTGTAATCATTCTTTAATTATTGATTTTTTTTCTAGAATTAGTTGTTTCTTATTTTATTAGAAAATCATTACTTTAATGTTCTGTTTTTATTTTATTTTCTCTGCTCAACATTATTATAGTTTCTTAGTTCTTGTTTTATCTAAAGAACAATAAATACTGTTTAGCAAGTGTTGTACACATCCCGTGATTAATTAAGGCAGCCGACACTTATTATGAATACTAAAACGCTGATTAATGAAAGATTTAACAAGTGTTGTTCACATCCCATGATTAATTAAGGAATATAAAGATAGTTTTGGTGGCTAATTGGCAGTTGGCACTACAAGTAGAAGGACTAGCTGCAAATATGGGTTCCAAAGAAGAGCAAGAGGAGCCGGATAAAATTGACAGAAATCGATAATATGATTAATAATTTTTATTTGAAAATATATTAAAATAATATTTTATTATTTTTAAAATTAGCATTTCAAAACTATTAAAAAAATTATTTTGAAACAAAATAAAATTTAGAATTAAAAAAAAAACAATTGGACCACGCACCTAAACTATTGTCTTTACCAAGTCAGCAAAATATTCAGTTTACATAATTAGACATTTTCCAACTTATGTCTTGTTTCAAATGGCCTGGCTCTGATTATTCAACAAACCAGGAGGAAAGGTTCTGCTACGGTGCTACCGCATGGAGATGTTCACTTGACCGTTGACTATTAACATGGCGTGCCCTAGTCCCGAGAGATTGCTGGGAACTGTACTCCCCATCCGTCGCTCCTACACATACCCAACGAAAATTCATCAAATCTCTTCCACCCAATTATTAAATTCTTAAGCCGGATAACTGGACTGGAGCCAAGCATGCTGACCACGCCATTTCTTACAGAGTTATAAAGCCAGTTTTGTGCTTTCAATGCCTGAGATGATATTAATTGTTTGAATTTTGAGTGGAGTTGTAGTTTAAAGTATTTTTTATTTAAAAGTATATTTAAATAATATATTTTAAGTTTTTAAAAAATATTTTTAAAATTAGTACATGATTTAAAAACATAAAAACATTTAATTTTTTAAAAAAATACAGGTTGACCTACGTTTCTAAACAGGTCATTGTTATCTTTTATGGATGTAATTAATATGCGTACACAATATATATATATATATATTAGTTGATTTTATTTTATTTTTCTATTTAATATTATTAGATATTTCTAGTTTTTTATTTGAAAATAATAATTTTTTTATCTTCTTTTTCGGTTCTATTTTTTATGTATATAAAAGGTTGTAACGGTTTTTTAACAAGTGAGATTTAAATAAATAAAATTTAAATATTCTAGATGTCTCTTAATAGTTATAATGTTATTTGTTTTTGAAAATTTTAATTTATAATGAACTCGTTGTTCTTTGCTCTTGTATGCGTTAGTTAATATTAGAACTCATTGATTTCTAATAGTTTTGGTTAGAGGTAAAGGGAATCCTTAACAAAAAAAATATTTTAAAAATAGTGTGTTGTTTGTATTTGCATTAGTTGCTATTATTGGAAGTCCTAGTGGTGGGATCCACGATAGAACAACCCGTATAAAAATGTTAAGGGTCTATAATGAGATGAACCACACATAAAAGGATGTATGTAGTGAATTATAGTTTATGATTAAGGTCTGAATTCGAGGACAAGTTCCTTCCAACTCAGGGATACAGATTATGAGCTTTTTCGAAAAATAAATAATTTCCGTAGTTAATTTTTTTTCTATTCAGTATTATTAATCTTTTCTAGTTTTCTTATTTGAATGAAATAATTATTTTATTTTTCTTTTCTTATTTGGTATTAATAAAGTTTTTTAATTTTTTATATTAAAAGTTATAATAATCATATGAAAAATGAGACTTACATGAATAAACATTGAATATTTTAAGTGAAGATCTCATAGTTATAATATTATTAATCTTTAAAATTTTTAAATTAAAATAAATTTTGTTATTATTTGATCTGGATTACGTCATAAATCTTTGACATAAGCACATGATATATTAAAGTACAAAGATCATGTCTTCCCTGTATGGTTCAAAATAAGAACAAGAACAAGAAAAGGAAAGAGGAGGAGGAGGAAAGACCATTTCTT
>Ga0307510_10011601_pt1 | contig 10458 bp, 5 predicted proteins | sample 12_EM_MG_FD_207224 | JGI IMG/M metagenome (GOLD analysis project Ga0307510, IMG submission 207224) | Populus trichocarpa ectomycorrhiza microbial communities from riparian zone in the Pacific Northwest, United States - 12_EM | ecosystem: Host-associated > Plants > Roots > Unclassified | place...
CCTCCTTCCCCTGAAATCCCTTCTCAAATTCAAGTGTGTATCCAAGCACTGGCTCGCCCTCATCACCAGCCATGCCTTCTCTACTCGTCGCAGGTCATACCTCAACTCTGCCGGTGCCCTTTTGTTCCAGGCTAACAGTACACTCGAGTTTCATCTTCTTCTGAATCTTGATTCCAATAATTATGATTCTGCACCAGCCAATGTTTTTGAGAAAAACAAACCGTTCTTGAAAACTAAGATGATTGAATCTTGTAATGGATTGTTTCTGTGTTGTGATGATAGCAATCCTCCGGAAAGACTTCGTCACTAGCTTTTACGGAAACTACAACCACATATTCCTCAAGATTTTGTGTTTGGAATCCCACTAGCAAGAGATATGCTTTACTCCCTCCTCTGCTTTCATTGCCTTGTTCATGGCGAGGCATTCTACGTCTGGAAGGTATTAGTTTAGCTTTTGATCCTTCAAAATCACTAGAGTATAAAGTTGTGGCCGTTCTCGTAAGGCTGCTGTTACTGCTCGGAGTGCTTCTAATTTATATTTCGATATTGATCAAGAGCAAGTAAAGACAATGACGGGTTCTTGCTGGTGCATGTAGTCGTTTTCAAGTGTCTAGAGGAGGGCGATTGTATCTTCTTCGCAAATATGAAACAACTTCATTTGCACAATTTGATGCCTACCAGCTGCGTGAAGGCTGCTCGGGACGATGGTTTTTTAAGCACTGTGTTGATATTCCTGACTCTTTGATCTTCCTCGATGAAAAGTCGAAGATTGTACGCATCAAAAAAAGAGAAAAGAGCTTCAACATTTATGTGGGGTTATGCTAATGCCCATCACTATATTGAGAGCCTTGCTTGCGTTTGAAGGTGGCTCGTGAAGCATGGATCGATGATAAAATTTCATGAGAAGTATGTTGTTCCTGTTTTATTTCGTGTTTGATTTTAGCTGGATCTTTCATCTTTATTGAATTTCCTGAGATGAGATGATGTCAACCTGAACTGTTTTTGCACTAGCTGAGATTTATTTATTTGTTATTGCAATGAGTAATTGCTAGAGCTAAGCATAACACTTCAATGCCATTTACTATAATCTCTACAGGGAAAAGGGAAAGGAAAAGAAATAAAATGAAAGGCTAACACAAAAGGAAAAACAATGACACCTGCTACTATCTATTTCTTGGTGTTTTTTCTTCTCTGAAACACAAATTCCTGAGAAATAGACAGGGAGTAGTGCTACAAGTACACCTTTTAGTTACGAAGAGGTTGTTGGGTTAGTGGATACAGTAGGTAATTGTGTTTGTGCTGCGCAGAAACAATCATGATCATTGGCCATGCAATTTCCCTGAAAGAAAGCTAAGAGAGTTTACAGGACGAGGATATTGAGGCTCTTAATGCATTGGAAAACAGAAATAAACAAATGTAGCAACATGACACTGCAAAAATGTAAATACACAGATATATGCTTCTCATCGTATTTTTATCCTTGCAGCTACATGATCTGAGAAGTAAGCTGATCAACTGGTATGGAATTCAAAGGGAATCCACGCCAGTACAGCCACACTAAACTTCTCGGAAAATCTTCATAGCCTCCACTGAGCTCAACATCATTGAGGTGGAGTATTTTTAGTTTCTGCATCTTTGCAAATGCCTTTGAAGAAAATAAATTTGCTGAAGCACGGATTGCAGGTTGCTATGAGAAAATAAATTGAGCTCAACTTCATTGCTTTCCAGGGATTCCACATTGACCAAACCGAAATTATGAAGAATTTCCATGTCGATGGATTTTAAAGGTTCTAGTTTGAAAAAGCCTCCAGCCTCCACCAGCTTGTCCTTACCAGAACTGAACAACACAAATGAATCTGACAGGTGTGGATGATGATTTCCAATCCTTTCCAACGATATACATTCTGATGCCTACAAAAGGCCTAAACTTGGTGGGAGCTCAGGAAGTGTGCGAAGCCTTGTGCACCGGGCCAACAGAAGGGAATCAAGCATTATACTGAGCCTCTTGATGCTTTCTGGTAGGCTAGAAATTCAACTCTTGCAAAGACGGGGAGGCAACTAAGATCTTCAGGAATATCATTATCTGAGAGGTTGCAATCTGCGAGGCCGAGGCTTACTAAAGAGTTGGGTAGAAAGGCCAACGAAAAGCTGGTTGATCGTGCAAATCTCTTTGGTAATATCCGAGACCAACTGAGTTCCTTCGTATCTTTAGTGCTAGTTTGTTGTGCTTGGTTATAGCAATTCCATCTACACGCAGCACCCTCAGCGACTCCATCTTCCCCAACGCCTTGGGCAGCTCAACAAGATTTAAGCAACCAGATAGAATAAGCTCTTCTAGAGAATTCAACATACTATTTTTTCCTGGAAGCTTTTTGAGACTCCTACAGAATTTTAGATTCAACGATACAAGTCTCTCTAGGTCTCCAATGGATCCGTTAAGTATTTTCAATTCTCCAAGAAACTGTCAAACAAAAAACCAGTCAGTCTAATTCAGTAAACATTCGATCCACATACGAAGAGAGGGGTCAAGAGATTAGTATCATACCCCGACACCCTTCCAAACATGTTTTAGGTTGCTATTCCTCATGTCAAGCACAACTAGCTTCTCCAAGCACATATCAACTGGTATGGAATTCAAAGGGAATACACGCCAGTACAGCCACACCAAACTTCTCGGAAAATCTTCATAGCCTCCACTGAGCTCAACATCATTGAGGTGGAGTATTTTTAGTTTCTGCATCTTTGCAAATGCCTTTGAAGAAAATAAATTTGCTGAAGCACGGATTGCAGGTTGCCATGAGAAAAGGCCAAGATGACGACGTCTCTTTGAAAAACTTCCTGGGTGAGGTAGCATTAATTTGTCATTTGAGTTTTCATTATGGTGCCTTTTTGCATAACTTGCAGGAGTAGGTTTCCACCCTTTCATGTCTTCCATCCGTGTTGGTAGTCCGAGCCTCAGGCCCTTGATCGAATCCGTACCCTGCTTCGGCACAATATAAAGGAAAGGAAAGGGCACAAAGCATGGTGAGCTTCCACAAATGCACACACAACATATTTTGTATCTTTCCTCAACATTCATTCACACAGAAAAGAAAAGTGTTTCTTACTGTATTTTCTCTCAAAACAAGGAGCACATCCTTATATATCATGCCACAGTCTGCTGCGCTTTCCGGGATCATCGGGTGATTCTTGGCGAACAATATTCCTCCCCATGTCTCTAAGTAATTGATGCATCATCAGCTTGTTTGCTTCATCTATAGTTATTAAATGTCTATCCATGAGATTCTGGATCCCAACTGTTGTGTAGTAATTGCAGCCATCGAGTATTCGAACTACATAATCTACATCCATTCTACTGAAAAAACAAGCTATATCAAGGAATAAACTTTTGTCATGATCATCTTGAAGAGAATCGTAGCTTATTCTTAGAACTTTTTGAATTTTATTATCAAGAATTGTTTCTAATTTTTGTAACGCGCTTTCCCACACATCTGCTTCTTTTCCATTCAATGAAGAACCCAAAACTTGAAGAGCTAACGGAAGCCCGCCACAATGCTGGACCGCATTCTCAGAGTGCTTCTCATAACCCTGTGCAGGATGGCCTTGGCCAAAGGCATGCCAACTGAACAGTTGAAGTGATTCATGATCATCCAGTTCATTAACTTTAAACATCACACCCACTTCAGAAGCCCTTAATAAACACTGATGCCGTGTTGTTATGATAATCTTACTTCCTGGACAAAACCATTCTGGCATTCCAATTATTGCATTGAATTGGTCCAGTTGATCCACATCATCCAGAATAAGAAGAACTCTTTTGCAACATACAACATCTTTTATCTTGATAATCCCTTCATCTACACTGTAAATTTTGTTTTCTTTCCTCTTCAAGAGATCAGTAAGAAGTTTCCTTTGCAGATGCACCCAACCATCGGTATGTTCTGATATTTCTCTAACATTAGCAAGAAAGCTGCTCCGTTCAAAATTGTTGAAGTTAAAGTTGTAAACTGTCTTGGCAATGGTTGTTTTCCCAATGCCACCAATCCCGTGTATGGTGGCTATGTCAACATCACTCGACCCATCTTGTAACCACGAGTTAATGCGTTCTACACAAGAATCTATTCCAACTAATTTGGGGGCTACATTTAGAGTTGTGTGACTCAATTTTTTTCCAACCTCCTTGACAATATTCTGGATGAACAGAGATTCATACCTGCAAAGCAGGAAACACGATAAAGAACAGCATGCATGCCACAGTAATAGTGAAACAAATTCAGTTCCATGAGGTTAATAAGTAGTTCAACAATTGAAGTAGAACCCTTTTTTATGCTAAGCACAACAGCAACAAGACACGCTACGCACAACAGGTTAAATAAGCATTCCGAAAACATTGAAACAGCAACAATGAGGATATAAGAAACTAAGATAAGTTTTAAGTTTGATTTGCAGACTTTAAAAGCATAAGCAGTTACAGACTACAAAGTAAAACTTTTGTTATAATATTGCTTCTCCTTTCCCTTCCCTGATCTTTTTTTCCTCTCCTACCTGCTCCTTTAATTTCACTTCAGAAACTTCATCTTGAAGCTTGAAGATTTTCTTTCAATTTGGAACTAAGAAGACCCTTTAAGCTTTAAGACAAAACTTGCCTTCCCATTATAGTCCTTGACCTTTAGCACTACATATACAACGATTTAGACTTATTTCTTTCATTATTATTCAGTTTCAAGGCAACATGGCATCCATAGGAAGCTTTTCACAACACAGATCAAGTTCATCACCAAATTTCCTTGCCAAATCATAAACCCAAAATAGAAATTGGATATATCTGCCTCTGGTCAAGGAATAATTAGCAACTTGAGATATTTAGTCGATCCATGAGTTTGTTTCCAGTTAAACATTTCTTTCAACCACATTCAGAAACCACAAGTTAAACTCAGTTGCTAATTGTATGGTTGAAACTAAGAATACAAAGGGGGAAACAGAAAGTTGTGTACCCATCTTGCAAAACCATCCCTCCCAGATTAGCAACCTCTCTCAGAGCTGCCCTCCAAGCCTCCACCTTGCCATCCTTCTCCTCTTCAAGACAATCAAATGCTTCATGTTCAGACAATTTTGATGGATCCACATGATAAAAGACTGGCAAAACAATGAGCCCACAGATTTCTCTGCGCTTCATGATCATCAGGAGCTCATCTAAACACCAACTTGAAGAAGCATAGTCTTTTGAAAACACAACTATGGATATCTTTGACTCATGGATTGAATTTTGGATTTCGAAGTCAATGTTTTCACCCCTCCGAATTTCATTGTCATCTCTGAACGTGTGAAATCCTGCTTGAACTAAAGCAGTGTAGAGGTGATCAGTGAAATTCTTGCGGGTATCTTTGCCTCTAAAGCTCAAGAAAACATGATAAGAGCACCTAGAAGTTGATGAGGATACTTCTGGTAACTGGGATTTCGAAGAAGCAGCAGCCATTAATCAAGAAAAACTCTACAAGCTGATTAATGGATCATAACCTCAAACACCCAAGATCAATATACAACTAAATTAACTTGTCAACAGAGCAAAAAGCATCATAATACAAACAAGTGAAGGAGCAAAATAACTGCTCTTTCGAGTGTTTTGCTGCATCAAATGGTTCTCACTTCCTTTTTTTCTCTTTCTTTTTTAACTCAAAGCATCTTGAAAAAAGAGAGATCACACAGTAATGACAATAAGTCAATAACAATTAAGCTACAGCTTCCCGTTGCGCGCAAACGTGTTAAAAGCGCAAGACATGTAGAAAATCCTGGGATTTGGAACACTTTAATCCCTGTTGTTTAAAGAAAGAATAAAAGGACTTCTTTTACCTGTGACTTTGTAATTATGATGTGGAAGGGTACACGTCTACTAGAGGGATCCACTACCTATGAATGCAAGAGAAACCAGAAACTTAATCATAGAGGTATAGTTTATTTGATCAGGTTTTAAATTTATTTTTTAAAAATTATCAGTTTAAATTTTATAAACCTTATAGTTACTAGAGACTTACATGATCGTTAACTTTAGGGATCATGAGATTAGTTAAGATGCAGATAAGCTAACTCAAATACCTATATTAATAAAAAAAAAAAACAAGATGTTTATCGTTGAGTATCTTGACCTGGTCGAACACATGATATGGGGCGTCAAGCTTTGCTCAAACCCACCTCCATCAACTATCAACTACTTAGACAAATCATACAAGTATTAATTACATCATAAAATCCACTAGTTTATTAGTCCTGGCTATGCTACTAGATTATTTTTTAAAATATTAAAAAAATATTAAAAGCATGTGAATTTTTTAGCAATACTATTAAACTTGGATAAGCAAGTAAATCTTAAAATTTCTTGGCCTAATTCCTTACATGGTGTAAGTTTTCAACCAAATCATATAAGAGTTAAATCGATGTGAATTGGTTATTTTAATGGGTTCAAAGAAAATTCGGATGACCAATAAAAGTATAGATCAACTTATAAAATAGCCAAGAAGATTTTTTAAAAAAAAAATATTTAGACAATGGTATATTGGATGACCCTGGTCACACGCGACTTGGTTCATGAATTTAACTAGTTTAATATATATTTTTTCAAATAATTTTTGCTTAATTATATGATAGAAATTAGATACTCACAAAATCGAGTATCAATCATAAAATAGAAGTTTGTTCGAGATTGTGATAACCCTAAAGAAAGCAGGAAAAAACTCATCTACGAAGTCTATTTCCCAACTAATTAAACATCGATGGATGAAATCATGAAAAAATAGTTTTTTTAATTATTATCGACATAAAGTAAAAGATCAAATTTCTCCAGAGATGATGATTAAGCCCTTGAAATCAAGCTTTAAAAGTGATTTAAAAAAAATCTTAAACCCAAGCGAAGTCGTGTTTTGCATTTATAAGCATTATAACAACTTAACTCTGCAAAAAAGAATGCAAAAGACAATGGTAACTTTGATCAATTAAAAAATGGTTAATTCACAATAATTGAAGGAGGGCGAGTATGAAAGCCATTGTGGGAAAAAAAATGGTAAATTCACTGTTCAAACTCATACTAATTGATTCGCGTAAATCTTTTAAATCTAGGTTAATATTTTAAATTCACAACCTGTGAAATTGAAAACTCAGGTTCAAGTAAAAATTAAAACAAAAGAAAATTTTAGAAATGAATTAAAATAAAATAAATAGATATTGAAAAATCAAGGACAAAATCAAAAGAAAAACAACTTAAAGGGCTGGTATGAAAATATAGAGGGCCAGACATGGATTTCTATGAGGAAAGAGAGAAAGAAAGGAAAAAAAAAAAAAGAATGTCGATGATGCATCAAAGGTCCAATGAGTACACGTGTCATACATGAAGAAAGAGAAGGCTGAGACGAATCAACTAATGAAGGTGGTGGAGCAACTAATGTGTGCAACACACATGTAAATAGCTTTTTACATTCTTTTTCAAAAACATCATCTTACCTTCACGACCCATGTATTATTACAAAAAAAAAAACCCATTTTGAAATTATAAATTAGCTCCTCAAGTCAAGCTTTTAAAAATTTGAATCCAAGGGTAATAGAATAATTACACTATAGCAAAAAATATAAAATGCAAAAAAAAAAAACCATAAACCATAGCTAACTAATTATTTGCTTTTAAGGGTAACAACATTATTTAACTATGCAAAAGAATAATTAAAAGACCAAGACACACCTTAACAATTCAAAAATTACAAAAGACCCATAGAAAAAGATCGTTTTACCCTTAAAAAGGCAGTTAAGTGAGAGTTTCTTCTAGTGAAAAATCATTAATTTACTATTATAATCCACAATAAAAAAAGACATATGTACAATGATTTTTCCACATGTTTTTAGCTTTTCTCTTTAAAAAATAGCTATTAAATAAAAAGAATGAAGTCAGGCCATGCGCCTGCCCCACAAAGAAAGGGTCAGTGCACGGGCCTGCAAGTCCAAGCTCATGTGCACGAACCTTTAATTTTTTTTAAATGAATGGGGCGGACGACGCGCTTTGAATAAAAAAAGTTGATGCGTCGTCTATCAATCACCAGATTTTAGCCACTGGTGTGGCCAGAAAAACAAGGTTAGTTTTTTATCCAAAAACTTATTTTCAATCTATTTTTTACCCAAAACACCCTAGAAACCTTTTAAACCAATACATGGCATTCAAAAAGGCAAAAAAAACGACCCAAAACTCAAAATCAACCTGAAATAAAAAATCTTTCAAAGTTCAGATCTGTTTTTTTAAGTGTTTTAAGGTTAAAAAAGACACATAATATCAACTCTCCTCATCATATAAAATCATTTGACATAAAAATAGACTGTTTTAATGGTTAAAATCTTTATCAACAACAACTTTTTCTCTCTAAGTTGTAATCCAGCGATACCCTCTCTCTCCTCCAAAAAAAAAAGAATGGAAAAGGAGAAAAATAAAGTTTGGTACTAAAATATATTTTTTAAAAATTAGAGGGAACGGTACCTTATAGCTTAAAAAGACAAGAGACAAAAATGAACTTTTCAAACAAATTCTAGAGACGACAACTATTTTATATGTATTTTTCTTTTTAGTGATCTATCTTTCAATTCAACCCTTACCCCAAAAAAAAAGATGCAATTGGATTTAAATTTTGACTCCAAAAGTGTCAATTATGGAAAAAAAAATTAAGATCAAATTAAAATTTATTTAAAAATCATGGCTATAGTGAAAGCTCTACATGATTCAATTTTATACTTAATTATCCCTTAATTAGTTAAGAAATGATGAGTGGAAAATTATAAATTAACTTTTTTCCCCTTTATTCATACAAGTTGCCGAGGTTGACGCTTATAAAAATAGACACAAACGTTGGGGTTACATGTTTATATATAGGAAGTCTCTCGCAGTCTCTATTCATCTTCTTCTATTATTTTAATTTGGTTTATATTTCTCCAATATCTAACTTACTATAGATATTAGATATTGGAGGATGTCACAAATCACTAGCAAAACAAGTCTTTTTTACGCGGATGCGAGACTCATCGTTCTTAAGTGTTTTTCTAGCCTCGTCGCCTCATGCTTTCAGGTCAATGCCGTGTGAGGTTTTTATCGGGGGGGGGGAAAAAAAAGTTCAGGTGATGTGCATACGAAGATTCTTTTTACATAGAAAAACTCTAAGAATAATGGGGCTCTAATCATAACAGAATTAAAGGTAAAGATTATTGGAGAATGCTGATGGACTTCACTGATGCACCAAAAAAACAAATCTTTTTTTATGGGGATATATAGGTGACTCGATCTGTGATGAATATGTTAGCCATGAGAGAAATATATCCTAAATTATGAAAATATTGGGAGAAGACAGAAGAAAATGAACCCTGAATTGAACCCTGAAATGTATAAATCAATCTAAAAATCTTAAAACCACTAGAGACCTGTTCGGTGTGAACGATGTCATCATTAATATGGCCTACTTATTAAAAGTGACCCCAAGGATGTAGATGCAATTAATGCTGAGCAATTTTTCTAGGTTTTGGTGGAGATGGGATGTAATCGTGGAAAAATTTCATAGAAAAATATTATTTTTTCTTGATTGATAAGTTTGGGACTGGGGTCATGCATATAAAACAAGTTCCTTTAAAATATAAGATTTTTTAATATTTAAATTAATATATAATTTTGTTTTATTAAATGATACACGACTAAAATTCAACAAAATAAAATATAAATTTTTTATGTAAAAAAAAGACGTGTGTTGTCTGTTTTATTTAGTGCGTTCTTTAATGAAAAGATGGTAAGTACTGTAGTATTATTGAAAGAATAATCATTTGAATCTCCACGTCTATCTCTCTTTCTCTCTGAGATGAAAGAATATATAGATTGGAAAATATAAGAGGTAAATGGACTTCTTCGTTGCTGTTGTGCTTCGCATAAAAAAGGGATCAACTTCAATTGTTGAACTACTTATTAACCTCATGGAACTGAATTTGTTTCACAATTATTGTGGCATGCATGCTGTTCTTTATCGTGTTTCCCTGCTTTGCAGGTATGAATCTCTGTTCATCCAGAATATTGTCAAGGAGGTTGGAAAAAAATTGAGTCACACAGCTCTAAATGTAGCCCCCAAGTTAGTTGGACTAGACTCTTGTGTAGAACGCATTAACTCGTGGTTACAAGATGGGTCGAGTGATGTTGACATAGCCACCATACACGGGATTGGTGGCATTGGGAAAACAGCCATTGCCAAGACAGTTTACAACTTTAACTCCAACAATTTTGAACGGAGCAGCTTTCTTGCTAATGTTAGAGAAATATCAGAACAATCCGATGGTTGGGTGCGTCTGCAAAGGAAACTTCTTACTGGTCTCTTGAAGAGGAAAGAAAACAAAATTTACAGTGTAGATGAAGGGATTATCAAGATAAAAGATGTTGTATGTTGCAAAAGAGTTCTT
>Ga0307510_10011602_pt1 | contig 10457 bp, 14 predicted proteins | sample 12_EM_MG_FD_207224 | JGI IMG/M metagenome (GOLD analysis project Ga0307510, IMG submission 207224) | Populus trichocarpa ectomycorrhiza microbial communities from riparian zone in the Pacific Northwest, United States - 12_EM | ecosystem: Host-associated > Plants > Roots > Unclassified | place...
TCGCCATCCCTCCGGACGAGCAGCCCGCACTCGTTCAGCGCAAACGCGGCGTCCTCGACCCGCAGGTTCGTCGCACGCGCCAGGTCAGCGAGCGTACAGCGGACCACCGCATGCACCGCCGCGCTCCCGTCTGGTGCAGGCACCGTCTCATATGTCTTGTCGAGTTGCACGTGCGCCACGGACCCCGGCGGACCCGACGGCGTCGACGGACCAGGGCCAAAGCTGTCGCGCGTTGTGGGAGATGCACTGCCCCCGCCTTCCGGCGAGCTCGGTGTTGCGGACTCGCCGTCCCAACCCTTGGTACGCTTCGTGCGCTTCTGTGGGGATGTTATCACGTCTACGTCTGTGCGGACATGAGAGAGGTCGGGCAGGTGGCCAACAGTCTTGATTGGGGGCATGTCGGGCGGAAGCGTGGAGAGGAGTCGCCTAGTTGAACGCAACAGTAAGGGCTGAGGTGGACAACGACCTAGGTGGGAATTCGGGGGCGTACCGGAGGTAGCGGACGATCGTAGACACCCAGTAGGCTAGGTAGCTGCGCAGGCCGAGATCAGAGAGTGGACGCTCAGGAGTTCCGACGCGACCTGCGCGGCGAGAAAGCTCGTAGCCTATCCGGCAGATCAGCCAAGGTCATGGAGAGGAAGGTGGATTCACTTACTGAACTCGATCAAGAGCATCCCATAACCTTTCTTTTGATATGGAGGAAGTACAACGATACAAGCGAGGTTGTAGTCATCATATGACATCTTTTCCTGTCACAAGTTGGGGTTGGATATGAACTGGACCAAGTTCGCTCAACGAGCTACCTTTGAAAAGAAACCCAGGACATGGTCTCGTTGGGAGTCGGCGTCGGTAAAGATGTAGAAAAGGACTGCTCGGGTACATGCATTAGCAACGTGCTGCGCCAGTGGGGATAGAGATGAAGCAGATATTCACAGTTATCAGTGTCAAAGAAGAGCGTCTTGATGTCGATAAACAACTTTCCAAACAGTGACAGATTCTGGCAGTATAGCTGCTCTCTTGGTATAAGCAAAAAAGAATAATTGAATGACCCCATGGTACCCTTTACCACACGCACCTTTTCCTTCGCTCCATCCACCTCCCAGATGGTGTGCGCGCCTCGCTGGTACACCTTCCTACCTGGTGGGTGCTTACGCGTGCACTTTTTCTGTGAGAACGCGGGGTGGGCATAAAGAAGTACGTCAGTGGGTGTCTCACCCCCTCATGCCTTGGGCGAGGGGAAGAAACCAAAACGCACCATATGCACCTCCCATGAGGTGCCGTCAATCATGTACTTGAAACACCGATCACAGACCCACAGGATGCCACCCACGTTCTCTCGGTTGACGGCACCTGCAAAGAGATCCATCGTACGTCCATGTCCGAGAACGTCCTCGCCTTCTCCGTCTGTAAGCGGGTACGGTGAGAAGTACCTGGGGTATGGGGTGAGATACATGGTCAGACCATCTCCGTCCAAAACGGTCCCACCACGAGGCGGCGGAGAAGCAACGGAGGGAAATACCGCACTCACCAGGTTTTGATTTGCCAGTGACCAAAGTTGACCTTGTCAAAGTTCCGCCGGGCTGAGGCCATCGTTGGCAAGGTTGCAGGGGGTTGTGTCGTGTCCAGAGCGTCCGGAACATGAGCGTTTGCGAGCGATGGTGAGCGTCGCCGCTTGCGCGTAGTCGTGCCGTTCACTTGGCGCGACGGAGTCGCATCGCAGCCGGGTGATAGGGAATCGCGCGGTGGAGTCTTTGCACGCACGGTGTCAGCGGGGACCCATTCATCGAGGCGCTTGTCTGTGCCTATGTAGTGCACAAAGACTTGACCAGGTCTTCGATCGAGGATTTGGGCCTTTCCTAACCATGTTTTCGCTTGAAAAGACCGATTATTTACTGAGAATGACTTACTATCCGCACCGCTTTGGGAGACGTAGTGCGTTACGGCGGGGCTCATGACGGTCGTGGTCTTTGACGCGCACCATCAACAAACCTGGCGGCAACTTGTTTGGCCTGTGATGTCTCTGCCACATGTAAGACGTGTCATGTTACAAACAACGCTAGACTGCCAGATACCCCTCATCCACCACGAGAACATACACACGGAAATACATGCGAGTATAGCAGTGACTTGGAGTAAATTCATAACATGTATGCAGCATGGAGTGGCGTAAAGTAATGCAAAGAGGAAGAAGGTAAGATACCGATATACATCTTATGCCTTGGCATCCTCATGCTCCACTGCAAGAATAGCCTCTCTCTTTTCTGCAATACGCGCAGCACGACGCTCCCGAACCGCCTGCGATACGGAAACGGCATTTATTAATATAGGGAAACTTTTGACAGAGTATGAATGGTCACCTTATTCTTGATGCGGCGGGCCTCCATCTGGTCTGAGAGTATCTTCGTGCGGGACTTCTCCGCTTTCGCCTTGTGAATATACTCCATCAATACTCGCTTGTTCTTGAAGACATTACCCTTGGACTTTTGGTAGAGGGAGTGATAACTTTGTGATGGTCAAATAAAAGGTGTCGTATGATGCAAAGTAAAACGCACAGGTGCTTGTCTATCTTTCCCGCCTCACGATATTTTCGGAGTAATCTCCGAAGAACTCGCTGCCGTCTCATCCAAAGAACCTTGGTTGGCATACGAGCTTCTGCGGTACCCTTCCGCTTCCCGATACCGGTGTGACGACCCTTACGCTTAGCAGCAAGGAGAAGGCACGTGCGAGCACGAGAGTGGACTGTCGTGGGCTTGACGATGATGCGACCATCCTTGATAAGTTTTTTCACGTGTGTCCGAGAGTTGGCATTGCCAATCTCTGACTGCTCATTGGGATCGAGCCAGATTTTACGCTTGCCAACACCAGAAACGGATGCGGCAAGCCGCTTTTGTGAGCGAAGGTTGACCATGGTCGCGTCTCTTTGTTTATAAAGTGAGTGATTACGAGGGGGAATGAGAGCAGACGGTCAATGCTGGCTGACCTTGTTCTTGAAATGCGGGTTTGGGTGGTGTCGGGGGCATTGTCGGTCGATCGTTGAAGCTCTCAGGTGCCACAGCTGTGGCTGCTGAACCTTAATCCTGATGAACTGTTACAGTAGCAGTTGTTCCCACAGCATCCCGGCCCGTGAACCGTCGCCAGGGTGAACTCTTTTCAGCCTAGCCTACCATCACAAAAAGATCGGCGAAGGGCGAAAAGGACGCTAATTTGAAAATGATGTTGTCGGGTCATCAGGTCATGCGTCGAGCCGAGTTGCCCGTGGAAATCGTCCCGAGATTTAGAAGATACCCTACTAACCGGTCAAGGTGGTGCTTACACATGGCCCGCAGTTGCTTCCATGAGGCACGGGCACCAGAATTTATGGGGAAATGATACACATCTGTCCCGTATGTATGAAAAGTATTTATGTACCCAGTACCACCAGAACCGGAGTTTTTAAGATATATTAAGATTTAAAAAATATATAAATATATTGATCTGCGGGGCAGGGGCTTTCACTTCTACCCTCGCTTTGGTGTTGGCACCCTGTGTCAGTTGTAGCTAGAGCGAGGATCCTGTGCTCCTTCCCTCTTCTGGGTCGTTGACCAATTTGAACAAACCATTAAAGTTTTTCAACAATTCACACTAAATCGACTCGACTCGACTCGACATCACAAGCTCGCCTGACCTTGACCATGACCACTCAATAAACATACACACGACGCTCCATTATCCCTTGACGACTCCCTTCTTATTCCAATACCCTCGGGTCTTAAACCCACTCAGTCTTCTCCCTTGAACAGACGCCTCTTCCCCTTCCTCTTCATCACCGCGCTACGCCATGGCTCTCCTAGACGCCCCCGATGGTGCCCAAGCCTCCTCAGAAGGAGACGGCCAAGACACTTCAGAACCCCCCAGTAGTGACAGAAAGGCATCCATCATAACACCCAGTTACTCAGAAGCTCCTCGCCATAACGGTAGCATTGCGCCCATGAGTCCAGTTCTATCCGCATCGCATCCGAAGGAATCACAGCCACGTCCGCTCGCCAATGGCCACGCCAACCCCACACGGCGGGGGTCATCTATCTCACATTCTTCCCCCCACCACGAACCCCATCTTCAGGAGTCTGGCCATAGCCACAGAGACCTACACCCCCTGGTGGTACCTGGTCCAGCTATTCAAGTGCAGAGCTCGCATTCGACAACGACGTCCCCCTCACCGTCACCCACGAGTTCACCTTCTCCATCAGAGAGTAACCCATGGAGTGCCCCTCCGACGCTTCCCCCAAGCATACCACCCAGCCAAGCTCCGAGCAGAGCCGCTAGCATGTCGGGTATCAAACCTGATCTATCATCCCTGTTATCGTCCCCAGGTCCCACACCCGCTAATGGGTCAAAGAAAGATCACAATGCCCCTGCCACACCTGTTGAACCAAGTCCTGCACCTCGCAACAAGGGGCCTTCATCCATACACTCCAGCGAAGGTGGCAAGTTCAATCTCAAAGACCTCCTGGGTTCGGCGCCCAAGCTTTCCCGCAAATCATCCGCGCGCTCCTCCGCGAGCAGTAGAAAGTCCGATTCCGAAGGCGGCCCGAAATCAACTGGCGGAGAGAGCACAGGCCTGTTGAAGAAGTATGGTACCTGTGAGCGTGTGGCCATTGGAAAGGGGGCTACCTCCGTAGTTCGCCTTGCGCACAAATGGGATCGCACCGAAGAGAAGCTCTATGCCGTTAAGGTGATCCTTTTTTTTTTAATTCACCCCGATTCTTGTTAATCTTACGGAGACTTGCAGGAGTTCAGGAAGCGACGCAAGAACGAGTCAGAAAAGGAATATGTGAAGAAGCTTACCGCCGAATTCTGTATATCATCAACCCTGCATCACGTCAACGTTGTCGAGACCGTCGACCTTGTCCAGGACGAAAATCAGCACTGGTGCGAGGTCATGGAGTTTTGTCCGGGTGGCGATCTCTATGCGGCGATTAAGAAAGGGCGCATGTCCCCGAGCGAAATCGAGTGTTGCTTCAGTCAAATTCTGCAAGGTCTTTCGTACCTCCACTCCCAAGGTGTTGCTCACCGTGACATGAAGCCGGAGAATATTTTCTTCAATTGCACGGGTCAGCTGAAGGTAGGTTATACGGCATGTCTAGCGACTTCCGTTTGCTCATCCCGAGTAGATTGGAGATTTTGGCGCATCGACGGTATATCGTCTGCCTTGGGAGGCAACGGTACACATGTCTTCGGGCTTATGCGGTAGCGAGCCGTATATTGCACCTGAGCAATTCCTAGGAAAACGTAAGCTGAAATGTACCATCGTATCTTTGCCCCTTTTGATCACACTACGGCTCTCGCAGCGTACGACGCTCGTCTAGTCGACATCTGGGCGGCCGGCATTGTATACTATTGTCTGCACTTCCAAGAGCTGCCTTGGCGCGCTGCACAGGCGTCTGATGGCTTGTATGCAGCATATGCATCCGCATGTGCTAACCCCCAGCAGAGTGCTACGCCCCCGACGATCAACAACCTCAATCCTCGCTCATGTCGTTCCCTTATTCGACGCATGCTTGAGCCTGACCCGAAGCAGCGTGCATTGATTGATGAGTGCATATCGCATCCATGGGTGCGGACGATAGAGGTATGTCATTCGACCACGAAGCCGTCGCATAAACATGTGTACGCGGAGAGCCATGCGCGTTCGGTAATGCGCGGATGAGGAGGGGGTTGTTTGTATTTGGGAGATGTTCTCTTTTGTTTCTTTCACTCCTACCTAACTAGCTATTCCGCCTTGATAACGCTCCCATGATCGGTGATCTCGCCTGTGTTGCACTGTTGTCTCGGTGTACCTCTCTTAGTTTCGGGATTATGAAGCCCTATGCCGCTCACAATGCCTGATTCTCCTTTTCTCGTGCTTTCGCCTTCAATACACAACGTCGCAGAATTGCAGTATGCAGGGAGGATAGATTAGAATAAGGTCTGATCGATCTAGTATTAAACCATCCCACTCTCTCAAGGGGGGCACGCAGTTTCGGGATATCAGCGGAAGGGGAACGAATGCCGCATGGGACTGGTGCACCCTCTACATGTGTGGGGTGTCATGGATTATGTGCGCCTCAGGCACCGCCGAAACAAGGGCCAGGAAGGGCTTGGTTGGTACTTGTACACCTGGACGGTGGGTATCGAAAGTTACAGGGGACATCTAGCCCTCGACCAGCCTGGCCCCCAAACGCCCGGGCTCACATAGCCAAATCGGCATGATATTCCACACGGAAACGAATGGAATCATGTCGCTCAACACGAATGCGGGCTGGCCAGGGATCAGAATCACTCCTGTGAGTGAAATATCAGTCATCGATTCACGGCGATGGGAGAAGGGGTCCAAAATTGAATGATGCCACGCTCGCTGATTGTGCGGTGGGGAGGGGGAAGCCTCGCGAGCAGTGGATTTGTCGACCGCGACAACATTACGTTGAGGTGTTTTGGCGACCCCTCAATGATTCTTTTCCATTAACCCCATAGATTTTCGTCGGTTCTCTGCGGGTGCCGGCTTCGCTTCCTTTCGGTTTCGTTTCTGATCTGTCCCTTCGATTTACGATAAGCGAATGTAGAACTGGGAGACCAATCGCTCGAGGGTTGCCAAGTGGCTGCTTCCTCACCGGTGAACTGAATGTGTCCGAGTCACGCAGCCCCGTTCCACTAGTACAATGCTGTAAAGTTAAACGTACAACCGCGTTGCTCAGAGCTCCAGCAGCGGCAAGAGTGCGGTTTTGAGTGTTCGCTTTGCACAAATATCAGTCTTGATTGACGCGCTGCACTGTGCCCCAGCTCAAAGCATGCATATGCACGTGCTTGGGCGCATAGTTAAATCACCCGGGGCCACTTGGGTTGAAGCGTGTGCCTCCTCGCCGTCGTTAAGGCATTTGCATAAACTATGTATATTTTTATACAAACTACAAAGAAATGGCGGGGCATACTGCGCTTGACTGCGGCGGTGAGCGGCCCGGAGTGGTTCGGCTAGGCCAGGTTATATAATAAAGAGCCATTTTGACCGGACCGACAATCACCCGACTGGTGCCAACAAGGTGGCCTTGCCCTTTAGCCTGCTTAAGTTCCCAACTTCTCCGTCCCCATGTCAAGCGCCAACCTCGACGTAAACATACTATATTACTGTGTGGCATACTCTCTGGGCTGACTGTACTGCGTTTGTTTCCAGCGTGCGATCGAACTCGTGCAGATTGCAATTGACGAAGACAAAACGCAGAACTACGCCGAGGCATACAAGCAGTATCAGAATGCCCTCGACTATTTCATGCTCGCACTTAAATGTTTGTCTATCCCCTACCCTTTTTACTCTTCTTTAGTGCCAACAAGAAATACCACACAAAAAATTCGAATGTGTAGATGAGAAGAATGAACGATCAAAGGCACTTATTAGGGCCAAAATTGGGGAGTACCTCGGTCGTGCCGAACAACTCAAGGAACACCTGTCACAAGTAAATGAAAAGCGTGCGCGGCGAGCGATAGGAGCAAATGGGATGGCGAATGGCGGACCCGGTGGTGAAGGGAAGAAGTGAGTGTTTCTCCATTCCGAACCCCGTGTGGTGCAGAACGACGACGTGACCGCGCGTCGACCCTTTGCAGGAAGGACGATGAAGACGGCGATCAAGATCCCGAGGTGAAAAAGCTGCGCGCGGGTCTCACGAGCGCGATCCTCGTGGACAAGCCCAACATCCGCTGGGATGACGTCGCGGGGCTCGAGATGGCCAAGGAGGCGCTGAAGGAGGCCGTCATCTTACCCATCAAGTTTCCCCATTTGTTCACGGGAAAGCGCACGCCCTGGCGAGGCATTTTGCTCTACGGCCCACCGGGGACGGGGAAGAGCTACCTCGCCAAGGCGGTGGCGACGGAGGCGAAGAGCACGTTCTTCAGCGTCAGCTCGAGTGATTTGGTTAGCAAATGGCAGGGTGATTCGGAGCGGTACGCTCACTTCATTGTTTGTTCGCGTTGGAATCGAATCGACCCTCCCCTTCCCTTCCATCACCTGTGACACCGCAGACTTGTCAAGCAACTCTTTCAGATGGCACGCGAGTCAAAGCCCGCCATCATCTTCATAGACGAGGTGGATTCGCTCGCCGGTACTAGAAATGAAGGAGAGTCCGAGGGGTCACGCCGCCTCAAAACGGAATTTCTCGTACAGATGAACGGCGTCGGCCACGATGACACTGGCGTGCTTGTACTCGGTGCCACAAACATCCCATGGCAATTAGATCCGGCTATCAAACGACGGTGAGCCTCTTTCTCGCCAAGCGATTTGCGAATATGCGAACTTAGTTCGTTTCTGGAGATTCGAAAAACGTATATATATCCCGCTCCCCGGAACAGATGCTAGGAAACACATGTTCGAGATACACATTGGAACGACGCCATGCGAGCTCACACTAAAGGATTACCGTACATTAGCGATACGTTCCGAAGGGTACGTCTGCGATACCTATGACACAACTTCTCGTTGACTTAGCCCTACCTCATAGTTACTCTGGTTCTGATATCGCCGTCGTTGTACGCGATGCTCTTATGCAACCTGTCCGCAAAGTCCTCTCCGCCACACACTTTAAACCCGTTCAGCCCGACCCAGACTCGGCGGTCATCAAATGGACGCCATGCTCACCTGGCGATCTAGATGCCGTCGAGAAGAACTGGACGCAAGTCGAGAGCGACGAATTGCAAGAGCCACCATTACGTTTTACCGACTTTGTCAAGTCGTTGGAGAGTGTACGGCCAACGGTCAGTCAGGAGGATATCAGAAAGCATGAAGAATGGACCAAGGATAGCGGTGAGTCCTGTGGCCGCGCTGGTTTCTTACTCTGGTTGACGGATCCCGATTTATTAGGAGCTGACGGTGCATGATGACTTACGCAGTGGAGAGAGGACTTTACACACTGTAGCGATCGCTATCACCATTTTTATTTTTTTTACTTTTGGATCTCCTGACTCGACCATTGACCATTACGCAGGTTGTGTATCATGTCCGTTTACAATATTCAGTTCTTTTTTCATGACGCTCGATTGGAGGCCAGCTGGCGTCTTTGTCTGGTAGCCTATCTTCGAACACCACCCATACAATCCCCTATCGCCGGATCCCCAGTCCAAACCACTGGATTCGCTGTACTGTTCCTTACGCCCGTGCCGTGATGCTTTTGCGCCTTTGGAGCTCCTCGGGCGCGTGACAAGGGGAGGTGGCTTGATGGCACCCTGCGTAGATACGCACGGACCCTGGCATCCCCGAGTCTTTTACGTGGTGGTGGTGCTCCCTCGTGTCCCCACGGGTAGTGGCGTGAAAACCAGCGAGGCTACATACAGGCACGCATCATTGATGAGAGATTGTTGAGAAACTCCTGGAGACGTTGTGGAAGGGTCCGGCGCACAAATACCTCACAACCAGGGTCAGCCACTTGCCCTGTGGCAGGTCGCGATATAGCATCCGTGTCCTCTCAGGCAAAGTTGTACGTTATTTGAGTCTGGCCGCTGACACGTTGGATGGATTTCATTCGTGCGTGGAAGGGGTGGGTGGAGCGGGCACCTTCGAGTGGTCTTAGAGGGCCGTACTCGTGTTATCCTCTGGAACATTCTTATCAGAGCTGGTCGCCTTTCCATCCGCTGTGTGTACCTATGCCGCTGGCTTGAGGGGTGGCCGATTGGGCTCTCAATGGTAAAGTCAATTCGTAACCCTAGAATTCCGCCGTGCATGTCTCACGCCTTCCTGCAGGATCACGGAAGCTTAGTAGGAGAAGTTCCTCCTCATACCACTGTGTGCCTCGACCAATCGGTCACTCCGAAACTCGGTGAGTCATATTTCCTTTCTAGATTTCTAGCTACGTCAAGACGCCACGTAACGAGAACCGGTCTACTGCCACATGGACAAAGATGAAGGTAACGGTTCGGGAGGTGATGTTGATCATACTTGATGTCTGTGCAACGGCGGAGAAACTCATGCTTTAAAAAAATCACAGGATAGGTCTACTACTCATGTTTATCATGGAGCCCTACGGAAAGTCTGCGGGGTGGTGGTCATGAAACCATTCGGTCATGCTCTGTACTTTGCTGTGCACCACAGGCGTTGAAGATCGGAACTCTGAATACTAGCGGCACAGCCCTTCAAATTCACAAACGTGCCTCCAAGGCTTGAATTACACACCCGCCCTGCCGGCGATTTTTTAAATAAAAAATTCTGCTGTACTACCAGTAGTGCCTCTAACCCCCTTGAGGACTTTGGCCCGCAAAGACCGCTCCACTTTCGCGAATTACTACTAGGTATTGAGCTTGCGCCTCGACTTGGAGATCCGCAGGGGGCGCTTGATTCCGACGGGTCCAGTAGTACAGCTGTTGTACAATGAGGGCGCGGCGGCCGAGCGGGGTTCATTGAACCAACTACTGTAAGCAGAAGCACCGGTCGGGGACGACCACTACCGTAGTACAGCTAAGAGGCC
>Ga0307510_10011603_pt1 | contig 10457 bp, 9 predicted proteins | sample 12_EM_MG_FD_207224 | JGI IMG/M metagenome (GOLD analysis project Ga0307510, IMG submission 207224) | Populus trichocarpa ectomycorrhiza microbial communities from riparian zone in the Pacific Northwest, United States - 12_EM | ecosystem: Host-associated > Plants > Roots > Unclassified | place...
TTTTGGGTCAGTTTTGAGTGGACCTCATTTAAGTCCACATAAGGGGTCCATTAGGGTTAACTTTTCAAGAACTATTTAAACTCATGTAAGCCAAAATTTCGGCAGCTTTGATGATAATTACTTCTGATTTTTTTAGTTTTAACGTGTGAGAGTGATTCTTGCATTCTTCAATTCTTGAATGAACTGAATCTGACTTATCGAAGATTAACTGGCTTCGTGGCGTCATTCTACTCAATCCAATAGTGTTGGTGCCTTGGGGTAGGTTTCCATTGTGTCACACTCCTATCAGACCTATTTCAGCTTTCCAGGATCAGATCTCAATCTTGATTGTGGGTTGCGTGACCACGTGATCACAAGGTTCACATCAGGGGGGGTCCATTAGGGTTTATCTAAGTCTATAATTAGTATAAATAAAGGCATAACCAAACATGTAAGTTAGACAATTCAGATTAATAAAACTTTTTATTTGCCGCACTTGTTGTGTGTTGGTGGGATAATCTCCCTTCCTTGGTTCTCTAAAGAACTGAAAACGACTTATCGAAGAACAACTTGCTTCGTGGCGTCATCCTTATACTTCTTATTCGCGAATCAACATTCGTTAGGTGGGGGTTTTCTGTTTTCAATAGTGGTGGTGCCTAGGTACAAGTTATCTTTGTGTGACACTCCTATCAAACTTGATTTACTTGGCTTTCCAGAAATTGGTGTCTTTACATGTGAGTTGCTTGACCGCGTGATCAAAAGGTTCGCATCAACTTTCGCTCTTGGACCTTCACACCGCATACCGCTGCCTTTCTTGGTACTCCTAGGGTGAGATGCAAAATGAGATTCATGTACTTCTCTTTACACTTCTTCCTTAAGTGCTTCATCCCTTGGTAGGTAAATCCATATGCCCATCGCCACCAACCCTTCTGGTAACATTTGAAATGGTGTTTGAATACCTTGGTCCATCTTTTCCTTTACTTTCCTCACTTCTTTATCCATCTGTTGAGCCTCCAAGACCTTATCTCGTAGTATAGATCATATTTTTATCTGAGTCAATAATGACCCTTCCGACCCCACGATTAGCTGTAAATTCATCCTTTTCAACTCTCTAAGGCCATCCCGCCCTTGTTCCTCCATATTACTTACTATCGCTTTCCCTTTTCCAGCTTAAAGCATCATTAACTATGTTAGCGTTTCCAGGGTGATAATCAATAACACAATCATAATCCTTTATCAACTCCACCCATCTCCTTTGTCGTATGGTTAACTCCTTTTGTGACATCAAATACCTTAAGCTCTTATGATCTGTAAAGATTTGAATTTGCGACCCATACATAAAATGCCTCTAAAACCGAAGAGCAAACACTACCGCCGCAAGTTCCAGGTTATATACGAGGTAATTCACCTCATGTGGCTTCAGTTGTCTTGAGACATAAGCAATTACCTATCCGTGTTGCATCAATACACACCCCAAACCCTTTTGGGAAGCATCACTGTATACTATAAATGCTTTTAACCCTAAAGGAAGAGCCAATAATAGGGCTGATATGAGCCTTCTTGATATGGTTCAGCCTTGTGATACGACCCAAACAAGGTCAGATTCGGATTTTTGCGTAAAATGCGAAACAGTCCAAGTTTACGACAACAGTCATAATTCTCAATCCGACCATTGGATCGAGCTACAATGTTACGTGGACTCTCCAGACATGTTGTCCTACATTAAATTTCAGGTCAATCAGAGTTCGGGAAGGTATGGAAATACTGGTCAACAGAGGTTGTATGAATTTTGTTATTTACTTCCTTTTGACTTGTGAACTTTCTATTTGGTTAGGATTCTTTTCCTACAAGGATGTGGCAGCTGGTTTTGGGAATTTTCTAGTTCCACAAAGATCTTTAAGGAGTTCTAATATAATCTCCAAGTGTGGCAATGATTTATTAATGTTTCAGAATCCTTTTCTTATAAGGATTTCTTATTCATCCTAGTTACACAAGGAAAGAAGGCTAGTGTTATTTAATGACAAAATAGTTATTTTTATTATTTTCTTTCATGTTTGGGCTTAATTAAAACTTTGTTTTGAGCTAGGATCCAAGGCTTGTTTGGATCAGGTTATGGCCTTTTCAGTTTAGGGTTTTTGGGTTAGTTTTGTATGGGGTCAGTTCAGCCCACAAGGGTAGATCCATTAGAGTTACTTTTAAGAACTATTTAAACACATGTAACCTAAATTCCAGCAACCTTTGATGATTATTACTTCTGAAATTTTTCAGTTTTTATGTGTGACAGATTGTTGAATTCTTTATTTCTTGAACGAACTGAATCTGACTTATTGAAGATTAACTGGCTTCATGGCGTCATTCTACTCATTCCAATAATGTTGGTGCCTTGGGGCAGGTTTTTCATTATGTCACACTCCTATCAGACATATTTTGGCTTTTCGGGATCATATCTCAATCTTGATTGTGGATTGTGTGACCACGTGATCACGAGGTTCACATTACTTCTTTTCAGCTTCTTAAAACACTCATTGCATTCCTTTAACCAAACAAACCTAACTTCCTTACAAGTTAATAGGGTCAGATGGGATGTTATTGTGGAAAATCCTTCAATACATCAACGATAATACCTTGCCAATCCTGAGAAACTACGGATTTTAATCACATTGGTGGGTCTTTCCCAATTCAAAACTACTTCTACCTTTCTTGGATCCACAAGTATCCCTTCTACAGAAATGACATATCCTAAAAATACCACCTCCGTAAGCCAAAATTCACACTTATCTAGTTTTGCATACGACATATTCTCCCTCAAAACATGTAACACACCTCAAATGTTGCTTGTGTTCTATATAAGAGTTAGAATACACTAGTATATCATCGATAAACACTACCACATACTTATCCAAATATGCTTGAAATACCTTATTCAACAAATCCATAAACACTACTGAGGCATTTGTCAACCAAAAAGGCATCACTAAAAATTTGTAATGTCCATAACAAGTCCTTAAAGTAGTTTTCTATATATCCTAATCCTTAATCCTCAAATAGTGGTACCTAGACCTCAAATCTATCTTGGAAAAGACTATGACACCTTTCAATTGATCAAACATATCGTCTATTTGTGAAAGCGGGTACCTATTCTTCACAGTTACCCTCTTTAGTTAATTGTAGTTAGTGTCAAATCTATCTTGGAAAAGACTATGACACCCTTCAATTGATCAAATAGATCGTCTATTTGCAAAAACGGGTACCTCTTCTTGTTACCCTGTTCTGTTAACTGTAGTTAGTGCACAACCGAAAGGTACTGATGCGAACCTCGTGATCACATGGTCACGCAACCCTCACGCAAAGACACCAATTCCCAGAAAGTCAAGTAAATCAGGTTTGATAGGAGTGTGACACAAAGATAACTTGTACCTAGGCACCAGCACTATTGGAAACAGAGACCCCCACCCAACGAATATTGATTCGCGGACGAGAAGTATAAGGATGACGCCACGAAGATAGTTGTTCTTCGATAAGTCATTTTCAGTCCTTTAGAGAACCAAGGAAGGGAGATTATCGCACCAATACACAACAAATGCGGCAAAGAAGTTCATTGATCTGAAAATTACGTAACCTTACATGTCTGGTTATGCCTTTATTTATAGTGACTCCAAACTAAAATAAACCCTAATGGACCCCTTATGTGGACTTATATGATGCCCACTTACAATTAAACCCAAATAATATAAATAAACCCTAAACTAAGAAGAAAATAATAATAACAATAATAAATCCGAATTTAATATCCTAAATATAATAGGATCAGATTTGTTGCTCTTTAGAAGTCCCATATAAGCTAGGAGAATCAAATCTGAAGGTAGAATTAATTCTGAAATCTTTTTTCCTTTTTTTTTGTAGCTATGATGAATAAGGAATCCTTGTAAGAAAAGGATTCTAAAACATTTATGAATCCTGGCCACACTTGGAAACTATGTTGCAGCCCATTGAAGATCTTTGTAGAAATAGGAGATTCCTAAAATAAGCTGCCACATCCTTTTAGGAAAAGAATCCTAGCCAAATAGGAAGTCCACAAGTCAAAAGGAAGTAAATAACAAAATTCATACAGCCTTTGTTGACCCGTGTTTTGATGCCTTCCCGAACTCCGATTGACCTGAAATTATAACCCAACATAGGACAACATGTCAGAAGACTCCATGTAAACTTTCAGCCCGATCCAACAATCGGATTGAGAATTATGATTATTTCTGTAAAACTGGATAGATGCACTTTTTACGTCAAAATCCGAATTTGACCTTTCCTGGATCGTATCAGTAGGGAATACAATTTCTTCCACAAAGCTTTTTCTTTTACTCCACATATCATTGCTTCAAAGGCCATATGCTTTATTAACTTCTCAACTTTGAGCATTTCCTTGTTAAACCTCTTAAGGCATGCTTGTATGAGTTTATTTTTCGCCAAAGTGACCCCAAAGAGTTTTGGGAAATTCTTTTTGGCTGGGATGCTAGTGTTGAAATAGGCCACTACTAGGTACAAAGGTTGCCAAAACTTGTAACAGAGCCTAACTCTAAATTGTTATACCACGCCCTTATTGATTCCCTAAAGGTCGTAGGGAGAATCTTACATATGACATAACTATCCTGGATGACCAACTCTATGCTGCTTTATATTTTTTGCACATGTTCACTTGAGTTGTAAAACTATCATAATTATCCAATGTCATTCTAGTAGAGGTGTAGTCCTTGGGTATATGAGTGTACAACACTCATCTGGATATGAGAGATTCTTTGATCTGATGAGAGGTATGGACCTCCTCCTATATATACTCTCCTTCTAGATGCTTTCCACTCCTATGCCTATAGGGTTCTAGAGAGCTTGAAGTTTCTGGCGTGGAGTGGCACAATACATGGATAGCTTCTTTTTTGTTTTGCCCAGATGGATGTCTAAGAAATCCACTATGTACTTGAACGTCATAAGAGAGCGTATGCTCCTTAGAATGGTTAGATGATCTTTGAGGCCAAAAACCCTTTATAGACTTATTTTGCCCACAATTCTCCGGGTAGTGTAACCTTTTATAGGCACTAGGTGTGACCTGTTGCTGGAGAGGTGATTAAGAGGATACAAAACTTGTTAAGGTGGCACTAAAACTTGTTGAGGTGTTTTTTCTTTTATATGCTGATTCGCCAACACTACTTGGATGAGGAGCTACACATGAGCAATAAGTTACTAAAGTGTTGGCTATGCAGGAGTGTATATAGGAATATCAATAAACCAATAGGGTAATTAATGGGTTTTTTAAAGGTTTCCTACAGACAACGTTAACTAATGATGTCTTAAAACCTAATATGTTTAAGGAACAAGTTGTTTGATATTTTGATAGTGGTTAATCAAATGTTAATAGCATTAATCTCCTTCTCCTTAGCAAAGGAAGTATAAAACTAATGGAAAAACCTTAGTACTTGTAAAAATTGTCCCTATTGGCGGGACTTAAAAACCCTCAAACAATAACGTTAGTAACTTGAACTGAGAATGAATATAAATAAAAGCTAAAAATAAGAGTGTTTGTTCTTGTTTTTGGGTATCATTAATACTCTGAAATATATAATTTTTTTTTAGTAGGAAATTTTTTAAACCTTTTACCTGGATGGTTCAAGGGGTATTTATAACTCCTGAACCTTGTTGTGTTTAGGAAGTGGAAAGACTATGAAGTCCTTTGCTTCTGATGGCAATAATAAGGGATAAATATCTCTTACACATCATTAATGAGATGAAAAATGTGTTAAGTCCCTCAAGAAACCTTTTATACATTTGTAGACGTAGGGAAATTATTATATTTGTCATGAATAATTCGTATACATAGAATCATATGGTCCTAAAATAGATTTATAAGTCCAACTAGGTCTGACGTGTAGTCAAACCAAGAAGATATAAGTTTGGTGTCTCGCTAGACCCATAGTGACTAGGGCTTAGCTCATGGCTGTACCCAAGTGCATTAGGTGGAGCATCTTGTTGGATCCATGGTAGCTTGGGCTAAGCTCATGGATGAATAGGATCTGACATCTTGCTAAACTCACAGTGACTTAGGCTCAGCTCATAGCTGAACTCAAGTATATTTAACTCATAGTTGAACCCAGGTCTGACATCTTACCAGACCCACGATGATGTGGGGTCGTCTTATGATTGAACCCTTGTATATTTGATTTGGTATCTTACTAGACCCACGGTGACTTGGGCTCAACTCATGGCTAAATCCAGGTATATAGGGTGTGACATCTTGCCAGATCCACATTCGATTGGGCTAACACTTTATCTATGGATTTGAACTCTTTCAAAGCACAAGAAAAACATCGAGTCAAAAATACTAACTCATTGGTTAGTAATGTAGTTAGTTATGATATGTCAGTTATGGATTTATTACAAATTGGCTACGAAGATAGTTTTATAGAAATATTTATAGATCCAAGGAACAAAGTTAAGACCATGATGGAGTTAGGTGGTGTAATATGAGAAATATGATAAAAAGATTCTTAACTTTTGAGTCAATCATTGGATCGTACTTAAATTTTGCCAAAAGGTTTCAAAGATCCTAATTCTATAAGAACTTTGACTCGCTATAACTAGATGAGGTCGGGAAAACCTTCATATTAAGTCTAGAATGTGTTGTTCGAGCTAGTTTTGTTATTTTTCCCTTTTAATTTTGGATTTCTTAGATTTTAGGATTTTTATTATTTTTTCCTTTAATTTTGGTTTCTCAATTGTGTTCATGTTAGTTTTCTGGTTTGGTTAAAATTAAGAGAGGCAAACTACATGATAAAATTAAAGTTTTGTATGGTGATCCCTTTTTGTAAAGTTTTGTGTTATTTGTGCTTGATTTTTTATTCTATTTATGTCTATGTCATTTAGATAGAAAAAAAAATGTACCTATACAATTGAAAATATCCCAAAACTAATTAAAAATCTATATGTTAATTTTTTTATTAACGTGGGTGTCTGGGTCAGCTTGTGCGCAACTCGACTAATCCCACGGACCCTAAAGTTAACAACCATGTGCGCCTCCAGTGGCCCTGAGGTTTGTGAGACTCGAACTAGTGACCTCTAGGGAGCAAACCTAGGGTTTGATTAGTTGAGCTACACCCCTCAGAGTTAAAATATATATATATATATATATATATATATATATATATATATATATATATATATATATATATATATATATGGGTGCATGTGTGTTTGATTTAATACAAATTATTTTACTATTAAATAACTTTACAATCTACTTTAGCATCAGTACTAGTAGATTAGTAGAGTAGTTACCAGTGCCAAATCATAGAAATTGAAATAAAACATGTATCAAGCGCTAGCAATGCATGTGCTGGTTTTCATTTCAGAGTTGCCATTTGCAAGGTATTTGTTTGCTTTGAATTTGAAATATTGTAATCAAAACCCTTTAATTCTCCATAGCTCATTGTGTTTTGCCCGGGTTTGTTTTAGATTGCCATGTACTTTATGATATTTGATGCAATAATTGGGTAGTTTCGGATCTCTGGAATAACATAGGTACTGTTTTCAACTTGTTTGAACTTTGAATCTATTAAATATTATGGTGTAGAATATTTTTTAAAAAATATTTTTTATTTAAAAATATATTAAAATAATTTTTTTATTTTTTTATTTTTAATATTAATATATTAAAACTATCGAAAAACATTAAAAAAAATACCAATTTGATGTTTTTTTAAATAAAATATATTTAATGCTTTTTATAATTTTAATATGTTGATATAAAAAATAAAATCTAAAAAAATAATTTTAATATATTTTTAAATAAAAAAATTCTAAAACACACACTTGATATCCATTTAAAAATATTAAATACACACTTAATATTCATTTTGAAACGAGTTCTAGTGTCATCTCACCTCAATTCCAAACATTAACTAAGCAATTTTAGTACTAGCTTTTGTGTTTTAAAAATATTTTTGAAAAAATTTAAAATTTTTTTTCTTTACATTAGATTAATAATTTTTAATGTTTTCAAATCATTTTAATATGCTGATGTTAAAAATAAATTTTAAAAAATAAAACAAATATTATTTTAATATATTTCTAAACAAATAATATTTTAAAAAATAACCATATCTATAATTCCAAACAAGTTTATACTTATTTAGAACATTTATAGAATATGTTTGGGAACGCGGTGCAAACCGCGTTCCCAAAAAATTCAATTGTTTTTGTTAAAATTTAATATATTTTGTATGTTTTAGATCGTTTTGATGTGCTGATGTCAAAAATAATTTTTAAAAAATAAAAAAACATCATTGACATGCATTTCGGCATGAAAAGTTATTTGAAAAGCAACCGCAACCACTCTGCTAAATACTCTATTAGTCACACACCCACACTCTCAAAGGGGGCTCTTACTTTGGTAAAGCGTCTTGCTTTTGGCCTTGTTTGTTTCAAGGAAACCAAATTCCTGGAATTCACTTTCCTCATTTTCCCATGTTTGGTAACCCTCCGGAAAGTTAGTCAAAGGAAAATTGTTTCCGGTCAAAATAAAAAAACTGCCTTTTATCATAGGAAAGTGTTTTCCTTTCCTTGTCAAAAGGAAAACACTTTCCTATCTTTACATAAAACACTTCTCAAACCCCCCCTCTCTGTGTATCTCTTGCCGAAAACAATTGAAGCAACAGTTGAAGCAGGAAGAATTGAGAATCATATCTCTGGAACACTCTTTATTTCAGGTATTTTTTTTCCTCAAATTTCTCTATTTCTCTATATTATTTTCTTTATGTTTTTATCTTCTTTGTTAGATCTGTAAGAGTTATAGCAAAAAATCCTTTGATCTTGTTTAATTTGTTGTGTCTATTCCGAAAAAAACTATTATTTCTCTGTTTTTGTATTTGTTGTCAAACAATCCATCATGGTTTATCTTCTGCCTGCCAAATGTTTTCCCATACCCAGTTTTCTTCTTCCATGTTCAAACAAGTTCACAGAAAAAACCAACCAAATTCATCACAAGCAAGCCATAAAAAGCACATTTTTTCCTTCACATTCGACAGCTTCTTTAGAGAAAAAACAATCCCCAAACTTCCCCATCCAGTCCCTACCCTGTTTCCCCGTCCTCGGATCCAGCACAAAGAGAGAGAGGCAAAGTAAAAGGGGGGGATCAGTGAATCTGTTGTTTGCTCTCTTTTTAATTCACTTTCCCAGCGTTATCAGTACATGTAGCCGGGGGAGAGAGGGATGAGAACTAGGAAGGAGGAGCAGGTCCTTGAGGTCTAGCCCTCCTGCCCCTTGCCCCTTGAATCTGTGATTTTGTCCTGCTTCCTTAGAGAACAGGGGAATGGCGAGAGAGAACCGAGAGAGAATAGAGGAATTAGAGAAAGAAAACCGAGAGAGAACAGCCAAGAGAGAAAGTTAAGGACTTTAGAGAACGAACAGTGAATGGCGAGAGAGAACAAAGAAAACAGGAGGGGAAACCGAATGAGGGGAAACCTAGGGGAATTAGAGACGATAGAGGGGAAACCAGGGGAATTAGAGAATGAGGGGAAACCGATAGAGGGGAGAGTTAGAGAAAATAGAGAAACCCATGAAATGTTGTCTTAATTAAACCGACAGAGGGGAGAGTTAGAGAAAACAGAGAAACCCATGAAATGTTATAGGAGAGAGTTAGAGATTTGCAATGCAAGAGCTGGGGAACGGTGGGGTATTTTTATAAAGGATCATAAGGAGCAGCCTTGCCTGCCTATTAGTGCCTAAACTCAACAATCTCCATGGTTATAACTAACAAATCAAAATAGAATTGAACTGAACCTAGCCATGAACTCGATCGTGTGTTGTGTTACTGCATGCAGGGTAATTTTTGAAATTTATTTTTATTTAATTATTCGATAATCAGATTATTTTTAAGAATTAAAATGATTTAAATTATAGAAAAATATAATTGATCTTATTGATCGTTGTGAACTTATGAATTGTATAATTTTCAAAAGAGTTTTATCATCGAGAAATTGAATTTTATGGTCTTAAATAATATATTTTAAGACATTGTTTGTTTAGGGAATCAGATATCATTGCCATAACTATTATACATTGTCAGCTTCTTTGAGCATAATTTATTGTATTGATTGTGTAAGTATTTTATATGCTTTTCTTAATATTTATTTCCCCAAATTTTTAGGTTTTGTTATCAGAAAACTTCACTTTCATGTTATGGATAGTAAGATAATTCATGCAGCATGTATGAGAGCAGCTGTAACTGTGATAGCTACAGGGGTAGCTATTATTGAACAAGAAAGAAATAGAATTTATATACCAAGAGAACCATGTATAAATGCAATTGCTTAACGAGAATTCTATATTGACAGCATTTTGAATCGAGGTGATAGACATTGCGTTGAACAAATTCGTATGAAACCTGTTGTCTTATATAGATTGTGTGATGTTCTCACAAGTCGTGACCTATTACGATC
>Ga0307510_10011604_pt1 | contig 10457 bp, 4 predicted proteins | sample 12_EM_MG_FD_207224 | JGI IMG/M metagenome (GOLD analysis project Ga0307510, IMG submission 207224) | Populus trichocarpa ectomycorrhiza microbial communities from riparian zone in the Pacific Northwest, United States - 12_EM | ecosystem: Host-associated > Plants > Roots > Unclassified | place...
AGGCAAGTAATATGCTATTGTATAACTAATTGCAGATTTGCATGGCTTTGTATAATAACTATAAATACACAGAATCCAACCTTAAAGGGTTGAGCCATTCTTCTACAATATTTTCTTTATTCTTTCAGTTGGTTTTGCTAAATGTCCAGTTTCTTACTTGTTATGTTTTCAGGCTGCCTGTTGTTGTTTGTGGCTGTTGTCGTTTTTGTTTGTATGCTAATGCAAATGGTGTGGATTCCTCTTATTCCTATGCCCTGCTTGGGTTTGATCCGGTGGTCTTTCTTTGGTTTGCTAAAGTTGTTCCTACTCTAGCTTCCTGAAGTTGGTTGATGGTAATTTGCTTGCCTGGACTGTTATGCTGCTCATTCCTACTATGTTGAATTGGTTGTTGGTGTATTAAGGTTGCTCCTTGGATTGGTGATTGACGTCCCTGTTAATAAGGGGTCTTTCCCCCTCTGCATGCTTCTCTACTATTGGATGTGCAGATTACAACTGGAATGATCTTGGTTTGATGGTCTTCACTGTGGGTAAAGGTTGTTTCAGGGTGCTAGCTAGCTTGTTCATTTATGCTTGTCTGTTGAAAATTGGTTTTGGTTGGTTATGATTGTTCGAGCTCTCCTAGGCCACTTTGTGGATGTGGTTGTGGTTGTGGCTGTGTCCACTCTGTGATGAGGGATTTACCTTATTGCTGCTGGATGTCTGCTTCCACACTGGAGTCTGCTGAAAGCAATAGCTTCCAGTCTATTCAGTTTGCATGTCATGGGCTTCTATTGTCCTGCTGCTAGTCTTTTTCTTGGTCTTGGTGCCTCCCCTTTTGTTTGGGAGGTTTGCAATTGCTACTTGTTTTCTGGCTAGATGGTGTGACTGCTGGGATGGCCTTTGTTTCAATGGCTGCTATTGCTATTGAGTGGTTATGTCATGGCATTGAGTTCTTCAAGCCTCTTCGTGTGTGGTTATGCTGACTGTTTCTAATCCCTTTGTCTCCATGTTTTGGTGGCTTCTAGGTTTGGTTGGAGTCATTGTTGTGTTATGTTCGCCATATCCTTGCTATTATAGCTGGTTATCTTCATAGCTGCTATATGTAGATTGTTGTTTGTTTAGATGCCTCTACATGTTTTGGCCCTTTGCAGTTGGCTGCTGTGCTGTCCTCCTGGCTCCTATTTTGGTGTTTCTTCTTGCTGTATATACCGTCCTGGGTGTTGCTACCTTGGTACATTTTGTATGCTCATTTGTTGTCTGTTTGGTGCTACTGGCTTATATATTTACAGGTTGTTCATGTTGTTGCATGTGTCTGCTGGTTTGCTGGCCGGGTAGCCTTTTGCTACTGATTTGAAGATTGGCTACTGAAATTCCCTTTGCTGGACTGGATGTCTTCCTTGCTGGAGTTGTTGCTCCCTCTCTATCGTGCCTGTACATGGATTCATTGTTGCAGGGTTAATGCCATAGTTTGCCTGCAGAGACTTGTGTGTTATCCTTGACCAGTTGTTGTATAGGTTGTTTTTAATTATTATGATCCCTCTTACTTGTTTGTTTGAATGTTGCTTTGTGGAGATGCAGGGAGCATGTTTCCTTTTTGTTATTCAAGGGAGCCTGTTCCCTTCGTTCGCTGATATGTACATGTTTATATATTCTAACTTTCTTATTTCCAGTTTGTTTCACTTTTGATCTATACAATTTCTTACATTTAAAAATAATAATAATTTACTGCTCAACTTGAACTTGTGAGGATCCTATAGTAAAAATAATTTGCAATATAAGAAACACTGTTTAACAATTTATGTCTAATTGGAATAATAATTATTAAATTATAAATAACTTTAACCAACAATTAATTACTTTTATTAATCCAATGATATCCTAACTAACAGTACTCTTAATTTTTTATATCATTCAAATCAATTACCTAAAAAATCATCCGGGTCATCTATTACTCTGATGTTCCTAATTCTTTTAAGGCAAATTTATCATATAAAGTTTTGGTCATCAATCATTCTAACACCTATAGTACTGCTCACGGAACTAGTCCATTTTAAATTCTTAGTCGTCAGATAAATGACACCTTTAGTACCACTCAAGTATTAGTCCATTCTAAATTCTCAATCGTCAGATAAACTGATACCTCTTGTGCCACTTTAGTACTAGTAAAATTTAAATTCCTGGTTGTTGCAAACCTCTTCATTACATTGTTAAACAACCTCCAACAAAGTAGATAGCAACCTGAAAAGCTGAAAATTAGATTTGATAGAATTTTGACCCAGAGGTAACCCTATACCTAAGAACCAAAGATATTGGAAAAAGACTTGGACTTAGAGATAACATTGTATTTACGAACCCTAAGTATGAGAATGATACCATGAAGCTAGTTAATCTTTGATAAATAAATGTATGATCTTTGTCTCTGCAAAGAAAGATTGTTTTGCCATAAAAAAGGGAAAAACTCACATTTATTCTTCAACTTGCTACTGAAATTTATAGCTCAAAAAAACATTTTATAGTATCCTCTAACTAACTCTTATGGGTCCCTTTTGGGTTATAAGCTAATAAGCCTAAACTAGTAATCTACTAACATAACTCCAACACTAAAATAAATCCCTAAACAATGTCTAATGGGCAGAATAAACCCAAATTAACAATAATTATTGAAAAATAAATAAATAAATAAAATGAGATGATAAAAAACAAAATTTTCATGCTAAAATTCCTGTATGTAGCTCAAATCGCTAATTGTTGCGCATTATTGGCAGATTTTAATCCCGACTTCAAACACATCGTTCTCTCTTGTATGGATGGATTACTAGACCTACCATATATGACTGGAAAAGCTTGATATGTCTAGTTTCCAACTCAACATAAATTACAGATAAAAATCCAGATGTAGCTCCAGATATGTTCCAAACAATACATAAAGGTCTAGTCTGGTAGATTGGACAAGATTCATCTAGTAACTTCAACCATTTGAAATAACATGTTTCTAAACTCCGTTTGACCTAAACATTTACCAAAATATGTATCCATGTGTCTATTATCTTCCTATAAAATATTAGCTCAATTCAAGGTATAGTTTGAGAGATATGCCTGATTTCACAAAATTAGCCAGTAGACATTTTAAAGTCAAATTCGAATCTGATTTAGTTCATATCATCCTCCATTTTTTTTTATGGAAAACATACTATAAAAGATTTGACAACAAATCTATATCATGAAAAACATATTCTAATATCAACCTTCACTAATTTAGAAGATTATAAAAGGAATGTTTACGACTACAAATCTTTTGTAACTATACTACCTTACGTGTCAAGATAAACACTCTGTTTTGTCTTTTATTATAGTAGCTTTCATAAACACCTGGTGATATTCAAACTACTGTCATCTTAACTGGAACATTCAGTTTTTAATAGTTAACACAGGAACTCCTTCTAGGAGTCTCCAGTGACACGAACCTTGTGATCACGCAACCCACAATTAAGATTAAGATCTGATCCTGGAAAGCTGAAAGAGATCTAATATGAGTGTGACACAATAAAAACCTGTCCCAAGGCACCAACACTATTAAAATAAAGTTGAATGACTCCACGAAGCCAATTAATCTTTGATAAGTCAGATTCAGCTTGTTCAAGAACCAAATAATGTAAGAATCTCTCACATGTTAAACTGAAAAGTTCAAAAGTATTATTCATCAAAGGTCAAGAATTTAGGTTTACATATGTTTAAATAGTTCTAAAAAATTAACCTTAATGGATCTATCTTTGTGGGCAAAATTGATCCACTTACAAAAACTACCCAACACCTTTATTAGAAGCTGAAAACAGAGTATTAATTAAGCCCAAACAAGTCTTGGGTTGTAGCTAATAAAATAAAAATAAGGCCTTTAAGTCTAAGTCTTGTTTTGCCATGAGAAGAGAAGAAGAAAAGAAAGCATTGCAGGTCTGACACAAGACTTATTTACAGCCTATAATGTTGCCCAATAATCCTAAGAACTAAAAGAGAAGTTGTCATCCATTTGATTTCCAAGTTAAAATAGGAATATAATCTCATCCTTGTATTTATTCTTCTTTTGAAAGAAAAAAGATGTTGCATTTAATGCTCCTTTTTGCCACCACAAGTTTTTCCTAGGTTAGCTTGGATTTTTTTTGTTTTCTTTGTTGTGTTTTCTCTTCACCTGACAAGGAAAATAACATAATAAATCCTATTATTTAAAGGAAATAATTAATGTTTCCACATATAATAAGAAATCCAAAACTAGTTAGGAATCCACAAAACAGATGAAAACATCATAGAATAAGGCTGGCTGAAACTGATACAAAATTAGCAGCCTTGCTGTTGAAACTTCATAGCCCAAATAAAGGTGGATTGAGTCCTTCTTGCACATAGATTAAATGTAACAAGGCCTTATCTTGATGCTCTAAAGGATTCCCAAGTTCAGCCTTAGCCGAAACTTGTACAACTAGTCCATTCAATACTTATTTCAAAAAGATTTGACCTTGAATTAAAACATGTATCAAACAAAGTAAAATCAACAATATTAAAGGTAGCACTAACACCATACTCAACTGGAAGACCAACTCTATAGGCATTGTCATTGATCCTCTCTAAAACTTGGAATGGACTATTACCACAAGGTTGGAACTTTGATTTTCTATGGTTAGGAAATCATTCCTTATGCATATACACTGCACCCAAACCCAATCATCGAGTTGGAAAACAACCTGTTTGCACCCTTTAATTGCTTTAGATGTGTACAACATGTTCCTTTTTATTATTTACAGCTAACCTCCCTCATAAAGTTGTCTCACCATCTTTGCTTTCTTTTCACTATCCAAACTTACTCATTCTTCCAAAGGCAAAGGAATTAAGTCCATAGGAGTTAATGGATTAAACTCATAAACAATTTCAAAATGAGAAAAGTTAGTGGTCAAATGCATAGCTATAAGTTAACTCAATAAAAGGCAAACATTCTTCCTAACCTTTTAGATTCTTTCGAATAATAACACACAAAAGTTGTGATAAAATTTTATTCACCACCTCAATTTGTCCATCTATTTGAGGATGACAAGTTGTTAAAAATAAGAGTTTAGTTCCCAACTTTCCCCGTAAAGTCTTCCAAAAGTAGTCAAGGAACTTGACATTATGATCTAAAACTATACTCTTAAGAATGCCATGGAAATGTACAATCTTCTTAAAGAACAAGTTTGCAATATGAGATGCATCATCAGTCTTGTGGCATGAAATGAAATATGTTATCTTAGAAAACCTATCAACCACAACAAAAATAGAGTCTCTACTTTTCTTTGACATAGGTAAACTTAAAACAAAGTTTATAAAGATATATGTAAACCCCGGGAAAAATCAAGGTTGGATTAAATTAAAGAAAATAAACTAAACTAAAAGTTGTGGGGTGAAATTATAAGAAAAGAAAAGAGGTATAACTTAATGATAAGAAGAAGAAAAAAGATGTGGGGAGGCAAAAATAATACACTTAAAGAAAATAGGGCCTAGATGCAAATAAGAATAATTATAGAGCTTAAATACCCCTCTTCTCACCAAAAATTTGCAGCAACCGTAAGGAAAGAAAAGAGGGAGTTTTTGTATCTATTTTTACAAATCATGAGAGAAACACCAAAATTTTAAGAACCCATCCAAGATTAAGGGTTATAGGTAGAATAGACACTTGTGGGCAAATGATTAACAAGAAAATTCAAACAAGAAGAGAAGAGGGGAGGGTTGGCTGTCATTACAAAGAAAAGGAGGGAGTTGAAGATCGAAACCTTGATTCTTACCGGGTAAGGTGTTCTAAAATGGTCTTATGAGTCGTTTCAAAGTCGATTATGAATTAATGCCTGGATGTTGAATTATAGATTAGGGTTCTTAGACTTAAATTGAGGAAAAATTATTAGTTGCTAAAATTAAATAACTTCATGTGTTGTGTGTAAATGGAAAGGTTGACGAACCTGGACAGTTTCATTTCTTGACTTTCAAAGAGATTTCAGGTAGGAGGATGAAGGAATTAGGATCAGGTACCTTCATAGAAATTATAGTTTTAGATGTTGACTAACTAAAGAAATTGATCTTGCTCAATTTTGAGTTATAGAACTCTAGCTATGAGTCACCAACCGAGACTAGGTCATGACAGACCTTGTAGGGTAGTAGGTCTGGTTCGTTTATGAGCAATTTTGACTCTCTTAGGGGCAGAACTGGGTTCTCCTTCCTTCAGAGAACTTGTAGCCTCGTGTCTTAGTTTTCCAACGAGACCAATATCATTTGAAATGGGGTTCTATAACTCTTGATATAATTAAAAATCTAAGGAGAGGTCGAATAGTAACAGTTCGATGTCAAGATAGTAACGGTTGAACATTAATAGTTTAATGTTCGTTGATGAACAATTTTGAATGTCTTGGGGGTAGAACTGGGTTCTCCTTCCTTCAGAAAACTTGTAGCCTCATCTCTTAGCTTTCCAATAAGACTAATATCGCTTAAAATGGAGTTTTATAAATCTAGATATAGTTAACAATCTGAGGAGAGGTCGGACAGTAACAGTTCGATGTCAAGACAGTAACGGTTGGATAGTAACAGTCCAATGTTTGTTAATGAGCAATTTTAACTGTCTTGGGGGCATACCTGGGTTCTCCTTCCTTCAGAGAACTTGTAGCCTCGTGTCTTTTCTTTCCAAAGAGACCAATCTCGCTTGAAACAGAGTTTTATAACTCTAGATATAGTTCAAAATATGAGGAGAGGTCGGACAGTAACAGTTCGATGTCAAGACAGTAATGGTTAGACAATAACAATCGTTAATGAGCAATTTTGACTGTCTTGGGGGCAGAACTAGGTTCTCCTTCCTTTATAGAACTTGTAGCCTTATGTCTTATCTTTCCAACGAGACCAATCTCATTTGAACGGAGTTCTATAACTCTAGATATAGTTAAACATTTGAGGAGAGGTTGGACAATAACAGTTTAATGTCAAGACAACAACGATTGGATATTAACAGTTCAATATTCATTGATGAGAAATTTTGATTGTCTTTTGGGCAGAACTGGGTTCTTCTTCCCTCATAGACATTATAGCCTCATGTCTTAACTTTCCAACGAGACCAATCTCACTTGAAACAGAGTTTTATAACTCTAGATATAGTTAAAAATCTAAGGAGAGGTCGGACAGTAACAGTCCAACAGTAACAGTTTGAGATTTAAACAGTAACAATTCAAATATAAAGAAAAGAATGATAACTATGGTTGGACAAAGAACGATAATATTGATGGGTGTATTGACAAAAACGTAAAATATAAAGAAATGACTGAAAGAAAGACTTATTGGTTGTTGATATGATTATTATAAAACATATCCTTTAGTGAGGAAAATTTATGAGATAAACCTGTGATTTGCAGGAGGGACCACAGACGTGGTGCAGCAGCAGCAGCAGGGGAGCACGAGTAGAGCTTCTATTGTAGGTAGGTGACTTTCACCTTCCTTTTTAATAACGTTGAATAATGAAATACATTATCACGAATGTTACCGTATTGTGTTAGTTCAGATATCAGATTGTTAAATGCTTAAATGTTGACAAATGGTTGATTAGCTTCAGCTAAAGACATCTGAATGGATGACCAGGACAAATAAATGATTAGCTTCGGCTAATGGCGTCCGAATGGATGACCGGGACAAATGATTGATTAGCTTCGCCAAATGACAAATGAATGATTAGCTTTGGCTAATGGCATCCAAATGGATGTCCGGGACAAATGAATGATTAGTTTCGGCTAATGGCATCCAAATGGATGTCCGGGACAAATGAATGATTAGTTTCGGCTAATGACATCCAAATGGATGACCGGGAAAAATGAATGATTTAGCTTCGGCTAATGGCATCAGAATGGATATCCAGGACAAATGATTGATTAGCTTTGGCTGATGGCATCCGAAGTGGATGGTCAGGGTGAGTGAACGATTAACCTCGGTAAATGATGCCTTAAGAGGATAGTCGGATTTAAGATTATGGCTGATTGCAAGAATTGGTGCATCTATATGCACTACAAGTTGTTTATACCAAGTTCATGAAGGAACTATAAATGTCACGCTTCAAACATGAGATAATGTTAATCTTCATTAAACTGCCAGACCGTTTATTATCATTATTATTATTAAGTAATTGCATTCTTATAAATATTTTGTATTGTAGTAGGGACATCACACCAACAAGGTGCCTAGGAAACCCAAAACATAGGAACCTACTTTTGCAAGAAATAATGTAGTTGCATTCTAAATCATGATGTATTTTGTATGAATCAATGTACTAAATGTATAACTATTATTGATCCTTTTGTTTAAAATTCATGATGACTATTAGTAGGATAGGAATGCAAACTCATGTCTATGTAGGTATATTTTTAATGTGAACTTCTAATCATGCAAACATAATATTTTTGTACTTGACACACATTGTATCAGTAATCTTGATGATGTGAGGGAACTAGTTCACCGATTACTGATACAATGTGTGTCAAGTACAAAAAAAAAATTACCGTTGTTTTGGGCTTGAAAAGTTGTTACAATATATACCTAAGGTTGAGTAGGTACAGACAATGGTATATACAATTTTATATGGTTGTACTCTAAATTTTTCCTTTCTACATGCAATGCATTGTTTATAGATTCGTTGCACATCCTTTTTCATCTTTAGCCAATAGAAATGTTCATGCAATACATCCAAAGTTTTTACAACCCTAAAATGACCTATTAAACTACCTCATGTGCTTTATGAACAAGCAATTCACATAAGAAACTAGCAAGAACACACAATTGATTCTCTTTGAACAAGTAACCATCCATCAAATAAAACTTACCAGAAGTCAAATGCTCACATGCATTATATATTTCAGCAAAGTCACAATCATTAGAATACAATGCCTTTATTATTCAAAGCCTAGCAATCCAATAGCCAAAGTGTTTAGAACAACATACATGCGTAAAAGTGCATTAGCCACTATATTCTCTTTGCCTTACTTATACTTGATTACATAAAGAAAAGTCTTAATGAATTCAACCTATTTGGCATGTCTCCTATTCAATTTACCTTGTCTTTTCAAATGTTTCAAAGACTCATGATCTGAATAGACTATGAACACTTTTGGCCACAAGTAATGCTATCATGTCTCAAGTGTTCTTACCAAAGCATGTCATTTTTTTTTAATCATAAGTGGGATAGTTCAAAGTCGCTCCATTTAACTTCTCACTAAAATAAATAATGGGTCTTCGATCCTGCATTAACACAACTCATATTCCTTTTACAGTTCCATCACATTTAATTTCAAATGCTTTCGTAAAGTCAGGTAAAGTTAAAACAAGTGCAGAACATAATTTTTCTTTCAAAATAGCAAAAGTTGATTTTTTGTTCCTCCGCCCATTTAAACACAATTGATGTTTTAACAATTTCATTCAAGGGTACAACTAATATACTGAAATCTTTTATAAAACATCGATAAAAACTAGCTAACCCATGAAAAATCCTTACCTCACTTATCAATTTTGGTGTAGGCCAATCCTAGATGGCCTTAACTTTCTCCTCATCCATCTTGATACCTTATGCAGTTACAACATAGCCAAGAAAACATGATTTTCTCCATGCAAAAAGTACACTTCTTAAGATTAACATATAATTTCTCACTACGCAGCACACTAAATACATTATACAAATAATTAATATGCTCATTTAAGTTCTTATTATATATCAGAATGTCATCAAAATACACAACCACAAACTTACTTATAAAAGCACATAATACATGATTCATTAAACTAAAAAACATAACAGTATTTGTAAGTCCAAATAGTATGACTAACCATTCATACAAACCATAATTAATCTTAAATGCAGTTTTCCACTCTTCACTTTCTTTCATCATAATTTGATGGTACCCATTTTTCATATCAAATTTAGAGAAAATGCTTGATCCATGTAACTTATCTAACATGTCATCAAACTTAGGAATAAGATGTCTATACTTTACAATTATATTGTTAATGACTAGGCAATCAACACACATTCTTCATGTTCCATCCTTCTTAGGCACGAGTAACAGTAGCACAAGACACGAGCTCATACTTTCAGTGTAACACCCTCAAATTATAATGTCATGAAATCTCAAACATTTCTTTACTAATGTCAAGTATTGAATAGTATGACTAAGATTATGAGATTTTTTTTATATAATTTTGGCAGAGTTTCCTTTGTTTTCTGATGTTACCAAGTTATCGTCTAGACTTCATTCAATCACAATACTCAAAACTTCCACTTTGATCCAACCATCTTAGATCATATCCCATCTCATCAAACAATATTTCACATAACTATACTTCATTGTATTTTCTCAACCTTACATCATCAACAAATAACACATTAACTACAAACAATTATAAACTCAAAAGATTCATATTGAACTAATTATTACATTAACATGCAT
>Ga0307510_10011605_pt1 | contig 10457 bp, 5 predicted proteins | sample 12_EM_MG_FD_207224 | JGI IMG/M metagenome (GOLD analysis project Ga0307510, IMG submission 207224) | Populus trichocarpa ectomycorrhiza microbial communities from riparian zone in the Pacific Northwest, United States - 12_EM | ecosystem: Host-associated > Plants > Roots > Unclassified | place...
TAATTTAGGACTCGGTATGTGTTTGTTAGTATGGTGACGAGTATTTTTATAAGTGTTTTTTAATTGAAATATATTAAAATTATTTTTTTTATTTTTAATATTACTATATTAAAACTATATAAAAGTACTGAAAAATTATTAATTTAATATTCTTTTAGGTAAAAAACAATTTGAAATACTTTAAAAAGTAAAAACTACTGCAACTTTAAACAACGATTTATAGAGAGTCTATTTGTCTTTGCGGCTATGCTGTATTTTTCAAAAACTTTGAATTTTTTTTCTTCAAATTAATTTTTTAAGTGTTTTTGAATCGTTTTAATATGCTAATGTCAAAATAAATTTTTAAATAAAAAATTTATTTTGATACATTTCCAAGCAAAAAACACTTTAAAAAATAATTGCTACTATAATTTCAAACACTACCATAATTTTCCTTTTAAAAAATAAATTTTAAAAATCTTTTTCATTTGATTTAGGGGTACTTTTATCCTTTACATTTGATTATTTTGTAGTTATCATATGTCAATAGGTGCAATAGGGTAATTACATAAATAAAACAATTTTTTTAAAAAAAAAACTAGAGGCGAATGAACAATGCATGTGGAGTTAAAATGACGCATGTGGTGCCATTCAATGGCCAAAACCCTACTTTCAGGGCAGCAACAGAAGCGTCTCAACGTCCCCTCCATGTACAGGTGGCACATGTGGTATAATTATTTCTGGTTGGTGTGTGTGACCTTTTTTTTTTCCTTTTCCTTCTCCCTTCTCGATTTTCATGTTGGCCTTCTAAAATTTCAAATCAACTTCTAAAGGTTGTTATTCTTAAGATTGTTTTCTTAATTTTGAATAATTTATGAAATTAGAGACTTTTTTTCAATATCATTTCTCATGAAGTTTTTCTTCTGTCAGGTTTGATTCTCATTCTTTTAATTCTTATTTGTTTTATTTGAGATGGTTTTTGAGATTATTTTTTTTTCAATTCCATCATTCTTGATTTTTCTTCCTATCAAATCTAATCCTTGTTTTTATTGCTATTTTTACAGATTGTAGATTTGTGAGATTAAATCGGGTTTACGAGGTTCACCTAAGATTGCTTTTTCCCCCCCATTTTGTTAAGCTTATTTATTTTTGGTTTCATCCTACATCATTTTGTTATTTTTTATTCACATTTTATGAGATTTTTTAGTCGTTTTGAAAATATCACAGGATACCTCAATTTTTTTTATCTTTGTTAAATTTAGTATTTTTTCAAGGAATTTTTTTTATTAAATTGGATTAATTGATTTAATTCACCTATACTTTTAATTAATCAGGTGTTTAGCTTATTAGTTTAGCCCAAGGTTTAGAATTTAACGGATTATGAGCTTGAAAGATTAACCCTGGTTTATGAAGTTCATCCGAGTTTGCTTGGTTTTTTTTTTTTTTTTAAGTTTATATTTCTCTTCTGATTCCATCCACCAATATTTTGTTATTTTTTTATTCGCTTTCTATGGATTGTTTACGGTTAACTCGGATTTTTTTTTTGCTTTTGTTGAATCTAGTTTTTTTAGAAGGAATTTTATTTTTTTAATTAATTTAAATTAATTAAGTGATTGTAAGTATGAGATGCTTGTTTTATGGTGTTTTTGTTTTGTTTGCTTTTTGAGCCACTACTCTAACAGCACATGTGATCTCTTTCAATTATCAAATTCTTAGATTTTTCTTATTCCTTTTAAAATGTTGGTATCACATAAATATTTATTTTTTTTAAGTTGGAAAAAATTTAACCCAGCCCGTAGTGTAGAGCAGGTCATCTAACTAGTATCAATCATTTGATCTCATGGCTTCAAATTTATGTTCTTAGATTTGTTTTTCTTAACTAAAAAACAGGGTAATCCATACTGATCTTCTTAATCGAACCATTTATTTTGACTCATATGCTCAAATAATAGCACAATTAATGGTTAATTTATCTTATTTTTTAGTGCATACATGTTATTGATAAAGAAAAAAAATACTTATATATGTAAGATATATTGATTTATAACGTACTAGTTTAGGGTTTTTTTATTTTTTTGATTGAGATTGGTGTCTATATCATTATATTTTCAAATATAATTATAGACACCAAAACGCATTCTTGCCCCTTAAGTGCATGTTATTTTCAAATTAACTATATTGAACTAATTAAGTTCTTGAAAAACATTTGGGTCATGCAAACAAGGCACTATACCACAGTTTGTTAGGTTCTCGCTGCCAAGTGACCATGATCGTCCAGGGGACGTACCTTTTCACAAATACAGTGACAAAACCACTTAATGCCTTACACGTAAGAGCCGTCAGATACCTCCCACTGTGATGCTGGGACCCATTTGGGGAATTTTGATATCCAGCTGTCGACATCATGATGGGTGAGACATTGGAGTTAGGGAGATGCTTCTCTTGGTCTGGTGATTGTCGAGCAAATACAATGGCCTGCATGGACCCCTACCAAATTCTCAAATACGAAACCTTACTTCCTTGGCATTTCTTAAATTTTCAGAAGTTTCCCTTGTCATTTTCGTACTCCACACACATATTATGGGATTACACTAGATTACCAGATGCTAAAATATGAGAGGGAGCTGCTTCTTCTTGTTTTCTCCCGCTCTTTAGTTGAATACCAATTAGCAAGATAAAATGGATTTGTGGCTGTCTTAATCAAATTTCCTGAAATGTCAATTTGTTGTTGGCGGATTCTTCTCTCAATACGTATAGCAGAGATTCTGAGCTCAGATCCCAAATCCCTGATTATCCATCATAATTGACATTAGCTAGGACATTTCGGGATGTTATTAGCACAAATTAATGGCGTTTTGAATGGTTTGATTGGATCGGATGTTCTTGCTCACATCCTATAATTTGAAAACAAAAAACAAAAAAGTGTAATAAAGAAGATCAAATAATTAATCAAGATTGCTGTTTTTCACTTAAATCCCCCATCTATTGTATATTACTCACTTAACCCTCATCATAGAGTTCTTGCCCTCGAAATCATAAAACAAGAGTACAATATTGACACCCTTCTTTTCAAAAACTGTAATGATGGGGTTAACTGGACAAGGCTTTATAGCTAAGTGATCCAATCAGGAATTTGTTTCCTTTGCCCTTACTGCTATATAGCTAGAGGTCGGAAGTCAGTCAATTCTTTTTTTTTTTTCTTTTTTTTGGCTGTTCGACAATAAAACTAGGTTTCATGAAAGCAGCACCGTAAGGCAATGAGGCAGAGAAATATGAGCAAAACTTGAGAAATGGTGATGGTAGAGTCAATCGATATTGCTTTTACTAGACAGCTAGGGAAGAAATTAAGGAGAGATGGGGCGGAACAGCCCGTTATGTAGCCAAATTATTGGAAAGAGAAGGAAATAACAAGAAGAAAAAAAGGTTATTACTGTGATGGGACTTGGTTATTAATGACATTTATGGATACTATTAAGGAACCATAAACTAACATGACCAATAATGTTAATAATTAGTGCCCATATCTTCTCTTGCTTAATTAATCAATTAACTTCCTTAATCTTGTTTAGTCATGATCAAATGCATGAAAAATACTGGCAGACAATGAGTGGAAATTAGATGGGGAAGGTGAAAGGGGAGGGAGTTGGGGATATAGAATTTTGGTAGAAGTGAGATCTTCAGAAACATAATATTCTCAGATTGTCTTGTCTCGAAAGGGCCCTCAAAGCTTTCATCATTCATTTCTGCTCTGTGTATGATATCATTGTTTTTTCTCTTGGAAGTATGTACTGATTGAAGCCAAATGTCTCTCGTGTTATTGACAGCATCCTTTTCCTTCCTGCTCGTCTTCCTTCTCTTGTTCTCTCCTTGGTTGCATTAATGGATGGACAAATACAAGAGATATCTCTGATCCAGACAAATAATTATGTAGACCTTGTCAATATCTTTGACAGGACGAATGTATATTGTTCACCATTGCATCAAACCCCTCTTGACAAGGGTGAAGGGGGAGGCGTGGGATGTTGGGCATGACCATCCATGTTTGCAACCTCAATCGCCTCCCTTATAATTAATTTCCATTTCTTAACTCCACAAGTTTCTAGGGTTAAAAAATCACAGAGCTGCTTAAGGGAAGTTGCAGATTAGTTGAGAATTCTCTCAACTAATTTTTCTAACCCACAACAGATTAGTGAACCCAAAGGGGGAAAAAAAGGGACTAGTTCATGTGGATATGGAGAAGGGAAAGGTACAGGCTAGCTTAGTTGAACTCTCAGCATCACTTGCATCAATGGATCAAGAATATCGTGTAAGAATTATCTTGAAAGCGCCCAAGGAAATAGCAGGAGGGGCAGCTTTGAAAAACCATGACGTGGGGATTTGGCCTCCACAAATGTAGAATGTGGCACAGGACTTTACATGCCCAATTATTTCATGATTAATTAATTGTACTAACTAGATGTGTTAAATATTTTTATCAGGATCATCATCAATTCTACGTTTTGCCATTGTATAATTAATCTCATGATCCTGTATTAGGATGTCGCTGAGGTTTCCACTTCTTATACCCCCTTGAAGTTTTTTCTTTTCTTTTCTTTACGGGCTTAATTAGGTTTAGTATTTCACTAAAAAGAAGAAAGCAAAATAGCATTTTATAAAAAAAAATAAAATTAAATTAAATCTACAACGTTTTTCATTAAATTGACTAGGCACAAAGGAATGCATTAATCAAGAAATTTCTACGCAGTTTCACTGATCTTGAAACAGAAGAAAAAAGGATCGGAGATACAGATAGTTACATGATTTTCATGCACGCACTCTCACGACGTGGAAGCATACAAACACCCACGATGAACAAAAGAAAACAAAGAGTGAAAGATAAGTCATCTGAATAGTTAAAAGCTTAGGAGAGATGACATGGATATTGAGATAAGCCAAAACAGATAGAGACAATATATATCTATATATCTATATATTAAGTGAATTCCTTGGAAATGTTTGTCACTTATGGTGTCTCAAACAGAAACTAGTTGGTTTGGTTCTGTTTGTGTTTGTGCTTGCAAATTCCTCTCCCTATCTACTTGATTCCTTTAATCTTATCTTACTAGGAAAATAAATAAAAAAACAAATAGGGTTAATTGAGGCACTGCAATTATATATATAGACGTACACAGACGGATACTGAGACATGGAGCGTGGGGTGTTCTCCTTTACATGAGCTTTTTAGTATCCATGTGCCTTCATCACCTTCAACCTAGGTAGTGGATCGTCTCACATGAAAGACAAACAGCTAAAAAGTATGGTGATCTTCTGACCTAGGAGTGCATGAGTTCTCTCAAAAACGGGGTGAAGGAAGAAGGAGAAGCACCTACAGAGCGTGCGGCTTTCCTGCATGTGTCACCATCTGGCTGCAAAAACATGGAGCTTTAGTGATATCTTCTGTTCTGAAGCACTACTGGAGAGTAAAACAAACAAAAAGTGACCAAAAAGAAGTTATTAAGTGGTAAGATGTCACACACTGGAAAGAATAAAGATAGCAAAGGTGCTATTTACAACAAAAAAAAAAAGGCCTCTTTGAATTGACAAATGCTTTGCAAGGAAGGATCTAAAGAGCTGGGATTTGTTATGTTATTTCATTAATTTTTTTTTCATTTTTACTCATAAAACATATAACTAATGGGAAAAAAAGTTAGCCAAGCAAACCCTAATCATCAAATGAGATGTTGGCCCCCCCATAATTTAGGCATCTTTTCATCCACAGCCCAGCTTAGAAATTTCTCCCAAAGTTGAACAGTGATGGCTCAAGAAACAAACCATGTGAGTGGGGAGACTTATCTTTAAATCCAAAAAGAGAAGTTTGCCTGTGCAATTCCAAAAGTCAAAGCATCAAATCCAAAAGATCAAGAGCCCCCCCTTCCTTTACAAAAGAACCAATGTGCAATTATATATATATGTATACATAGATGAAACTTAGCATGGACCTAGCTCTCAGAATAAAAGAATTCTGGTCTGCCATAATTTTTATTTTTAATCCTTGGAAGACAAGAATTTCTTTCCTTGACATTCCCACTGGGATTAATATGATCATGTCATGAACATAATTTGATGTTTTACACGTATCAGGATATATGATTTTTCTTCTTGTTCATATTCTCTTTCTCCTATCGATCAGACCAAATCCACATTTGTTCTGCTCTTCATGTTGGTATGTATCCACTAGAACTATGTCTCAAAATTCTAACTACCCTATCATTTCCATGGGTTTTCAAAACTACTTTTCATCAATGAACAGATCGAGAGGAAGCCATACAGTTCCTACAAAGAAAAGGAGATTAAAGTAGCCCAAATGATTGAGCTGGTGATGAGCTTCATATATATTAGCAAGTAACCATTCAATTGGTTATAAAATATATATAATAGAGTTTTATTCCACTTTTCTCTCATGTTACGAAAACATAAAGTTAGCACTATTCCAACTCATCTAGCTTTTTTCATTTTCATTTTTTTGTAAATCATTTTCATATTAAATATTGTGGTTGAATGAGAAATTAGTGAATTTAAACATTCAATCAAGTGTACAGTAGTTAGATAAAATAATTATTTTTTACCAAAATGAAATAAAAAAAACACTCAAAAATAAAAGATATCATAGTGTCTTTTTATAAGTTCTTATGATAAATTATAGAAAGCAGGAGTGTAAGGTGTAATTTTCTATCCTTTTTGACAGGCACAACTGACATAAAGATGTTATTCACTTTGATTTCTAGCTGGTAGGGAGACTCTCACCTTTAATAACTTGACATAACACAATAAACAATACTCAACTTGGACCCGTTTGAGATTGAGGTTCAAATGAAAGATAATTAAAATTTAATTTTTTTATTGTTTTAATATACTGATATCAAAATTATATATATATATATATATTATTTTGTTATATTTTTTAAAAAATAATAAATATCATCCTTGTAAACACCATATTATCGAATTTTTTTCGGTCTAAGTAATTTCTCTGCCATTTTAGTTAAATACTTGTCCAAATTGGTCCTAAGGTGTTTGTAAAGAAGGCAATAATTGGTAATTGAAAAAGAGGAGAAATCATCCATCGACAAAATCATGGGCCTATTACTTCTAAATAGCAGCTGGCCTGTTGGCTATCCAATCCAGCTTTCCTAGCTCGCAAAATATTCAAAGAGCTGCCCCAGTTGGGCGTGCTGGTTTCTGGGCTATATATTTTTCCTTTTCTTCTGTAAGGGAGCATTGGATCCGATAACAACTAGCATGGTTCTGGGATCCAAGGGCCTCTTTAGTTATATAAAATGGTTTTTTTTTATTTATTTATATTTTCCCTTTTCATTGTTTTATGGTTTATTGAAGGTGGAAAAGGATATTTTGAGTTTTAAGAAGAGGTATTGCTTCCTAGTATTCTCATTATATGTTTTGAAATTTGACTAATTTCTAAAATCCTTAAATTAATTTTCTATTATATTTATCTAATCTTGAACAAATATACAATGCTAAATGTTACTTTTATAAACATTTTTAGATTTCAAAACAATGCTGAGACAAAGATAAAATCATACTTCATTAAATGGTGCAATATAGTTCTAAAACAAATTAAAAAAAATAGTAAGGTTTTAATAACTTTATTAACCAATTTCAATAACAAAAATATGTTGACAACACAACATTCATCATTATATCTTCTTATCAACTCTCTTCATCAAATATTTATGGCTTTGTAACACTCATTAGATGTCTCTTCCATCATCCTTGCCAATCACTTGTTATGTTGACAATGGATTAGTGATGTTATATTACATGTTGTTATTCTTCACAAATACAACGACCCCTGCTCATCAGCTTCTAAACTTGATACCTGAAATTCTTGTGGATTTTAATTGAATGGCCTAGAATCTTGTCATGATATTTGCATTTAATACTTGGATCATACCACCTTAAGTATAGTGGTTGTATAGGATTTGTCAAGACTAGGGTAATGTGTCTTGTATTCAAAATGTGTTGGTATACAAGGTTGAGTGAAAAAAGTATATCTATCTTACATAATGGAACTTGAAAAGTTGGTGACGTTACAAAACTTAATGATGTGTGAGATAATTAGACAAATGATTAAGGGGATAAATTATAGTGTTTATAGTTAAGATTCTTGATTTAAGGGTCATTTTATGATGCTCCTCTCCAAATATGGAGCAATATAAAAAATAAAAAAAAAAGGTCATCGCCATTCAAAATTTTAATTTAATGTCTATTGTCGCAAGGGGAATCTTGGTGAGTTGATTTTGATTTATAGAGGTAAAATTTGAAAAAGAAGTTGCCACTTAGTTTTAGGTATCTAGAAATCCTAATTAGTTTTTCAGACGTTTTAGGTAAAATGTTGATTATGTTAAAAGAAAGATGAAAATCAATTTAAATTATCCCACCTAAAGTAAGTTGTCTTTTGTTTGTTTTTAATGATAAAAGATATATATTGTGCATACATGTTAATATTTTTTCTAAAATTAATACATGTAATTTTGATTCTCAATTATCAAAGCTCGAGCTTTAAAACATTCTTTGGCTTCCTGTAATTTTGATCGATTCATCTTTACTTCTAAGCTCACATCATTGTGTTCAGCTCAAATACCACTTCATAGTCTTCTCCATTGCAGCCAGTTTAATCCTACATCATAGCCTTAATCATTGCAGTTAGCTCATTCAACCGACTCAATTTTTCAAAATAACCCCTGCCTTGAAGACGTATTTCTTTTCATATCATTTTCCAATTCCATAGATATATTTTCACTTAATATCATTACTCGTCCCTGAAGGCATGATTTATATGATATCATTTTCTTGCACTGAAGGCATCGTTTATAATTATAAATAGTTAAAAAAAACACATATTTCTCATCAAGTACACATTCTTATAACAAATTGCATTCACAGTGATAAAAACAAATTACACAAAACATTTATTTCTCATAACGTATACACTCCCATAACATACTTCATTCACAAACATAAATAATTATACAAAATGCTTTTTTAATTAAAAAGAAGTCAGGTGATGAATGTGTACCTAAAGCTCTTGTGGAATCTGATCCTCTTATTACAGTTCCACTTTCGATATCCTTCCTAAATTCCAAAAGAATATCCCATTTTAGTACACAATTTTATTTGTTCTATTTATCACTTTTACTAAATTATATCATCCTCCATTTTCATAATTTAATTTAATGCCCAATCATATCATTATCTTTTTTTATAATATCATTCAATGACCAATCATATTGTCGTTCATTTTCTCAATATAATTAAATGTCCAATACTTTTATATATTAATCATGCTATAAACAATTTGATATTTCACATCATATTTTTCTCAATTTATCATTGAAGACTTAGTAGCTAGTACATGGATCCTTCTTTGATATTTAGTTAACCATCAACAAGGTTGTCAGTCTTTCATTTAATAAGTCTACTTCCCTTCACACGAGTTATCAAACACCTAATGTGCATTTAATCAAACCTTTCCTTGTATGGAGTTGGATTCCTAATGTATCGATTTTGGGCTTATTAATTTGTTATGCTCTACCAATTTGCTTTAAAAGAAATATTTGGTAAAAGTCAACACATCATATTTTAAAAGAAAACTAATTTGTTTTAAAAATTAAAATCAGATGCCTCTACTTTCAACCAAAGAAAAAAAATTAAAAACATAATAATCAATTATGAAATTGTTTTGTTAATGCTACAACTCAATACACAACACAATACTATAATCAAATCACAACACAACAATAATCAATCTAAAATCCCTACTAATCATAAGAAGAAGAAAAAATTATTGTGCATCTACTAACATAACATTATTCATTATAATAGTATGATGATGAATTTCTCTTCAATCATTAAACCTTTGAACTAGGCATTGTGGACAAGATGACCTTTTCACTATGATTCAATTGTCAATTTCAAATTGTATACGGCAGAATAATCTTTTAGCTTTTTTACATAGTAAAATTACTTAACTACCCCTAAGGAAAAATTTAAAACTAAAATCCAAGGTATTTTTAGTACTTTAAATATTTTAGCATGGTAAATTACTTAATTACCCTTGAAAGAAAAATCAATTAAACTATCTTCCAAGAGCTTTTTCGTCTTTTGATCATGGTTTTTTGTTAATATCAAGTTAACTTATGGACATTTTTGTATTTGATCAAATATTAATAATTATTAGAAAAAGAACTTGTTCGGGCAGTGAGTGTCGAGTCTAGTGACTAAACGTCGCCTCCAGCGGAGGCATTTAGATAATCTCGGAGTCTTATCAATGATAAGGCGGTGTGTGTGACAAACACCCCTTCAATTTGGCGCTTGTAGCCTTTTTTCTTTCTTTTCTCGTTCTCCTTGATTTTTGTGTCTGCTCCCTTTAAAAATTCAAAACAGCTCTTTAATTTGTTATTTCTTCAAATTTAGTTCAT
>Ga0307510_10011608_pt1 | contig 10456 bp, 9 predicted proteins | sample 12_EM_MG_FD_207224 | JGI IMG/M metagenome (GOLD analysis project Ga0307510, IMG submission 207224) | Populus trichocarpa ectomycorrhiza microbial communities from riparian zone in the Pacific Northwest, United States - 12_EM | ecosystem: Host-associated > Plants > Roots > Unclassified | place...
TGGATTGGCGCCTCGATAACCCAGAAGACGAGGTGTTATCCATGTGCTCAAGTTTAATCACCATTGTCGACGTAGACGGGTCGCGAGTGGTCCGGTTCTCCCACTTTTCTGTCAAGGAATACTTGACGTCCGAAAGGCTTGCCAATGCTGGGGAGGGTCTTTCCTGGTATCACATTCTTCCTCACTCAGCACACGCAATCCTCGCAAAGGCATCTCTGAGCGTCCTTCTAGCGTTGGACGACCAGGCTAACAAGGACACTATGAAGAAGTTTCCCCTTGCCATCTACGCGGCTCGATACTGGGTCGACCATGCCCGGCTCCACCCTGTGTCTCCTAGAATCAAGGAAGGGATGGAGCGTCTGTTTGACCGCGAAATGCCGTATTTTGCGACATGGGTATGGATATACGATATTGACTATCCATTCCGAGAAATGATGCTTGCGGCGCGTCCATCACCACCGAAGGGTACCCCTTTATACTATGCTACGCTATGTGGATTCTGTGACCTTGTGGAACACCTGATCATTACCTATCCACGGGACATCAATGCCAGTGGTGGATTTCACTCTACTCCGTTGCATGCTGCGGTCAACAAAGGACACCTCGATGCTATCGCGCTACTTCTTGAACATGGTGCGAACGTGGCTACCTCGGATCGGGACAATCGGAGCCCACTGGACGAAGCAGCCGCCAGAGGGCGTCTGGATATGATAAGGTTGTTTCTTTACCATCGTATTGATGTCAATTCTCGGAGTAGCATATCGAGAACTCCGTTGTTTATGGCCTCACAAGAAGGAGAACTGGAGATTGCACGAGCATTACTACAGCATGGCGCAGCTGTGGACTCCCGTGACAAGGACGGTCGGACGCCATTGATGCTTGCATCGGAACATGGCCATTTGGATGTCATGCGTTTGTTACTCGAGAACAGCGCAACTGTCGAATCCCGTGAAGACGATGGCTGGACCTCATTGATGCTGGCATCGCAAAATGGACATTTGGATGTCGTGCGTTTGTTACTCGAGAACGGCGCAACTGTCGACTCCCGTGAAGACGATGGCTGGACCTCATTGATGCTGGCATCGCATTATGGACATTTGGATGTCGTACGTTTGTTACTCGAGAACGGCGCAGATGTCGACTCCCGTGAAGACGATGGCTGCACCTCATTGATGCTGGCATCGCAAAATGGACATTTGGATGTCGTACGTTTGTTACTCGAGAACGGCGCAGCTGTCGACTCCCGTGAAGACGATGGCTGGACCTCATTGATGCTGGCATCGCAAAATGGACATTTGGATGTCGTGTTTTTGTTACTCGAGAACGGTGCAACTGTCGACTCCCGTAAAGACAATGGCTGGACCTCATTGATGGCGGCATCGCAAAATGGACATTTGGGTGTCGTGTTTTTGTTACTCGAGAACGGTGCAACTGTCGACTCCCGTAAAGACAATGGCTGGACCTCATTGATGGCGGCATCGCAAAATGGACATTTGGATGTCGTGCATTTGTTACTCGAGAACGGCGCAACTGTCGACTCCCGTAAAGACAATTACTGGACCTCATTGATGCTGGCATCGCAAAATGGACGTTTGGATGTTGTGCGTTTGTTGCTTCAAAGTGGCGCAGCTGTAGACTCCCATCACAATGACAACCCGACTCTATCGAGTGGTACGTTACGATATCCATCCCATCCTGCACGGCAATCCCATGACCACCTTGCAGATTCAAATTCAAGTAAACAGAACTTTCGCACTTCTCTCCATCTCGCATCAGCCAACAACCATCTCACCACTGCAGAACTACTCATCCACTCTGGTGCAAATGTTAATTCGCGGGATCAAAACCAAGAAACCCCGCTGCATCTTGCATCATCTAACGGGCGCCTCGAGATTGCCAAACTGCTACTCGAATCTGGTTCAAATATCAATTGTCAAAACAGCGAGGGTTCCACACCGCTACACCATGCTGCCCAATTTGGACATCTCGATGTCCTGACACTGTTACTCAAGTCAGGTGCAGACGCCAACATTCGTACCATAAACGATACGATTCCTTTAGACATGGCAGACTGTAATGGGAGACTTGACGCGGCAAGGGTATTATCTGAGTGGATGGGAGTTGTGGGTTCTCAGGGCCTCACCGATACCGGTCCAAACACAGCATCACAGGACCCCCATCCCAGAGTTACACAGCCGTCAATTGACCGCGGAAAAGGCGCAAATAGTTCTGACAAGGGGACCTCACTGTGTACTGCATCGCTGGAGGGGGACATTGAGACCGTCCGGTCATTACTCGACAGCGGCACGGATGTCAACGAACGAGACGATGATCACAATACTCCGGTGATTTGTGCGTCTTGGAGGGGAAGGATTGAAGTTGCCAAGCTGCTGATTGAGTATGGCGCAGACGTGAACTCCCAGGACGGCGCAGGCTGGACATCGTTGCACTTGGCGTCACAAGATGGTCATTCGGACGTTGTGCGACTGTTGCTTGATCATGACGCTGATGTGAATGTAGGGAGACACGACCGGTGGACGGCATTGCATATAGCATCACAACATGGTCACTTCGAGGTTGTCGAGGTGCTCCTTAAGCAAGGGGCGAATGTTGGAGTCCGGAATGACGACGGCCGGACACCATCTCAGGTAGCTTCGCGATCGGGAAAACGGAATATTGTGCGACTATTGTCGGAATATGATATACACGATGTGTAGGCTATTGTTGATAAGATAGGATAGTTGTATGGATTCGAATACACTTTTTCTTGGTGGGTCGAAGGGAGTGATCGATAATAATAGTCTCATCTCCATATGCCGATGCCCGAGGACAGTGTTGTGCCCGCCGACGATGGTGAAAAGCGAACTCCCAGCCCTTAGAGCAAAGCCACCTTATATTTGTCCTGTATTATTTTCCGTAGCTCTTGTTGATTCGATAGACTAAACCGCCCCAATGCTGATTGGACACAGGTTACGATGAGCAGAGTCCCCAAATATGTTCGACGAGGTCCTCGTCTAGAGTCCCTGTACCGAATTTCACCAGGTGAATGTTATGGAAAGGGGAGGAGCTCTCTGTCCAAGTAAAGGCTAGTTAATCACACAGATTTTTGACGTAATAAATCCCACCAACCGATTAGGACGCGGTCGAGTTCCCCACTGTCGCTAAGAATCGGCTCAATCCCGAGGCCACGGTATATCTGTAATCGCAGGCTAGCAGCAAACTGTCTTCAGTCAAATCTATTGACAGCACCAACAGCAACGACGCAGAGAACGGCAGGGGACTCACGCTGTCCTATCAAGTTCGTACTCTGCGGCCAGATCACTCTCCTCCTCGCGGAGCTCCTCTTTGAGCCGCGTGAGCTCGACCTGCTTGCTTGTGACGGAGCTGTCCGCGTCGTTCAAGGCTTTGATGAGAGATATTCACGCGGCGTCGAGGTGGATGAGGTTCTTTGCGTGTTACTCGGCGGAAGGCACGCTGGGTGGACGCGTCGAGGACGTGCGGGCGGCATCGAGGACACGCGCAAGGGCTGCAGGACTGTAAATTTGATTAACAAGACAAGGTGCTTGGTAAAGAAGAAAGGGCGTACCCCCATATTTGCGTGGGCCTTTTCAAGCTCATTCCTTCACCCGGTCGACTCCTAGTCGATCCGGTCGTGGACGGCAGAGATGGTCATGCAGTCGTCCTTTGGGTCGACAACACCCGTGATCCTGTGTATGTTCTCTCTGAGAAAAAGTCATGACCATAGGATTGGATCCCACAGACTAGGACACACGTCCGTGACCTCCCGAAGAGTATCTAGACCATTTCCCTCATCGCTGGAACAACGGTCCGAGTTACACACCAACGAATGGTCCCTCACGTGATTACCACAAGTGTCTGACGTCACGTTGACATGATCTGCGTAGAATCATGGATATCCAATGTTGGCAGCAAAGGTTGCGCCCTCCAACTTCTCGGCAACTCCGTCCAAGGGCTGTTGTCCTTCCCAGCTCTGGTCCGGTTTTCGGGCCAAGTAGGTCTCCGCAAGGCCCAAAACGTACTGTAGCAGTCTGACACATCTCCGGCGCCTTCAGCAACAGAACTGCTCCACCAACTGATGGGCTCCCCATTGACCTCCGACTCCGCCTCCTCATCAAAAACGCAGCCCTCCGCCTGTATTGCCTGCCCTCAAACTCACAACTCAAGGTCTGCCTATCAGGACCCTGGGGCTACTTCCTATTCTCCCACCACGTCCGCCTCACCGCTCTAACCTACTCTCACCTACAGCTGCCCTCCCGAAGGCAGTCCTACCATGGGACCTGGACTCCTCCTTCGGTTTCTCCTCCAACCACCGAGTCCGCCGTGGCGACGAACGCAAACTATGGTCCAACATCATTCCCAACAAGATGTCCGAAGCCGACCACCTCACCATCTTCACGCGTGACTCCAAGTCAAACTGGAACTGAGAAGACAACCCTCAACCAGCTATCTGCGCGGTGGCCACCTTTGCCAGTGGCCATGAAACCGCCAAGGCAGCCTGAAACCTAGGCGTCACAGCCAAGGCCTTCGACGCAGCCTTAGGCGCCTAGTATCAGGTGTCCGACTTGCTCACGAGCACCTCACCCCCACCCGACCCACACAATCACAAACCTCTCTCCAATCCCAGCAGCCATCCAAGTGATCACGAACCTCTGGCCCCATGTGAGCCAATTCTTCTCTCGAGAGTTTAGCAACATGCTGACACAAAATTTCTTCGAACCAGAATACATCTCGAATGGTGCCCATCCAAGCCCTCCCCCCAGGGCTGAAGCGTTGCCTCCAGCTCGCCCAGGCCAATCCTGCCAACCCTCTTCCTCCGAACCACCGGGGGCCACAAACACTGGCTTTCCCATCCGAATCAGCCAAGGAGTGCACCATCTCGCCTGGCAAGCCAGATGGCACAACGTGCCCCGACGCACACAAGCCTACCTAGCTCTCCCCGCCCCACCAGATGGGAAACCTGTCCCAGTTGTCAAAGGCGCATCAGGAGGCCCAAGGCAGGCTACCGCCACAGTGGTCCGCCTCGTCACGGGCCACGCCTTTGTTGGCTCCTCTACAACTCACTTCCACCCATGCAAACGAAACAGCTGCCTGGCTGTGGGGTTAACCCCCAGACTGTTGAGCACGTCATCCAAGTCTGCCCACGCTACGAAAGAGCCAGGGCCGCCCACCTCCCCCCGATAGCCCCTGACCTGTCCCTGCCAACCCTCTTCGGCACCAAAAAGGGCGGCAAGGCACTCCTTACATTCCTGGAGGTGACAGAAGCCTGCAGGCTTCAAGCCGTTAGAGGATAATGCACCAGAGAACCAGCTGTCTGAGAGGACGACCAACTCTGGTGGTGACGAAAATCAGTTGACTCCACACAAGCCAGGCCGCCCCAGGGCAGCTGTCGATCCCGCGAGGGCTATTGAAAAAGCAGCAAAGGTAAGCCTTACCATATCTGCTAGTGCCATGGCTGACTGTACTATGCCTTTTTAGGAGAAAGAGCGGAACGAAAAAAAGGCTGCCAAAGCCGAGAAAGAGAGAAAGGACAAGGAAACGCAAGAGAAAGCCCGGTCAATAATGGCCAATTTCTTCGGGAAAGCGAAAGCCTCGTCCACCACCACATCCCCGTCCAAGGGCCCTACCCCTTCAACATCGAACACGCTGTCAGAATTTGACAGAGTTTTCAGGCCCTTTACACTCAAGAAGGACGCAGATCTTGCGCCTATCAACTGGATTCAGGATGCGAAACGAAGAAAACGAAACGCAGACGTGGAAATTTTTGTCATCGACGAGGACGATGCTGGGGATCATGATGTTGAGGTGGGCGAACCCCACCCTACACCAAACGCGAGCACAAGAGGTGAATCCATTTCTAGATCAAGATGATTGCTGTTATTAAAATGGTGACTCTAGAACACATACGCCACGTCCTGTCTCGATGCCCGTCTTTCCGGACTGGTTCTTGCTCTTCGGATACCATTCGCTCACTGATGATGCGGCTCTCGGAAGCTGAAGTGTCCGGTGACACCGCCACGGTGCGCGCACTCCTCTCACATCTACAAGATCGCACGCGGATACCGGCGAAAGTGTTGATATTTCATGAAGACGAGCGCCCAGGCTACTTTGGAACATTCACGAAAGGCTCACGGCTGGTCAAACCACGTAAGCCGTTTGCGCGAGACGACATCGCACTTGACTACACGTATAACAGCGGTGCATAATGGGGTTAAGAGGACGAAGGGGGAGGGGACGATGTGCTCGGGGACTCCGACGACGAACGGGGCGATGAGGAATCCGATGACCTGGATGGCTGGCTTGTGGATGGTGACGAGGAAGAGGTAGCGACACCTGTCGAGGAGCGCGAAGGACTGGATGCATTCCCATTTCCGCCTACATCGGAGAGCAGCAAGAACAAGCGCAAGGCCGGGAAAGAGAAGGAGACGGATACCGATGGTAAGGCAAAGAAGCGGAAGGTCGTACCCCTCGTGCCCTTCACGGAGGGACCATGTTGGGAGACAGCGATCGGTGGATGCGAGTATGAGCCATTCAATCAATATCGGATCCAGGTTTTCAACGGTGAGTTCCTTTCGTTTCATCCTTGCAGCCTTGCCAAATTATGCTGGTCCAAGATACACCATACCCCATCGACCCGTTCACCTTTGTTTCGGTTCCAGTGGACGCCCGAAATGCGGCTGGTCCGTCCACCGCTTCGACGTCCGGGGCAAAGCATCAGCCGCAATTCGTTGTGCCAGCGCTGCCACTTCATATCCTCAACTCCAGTACACCGTCATCCGAAGCAGCATCGCCTAATTCTGTCAACGGCCAGCGACAACCACAGTCGAAGCGGTCACGAACGATACCTAAGAATCCGTTTCCCGAAGCGCACCTTCCTTTCCTTAAGGAGAAAGTGGCCAGCATGGGGACGACAAGCCTGACTGCCCCCGTAGAAGCCCTACATCTTGATCTGAAGGTTCATAGCGTCAAGAAGAATGCAATCGAAGCGAAGGTCAGGGAGATTTGTATCAAGGATCAACGACATATCTGGTTGTTGAAAGCGGACACGGAGGTGTGTATGTCCCATATCATGAGAGATTGTGGTTGATGCGGGCACAAACAGTCCCCAAACTTGGAATCGGTAGGGCCACCATGAATGCTGAAGAAGGAATGCAGAAGAGGGGATGTACGCACTTGTATTTATTAATTTCATTAAGACTCGGCTTATGCCAGACCTACGATATTTTTGCATCATCTCGCAGACTTGCGTCAGCTCCACCATCGAGATACAGTACATGAGACCAGAGTGTGCATCTATTTAGGTTCCGGCAGCCGACACTATTCGTGGGGGATGGGACAACCACTTGGCTAATCCTGGAGCGGATTTCCGATGGCAACGGATCTGGCCACCTGGCCAGGTGAGATCTACTAAACTCACCATGATACTCAGGCCTTCGGGAGTCACAGAAAATTCAAGGAATATGTATAAAGTCCATATGGACCGTGCACGTGTGAATAGATGGACGGCGCCGTTCCAGAGCTGCATGTAGGCACGATGGCAATGCGGTTACGGCATGAGCCTCTGGCCTGCATATCTGTTCCTTGTAGCTCAGTCTACTCGCCCCATTCTCTCCCCATTTTGATATCAATATCTTCAATGGCTACATCCTCCTCATCCTTTCAACCCATCCTAGCTGCCGCACTACTCAACTATCGCAATCAAACCAAAGTTGACCTCACCAAACATCCCTCTGCAGAGAAACTCCAGAACTCTTCTTCCCTCGACGACATCCTCCAGCTACTTCTAGAAAGAGAATTCGCATTCAACGTCTATCGGGACAACATCGCAAGTTGATCGACTCCCTCCGTCCAATAATCCAAGCCGTCCATGCTTTCTCCACCATCTGTGGCGAGGCAGCTGACCTTGTACGCGACCAACACGATATATTCTTTGTATTTCCACATCCTTATGCCTCCCTTCAGGTTCCATTCCAGCCGACAAAGGCGATATTCGTTGGAATTGATGTTCTCCTCTCAGTAAGTGTCACACTTCTTCCTATGGGGCTACTGTGTGCTATCTATCCACTTCAGGCAGCTGTCGGTGTCGGCGAAAGCTACGACGCACTTAGCGATCTCTTTGAGCGCGTCGCCAATTTCCTCGCACGCTTCCGTGTTTATACTGAGAAGATCCCGCCGTCTCCTACGATGTCAAATGTCATGGTGAAAATCATGACCGAAGTCCTCAATGTGCTTGCGTTAGCCACAAAGCAAATAAATCAGGGACGGTTCAGTGAGTAGCCTATTACGTGCTGATCTTCACCGGCTAATCGTCGTATAGAGAAATTCGTAAAGAGGTTACTGGGAGAGAGACACGTTGAGGCTACCCTACGGCGATTAGACCGACTGACCCAAGAAGAAGCTCTGACGACTGGTGCTCACACGCTGGAAGTCGTCCATGGATTGTCCGACGATTTGAAGGTTGTCAAGGATGGTTAGAAACCTTACCCTACTGGCAACCAAACTACTAACCAGACTTATTGGAGCAGCTTCAACACATGGTGTACAACAAGTTCTAGGTGTGTTCGACTGGTGTGGAATCCCCAAACTCTATGACTGATGATGCATGTTGGTCGCGGTGTAAATACCACAGATGAAACAAACAAGATGCAGAGTCAGTCGTAATATCTACACATGCGGTTTCGAAGCTGAATGTGCTCCTCATTCTCAGGGGACCAATTCCAGAGGGACGTCCGAAGTTGGCTCTCTCCCCCAAACCCCTCAACGAATCACAACATCGCCCGCAGAGACCACCTCGAAGGAACTGCCTTATGGTTCACTCAAAGCGACCAGTTTAAAGAATGGACAGAAACAGGGTCTCTATTTTGGATTCATGGCAAACGTACGCATGTCTTCCACTTCCTTCTTGTCGCACACACTGATACCTCCTGGCACATCAATATACAGCGGGGTCTGGCAAGAGTATTTTATGGTAAGTGATTCTTGAAATATTATGTCCGGCTCATTCAAACATCAATCAGCTCCAGCATCATTCAACAAGTTAAACGTCTACGTGATACGGGATCGGCCTTGATGGCCTACTTCTACTGCGATTTCCGAGATCCCAAGAAGCAAGAGGTCACTGGATTACTAGCGTCCCTTGTTTCTCAGCTTTCAGCCAAATCCGATGCATGCTACAACATTCTTTCTTCCCTATATTCTGAGTGTGATGGAGGATCTCGGCGCCCAGACGATGACGCATTGCTGAGCTGCTTAGAAGAGATGATCAAAACTGAAAAACTGCCAACAGTGTATATTATTATCGATGGCCTTGACGAATGTCCCAGTAACTCTGGTGTAAAGTCCCATCGAGTATTGGCCCTTGAGCTGGTGAATGAACTGGTTGACCTACAACTCCCGAATGTCCGTATTTGCGCGACGAGTCGCCCTGAGGCAGATATTCAACCTGCCCTCGGATCTTTGTCATCTCACGCCGTTTCTCTTCATGGCGAAGCCGGACAAAAGAAAGATATTTCCAACTATGTCAGGTCTGTTATGAACACAGACATGAACATGCGAAGGTGGAGGGAGAACGACAAGGAATTAGCCATCACGATTCTCTCCCAGAAGGCTGATGGGATGTAAGCCTTCATTACTAAGCCTATTTACGAAGGTTCTCATGAAAACTACCCAGGTTTCGCTGGGTCGCGTGCCAACTCGAAGCCCTGAGGCATAGCCTTCCTTCTGCAATTCGACGTGCCCTTGATCACCTGCCCGAGAGTTTGGACGAGACCTACGATCGCATACTAAAGGGTATCCCTCGGGCGAGACAGGAATATGCACAACATCTCTTCCAATGTGTTGTGGAATCGATTAGGCCACTTCGTGTGGAGGAGCTTGCAGACATCCTTGCGATTGAATTCGAGCCCGGAGACCTCCCCCGATACCACATGAATTGGCGTCTCGATAACCCAGAAGAGGAGGTGTTATCCATGTGCTCAAGTTTAATCACCATTGTCGACGTAGACGGATCGCGAGTGGTTCGGTTCTCCCACTTTTCTGTCAAGGAATACTTGACATCCGAAAGGCTCGCCAATGCTGGGAAGGGTCTTTCTCGGTACCACGTTCTTCCTGACTCAGCACACGCTATCCTCGCAGAGGCTTCTCTGAGCATCCTTCTAGCGTTGGACGACCGGGCTGACAAGGGCACTATGAGGAACTTTCCCTTTGCTATCTACGCGGCTCGATACTGGGTCAACCATGCCCAGCTCCACGGCGTGTCTCCTAAAATCAAAGATGGGATGGAGCGTCTGTTTGACCGCGAAAATCCATACTTTGCGACATGGGTATGGATACACGATATTGACTATCCATTCCGAGAAATGATGTTTTCGCGTCCATCACCACCGAAGGGTACCCCTTTATACTATACTACGCTATGTGGATTCCGTGACCTTGTGGA
>Ga0307510_10011609_pt1 | contig 10456 bp, 12 predicted proteins | sample 12_EM_MG_FD_207224 | JGI IMG/M metagenome (GOLD analysis project Ga0307510, IMG submission 207224) | Populus trichocarpa ectomycorrhiza microbial communities from riparian zone in the Pacific Northwest, United States - 12_EM | ecosystem: Host-associated > Plants > Roots > Unclassified | place...
GTAACATCCATCTGCATCATCGACGCCGCTGGCACCAGCGGAGGGATGGATCAGTGCTGCATCAAGGGCCCTTGGCACCGGTGACTAATCTGGGTCACGTCGACCGCCCTTATAAGGCAAGGATAAGGGAAATTTCACCACGGTTGACTCGGTGGGCCTAGAACGCGTAAGGGTGAGAGAACCGTTCCGGTTGTTGTTCCGATCCAATCAGCAACGACGTGTTTACCTCAGTGTCACCCGTGGCGAGGGGTCGAGAGTGGTCGACTTGTCATTGCAGGTGAGGAAGCTCGATTGGGGGTTGGCACGTTCACTCCCCCTCCTCACCACTCCGGTGACTACGGGTGCCCGGCGTGCCCGTGCCACTGGCCATATCATAGTGTGCCGACTTGCCACTGGCATGACATGACAAAATGGCATGTTTCCCCGGCACGCCCGCCCTTTGTTCTTTTGCGTCGCGTTGCGAGTCCAGACCCCCCCGGTGTCTTATCAGCCTTGATGAAGTTTGTATATAAAACTTGTTCGGCACCTCTGAAAAAACAAACCTCCCAAAGATAACTTTTCTGTTGCTGCTGCTGCGCCACAGCCCACTGCCACAACCCACAACCCAACCCATCAACCATCCATCAATCATGGCTGCGCCATCACGGCCCGCTTCCGGATACAAGTATTCTCACGATTCCAAATCGGGCAAGGTGAGTTTTTCCGGCCGTTGAACGCGAGGCATTCAAACTAAAGCTGGGTCGACAGAGATCACCCTCGACAACGCCCAAATCTCTTCCTCCCTCCTTCCCTCATCGCGAATGGCGTCCAACAAACCATCAGGCGTCGCATTCTCGCCAAACGCTACACCCAAGTACGTCCATCTTCCCCAACCTCTCAACGAGCCAGAACCCTCAGAACTGACTCCGAAAACCCATTTTTTTCCCCATCCGATCTTGCAGATATCTGATGGACTTTAGCAAAGCACTTGCAAGCGAAGTTCGTATCCTTCTCCAAGAGGTCGGAAAGCTACGAGATGAGCGACGTGCACTACAACAGTACGTTCCCTTCCATCACCCAAAAAATCCCCCAACCTTCTAATCATAAATTCCCCCAAACCCTGCACCTCCTCCGTCCCCAGCGAGATCGCCGAGTTGATGGCAGTCAAAGCAAAGCACAGCGCAGGCGGCGAATACTCTCCAGACTGGCGTCCCAAGGTGAGATCCATCCACCCAACCCTTCTGACCGATGGCTTATCATGGACACCCTCCTCTCACCAGTACCTCCCAGAGGAACTCATGCCGCCACCCCCTCCAGGCCCACCACCAGGCCCACCCCCGGGCGGTCCTCCTCTCCCCCCAGGTGGCCCGCTCGAAGACGAAACAGACACACCCGCACGTCCAGGCTGGCGCACCGTCCACAAACGGCCGGAACCCGGCCCAGGCGGCAGGCGAAAGGGCAAGGCGGCCGCGGCCCCCGCCCCCGCACCTACTCCGCCCCCTCCTCCCCCCCCTGCCATCGAGGCGCCCCGCCCTGACCTTCCCTCGTGGGCGCAGTGGAAACCCAATCCCCACGTACAACCCGTCGTCCGCGGTCCTCCGCCCTCGCAAGCTGTCGTACAGCCTCCCCCTCGTCAGGGCCTCTTTGGTAGGTGTTCCTGCCAAACTCTTTAGTTCGCTCGTGGCTGATGACATATCTACATTACAGGGCCCGTCACGCCCCCTCCGTCCTGAGCCACGCAGCATCGAGCGTTTCTCTTACATGTATTGAAATCCGGAAGTCTCGCCCCCTCCCTTTCTGGGGTTTTACTCCAAGTTTTACGAACCTTACGTTTCGATATGGGAGTATTGTATGCTTGTAGCTTAGGCGCCACGAATCCGAATTGTTTCTTTTTACCCCAAATTACACTCTCAGTTGTGGTAAATATATGTTCCGCTCAAGATGTGTCATAGCTGGATATCTACGGCACGCCGGGGAGATTCGAATATATAGTTTATTAGCATATAAAATGGTGTTTGGGTGAGTCGATAGTATACATGTGATGCAAGAAAGGTCCATGAGAAATATATACAGTCCACTTAATTTATGGATGTCGTGAGATACATTTCTAACGTTGGAGCCCATATGCTACTATTGAATGAAATTGCGGTTAAATGATTGTTGTTTGTATGGTTTCAAAGGTCGGAGAGTGGGAATTGAGAGTGGGGTGGGAACGAGCTCGACCGGCCAGCCATCACGCGCATCACGCATCACGGAGTTCGATCTGCACAAAGAGCGTCGAGAAGAGATACTGCGACACATGGGCATCATATAGGGGTAGGTGGCGGAACCCTAAAACAGAGAGCCGGATCAACCTTTGATCACACGCAACGCAGTATGAGTGCGGTCAAAAATAGATCATACCTTGGCGGAGGCACGCCAGCGACACGCAGTGTACGGCCAGCGCCTCGTTCTCGTCGTCGCCGTCCTCGCGTACGGCAAAGCGCACGAACACAAGCTCGCGCATGTCACCCAAGACTTCAAACGGTAGGCCGAGCTTCTCTTCCCAAATGGGGTTGAAGCCGTTGTTCTTGACCGTGCTCGTGCGTAACGATACTTGGAGCGCGGACGTGCTTGCAGGCGACGACGAAGAGTAGCCCCAGTCAGGGAAGTGCAACGACACCTCGACGTAAGGCTTGAGAGCAGGCTTGTCGATGATCTCGCGCCCGTGCGCGTCTTTCGGGAGCGGGAGTTGCTGGGCCGAGATCACCTGGAGATACCCACCACATGCATTAGGGCTTGGGGGAATATGAGAAACGGGGAAGGCCACACACAGTGATGTCCAGAAAATGTTGCGTGCGCATACTGGGCAATCTCTTATCTTGAGTCCGGAGAGCACGCGGCTTGAGGACGTATCCGCATCGGCCGTTACGCTGGAACATGGCGTGATTGATCACGTAGCCCAAGTCTGCTCGATTGTGAGTGATTGGCTTGTCAAGGTACTCAAATCCAAACTCACCATAGGTTTGCCAGTTGAGAGCAACAAGTTGGACCCCAGCACTCCAGTACTTCTGAGGCAAAAAGTTCGTAGAGGAAAGACGCGTGCCTTTTGGGTATACCCGCACAAGATGTGTTCGATTGTGCTTGATGAGATCAAGCGTGCCGTTGCGCTTAAACATCTTGTTGGCCGTGCTTTCCGAGAGAGAGAACATGTGTTCAGGTGCGTAGCTTTCCTTCTTGTTGATCCCACGGCATTTAACGCCAACCGTATACACGAGCAATGAAAGCAGGGACGTTGACATTCGGACCTTCACTTTGTCGGCGACGGGAACAGGACCCGACTGAGAATGCCGCCTGAGAACATTTCGCGGCCGAGAGACTCCCTCTGAGGCTTCAGAGAAGCGTCGTCTCGAGTCATGCCTCCACTCTGAGGATAATGTAAGCCCCGGAAGAGCCATGGAGACAAAGTTCGGTGACAGACCGGAAAGCATTTCACCATCTGTAGAAACCTCTGCGGAAGTCGCTGAGGACTCAGCATCAACCGAGAGTACATTGGGCTGCATTTCCTCGTTCTCCGAGACATATAGATTCTTCGCCTATTCACAAGAGTTGGCCTGGTAGGTCACTGAACAATATTCGAAACTCACCTTCAAGAGAATACGCCCCTTTAGATCTTCCGGGCTTGGGAGATATTGGATCTTCGGACGACCTTGCACTGGGGCACTCACAAGGCTCTCACCAAATACTTCGCGCATGATCGATACAATCATGTCCTGTTGCGGAATGTTGCAGTGGATTTCCGCGGAGATGATGACCGGATATGGCGAGACCACGAAGGCGTACTTTGCGATGGCTTCACAGGCCTTGCGTAAGGAGACTTTTGTGGTGAAAGAATTGCCATGGTAGACAACCGGCTCCCTGTCACCGTCAAAGATGTCAACTGCAGTGAAGATCAGATGAGTACGGAACAAGGATAAGGGTATAGGCTTACGCTCAACGCTACGGCAGCTGTGGAGCAGCGCGCGAATATACCCTTCGATAGTACTCTCGCCAACGAGCTGGTGCCCGATAAGATATGTATTATGAGAAGACGAGACGTAATAGTCCCAAAGCGGTCGGGTCATGTCATGGTGAATTGACCCCTGCTGGTCAGTGAAGGCAGAGTTGCTTTTGCAGAGTAGGAATGCTGTGAAACCTTCCAATGAGAGTGTCGCAGTAGCGAGGTCGTCAGGAGTCGCCTGATTTGGTGTTGAAGAGGTCTCATCAGCGTGGTCACTGACAAACGCGTCCAATGGGGGTCGGAGAGCTGAAGGTGAAGCTGTGGCATAGCGAAGGAAGAGGCGCTTCAATTCGTCCGTATCTGCATCCGACTCGACTGAACGTCAGAGACATTTAAGGAAGCTAGCTTACAGGTTCGCTCACCTTCTGGTGCTCGCGCATAAAGTGCTCAAATGTTTGGTAAGAGAAGCGTCCTTCAAAGAGCCGGCAAAGTGTCTGATAGAGACGCTTCACTTCCGGTCGCGCTTTCAACAGCTTGACGAAGCACTTGAAGTCATCGAAATCCAGGAATCCGCGCTTTCGCACGTCAGCTTGCTGTGTAGACCCATGAGCGATTGAAAATGGGAAGAGAAGAGGAGCACGTACCTTGAAACGGTAATATAGGTCGTCACGCGAAAAGTTGACATTAAGCCGTCTGCAGAGCTTCTCGACTTCTTCGAAGTGCAATTTCTGGTCAGCCTGCTCATCGGCAGCCTTCCAGTATTGCTTCGCCCAAAGGGCTTCGCGGAGGTCAAGGTTACCCAGCCCGCGCATGAGGGTCTGGCGTATGGCGTGCAAGTGGCGAAGCGTAGAATCCCACATCTGAAATACCTGGACGGTGGGGGCAATAACGTGCCATATTTTCCAGCGACCATCGAGGGTGTATATAATGGTAAGCCACCGATTCTCCAAATCCTGGGATATCTGGAACAACTCCCTGTAATATCGCGCATCGGAACCGGTCCGCAGTTCCTTAATATTCTCAATGGGAACTATGAACAAAATAATGAATTAATGGGATTGTCGTCTGTCAAAGGAGAGACGCACTGATACTATATTTTTTCGATGCCAAGATGATTTGGCCCTGATCAGGATCCAGTCGGAAGAAAACGACCTTCTGCTTTCTACCCGAAACCTTGGTCATAGAGATGCCCGTCTGAAGGAGATCTGGTACGGTGACGTCCGAAGTGGATGTGAGTTGTTCGAGGGGATTGTCATGGGAGTTATCCTCATCAGCGACGAGGGGTAAGGAAGGTTGCGACATGGGTGAAAGTGGTGGAGGAAGAAAGTCAAGAGGTAGGATGTTAAGAGTTGATAATGGGGGTAACACTGATGGAAGGGCCAAGGAGGTGGTCGAAGGCGGGCGTATTGTGATCTCTATGGCCGAGTCGTTGTGCGGATGGGGGGCATCAGGCTGTGAAAATAAGAGACCTGTCTCCGCGACCCCGCGAGAGGTGGACGGGATAGCCGAAGCGACGGAAAGGCTTCGACCCTTCTTCACACCCAATTGCCATTTACGGACACTGCCACTGGAACTGGCACGTCGAGCGAGAGATACGGCCTTCTTCACCAATCCAAGTCGTGGACTAGGACCAGCTGACTTGGTCGAACTTGGACTCGATGAGGGACGCGGGGACGGGCTTGAAGACGAAGACGGACGCGATGTTGATGGTGACTCATCTTCCTCCGTGTCGATTGCACTCCCGTCCTCCAAAGCGATCTGCGTTAGATCTAGTGATAACTGACCGCGACTGGTGAAGATGTTCAGAGCGCGTTTGAAGGGAGAGATGGGAGGGGAGTGCGCATTGGATTCCTCGGAATGAGTCATGAGAGGAAAAACATTAAAGGGAAGGTGGGGAGGAGAGGGAGGGATAATAAATGGGATGAATAGATGGATGGTTCTAGTTAACTTTACGGGGTATCACGTCAGACATGATATGGAATAGAGGAGCAGTGTAACAAGGTAAAAAGGTCTAATCTTTCTTAACTTATAAGTTAAAAGAATATGGCGGGCGGGCGAGAGGTTGGCACACCGTGACAGCGTAGGCTTCAGAACAACTTCCTGATCAATACACCCCTGCCGGCACACGGCACACACCGCCCTCTCTTGCCAATCTTGGCCTCCGCCTTAACACTATCACACTTTCTTTTTTTTCTTTTTTCTTTTATTTGCGCGCGCATATATGTCGGCTGTGACCCTGTCAACACGACACCGGTTAGCCACGCGGTATGCACGAGTCAAACCGGATCCTTAGCCTGAGTCACCCATTCAGTTGGTCCCACAGGCACAGGCTATTCGTCCATTCCATGTCTCTGAACCGCAGCCCCTACAACTACAACCCGCTAACCATCTGTGTTACGACGAGCTTACGTTGTCTGTCATTTACAATGTACTCAGGTGACAATCCCCTTGTGGACTGATCGTAGACTTGGGTAGGTATAATCTCTCGACATTGGGGTCCATCCCTGAAGGAAGAACGCTTCGGATTTCCGGTAATATTTTCCTAAACTTGCAACTGCATTTCTCACGACTTGCCACCAGATCTGGCTGAGGTCGCTAGACCACATCTGGTGCAACCCCGTCCAACGTTTCCGTATGGAGAACCTGTCTTCGCTCACAGCTCGTGGTGCTGGAGGTCTGTCAGGGTCAATGCTACGCATGAAGGTCATAGCTGTGGTGACTCGCGATGTAAACTTCCGTTGAGTCCGAGAGATGACTCATCCCCTCATGATATGGTCAACTAACAAGTAACAAGTGCATCAGTCGTTAATAGGAACTTGTAGCCCACAAGGATGGTGCACTTCCTCCAACAGGGGGGGGTCCTGAACTCCCCCCCCCAGAACCTAAAACCTAACTCAGCCAGGCGACCTTGGGAAATAAGGTGGAGCGCGGACGGCGGGCACACAGCACGCAGCCGCAGCGTGCGCTTGGAATCGGTTTCGGGATCAATCTTCGGTCTACCGTGTGCGAAACTCCCGTCTCAACGTGGCATATCATAGAACCTTGACGGAGCGGCGATGGTCTAATAGAGTCACTGATTCCATACATATCGTATACTAACGGTGCACCGAGCATCGGGCAACGGTCAAGCGCACGCATAATTTTCGGCTGCTTGCGACTTGTCACTATAGATAAGAAGTGGATGGTAATCAGATACAGAATTTTTGGAGAGTATTGGAATGATGTGGGTTCTGTATGCAAGAACTGGATTTCATCGAGAGGCCCAATCATGGGAGTGTTATTCGAGAGAGCTTCTAGCACGGTACAATACGTTGCGTGCCATAAGTGCCAGTGCCAGTGATCGGGTGCCACATTGGCACCTTGGCACCATGACTGAAAAGTTGGGCGCAGAGGTTCCTGGTTTCCCACCGCTCTTTGGAAGAGGGGTTGTGCCAAGGGACTTGATAGGAGGAATAGTATATGAAATATACGTACGTCGAGACGAGCCACAATGAACCCGTGCGAGGTCGGGTTATTGTATATTTAGCTCTCGAGCGCTCGTGGGACATTTCATATTGGCACCGTAATTTATCCGTGTTTGTCCTCACCTTCAGACACCATGGCCTCCCACCCACCGTCAAAACCGGTCTCCAGTGAGGACATCGTTACTCAAAAGGTGCGCCTCTCCTTCGCGTTCAAAGAGTGTAGAAAATTGATCCTGGTGCCATGCACAGTATGACCGCTGCGGTACGTGATCGTTTCGTCTGCACCCGCCAATATTTTCTCACCCAACTTTTCTCATGATGCGTGTACGCGGGGTATACAGTGGCGGATTTACTAGTAAAATCGTGCGTCTCGAAACTCCCTCAACTTTCCGTGTAATAACTCTCTTGTTTTCCGCGCGCAGTGGTATCGGCTTTAGCGTCGGCGTCGTCGCGTCCGTCATCCTCTTTCGCAGTGCGTGAAACAAACACGGTCCCACCTCCCCTCTCTCCATCTCTATTCATTGTCAAAAACCTCGTTTCAGGACGCGCGTGGCCCGTCGCCCTCTCGACGGGTTTCGGTGCCGGCGCCGCATATGCGGACTGTGATCGGTCCTTCAACCCAGCGCGCATCGCCGGCGTGCGCGTAGTCCAGCAACCCCCCGCAGAGTCGAAATAGCCTCCCACCCCCTCTTCCTTGGACCTCGGTACTCGGTAGATTAATAATAACAAGAAAACGTACCCCACAAACGTTGATCCAGCAGAGAATAGATAGACTTTGTACATAACGTACGCGCCCTCTGTGCTGGCGGGTTCAATTTTCACCGACGCTACCACTACCACTATTGCTGCTGCTCCCGCTCTCCGTGGTCACTTGTAGATGACTCCTCGTGGTGAAATTCGAGGATTTTCCGGTCTGCGTCACGATTTCCGGGGTGAGGGAGCTTGCGCTGGGGTTCTCCGAGTACGAGACGTTTGTAGAGGACCACTAAGAGTTTAAAGCGTGAGCAGCATTTCTCGGGAGGCGATAGAAGACTGCAGACCAGATGTCGCGGCCATGATGGGTACAGTCAAAATGATGGTGCGTAGGCGTTGACCCTGAGGTGACAACTTCTGTCTGCCCATGGCTGACCAGTACTGTAGTACTAATGGTTGCGTGCGTCCGCCCAAAGGGTGGGAATAACGATCGGGCCACGTGGGTGGCCAACCAACGTTAACCAAACCAACATCGACTCGGAATTTCGCCCATAACCGCTGTGCGTCATAGTTGTATACAAGATCACTACCATACAGGTGTTATTTACAACGTGCGAACTACGAGAAGACGTTCTGGTATATCGGAGTCCTTGACTTCGGTAAGAAAGCGCTCTAACTTCGCCACACCGTCCACTATCAATACACGTCTTTCCACCTGGATCGATGATCAACGAACGAACGAGTGACTGTCAGGGGAGAAGACCTACTTTCCAAACTTTTGTTTCGATTCCAATCTGGGAAATCGTCCGACCGCGATGGCGAACGATCTCCGACGCGTGCTCGAAGTCCAAGCCACGAGACTCGAATGGTCGGCCGAAGATTTGGATGTGCACTGTGCGCAGACGCGCCGCCTGGGCGAGCATCGGACAGAAGTGTGCCTAAATAATCTCCATGTGAACGTATGCCCAGAAGAAGAAAAAGGGAGATGGACCGTTTTCGAGTGATGTATGACCACGAATAGTTCTTCCAACCTCGGACAACTGACACACAGGTGCTCGACGACGTCGAGACTGATGCACGATTGGTGGAACGAAAACCGGACAAGGTGGTCACGGTGTTGATCGATAATGCGAACGAAAAATTGGTCCGCGAGAGCTGCCACCGAATCTGAACAGGGCACGTAGATCTGAAGGACCTCGAGGGAAGACCCGCTGAGAAGCAACTCTGTGCCACTCATCCATGCCTCAGTTGAGGCTTCGAGGTGGGCGGTAAATGTGAAGGAGCGCAGCGACGTCAAACCACCCGCTTTGGTACAAGCTTCGCCTAGCGCCAACAGGTCCTGCTCGGAGACATCTAATCAGCTTAGACATCTAGACCGAAGGTAACCACGAAGAACTTGCAAATACAGTAAACAGGCTTTCAAGGCTTAGCTCCTTCAAGTTTCTGACGTTATTTCTTATCACCGACCAGACGCCCTTGTTCGTCACCATTGGGCAACCCACCAATTCGAGATGCTCTAGCTGTGGAACATGTTGTGACACGGACTCGAAGAGGCTGTCAGTAACGTGTATGTCTTCCTGGTCTACGTGTTAATGACACATTTCAAGGTATGCATAGGGAATAGCATGCCTTGCAAACAAGTGCTAAGCTAGTCAGTGACTGCCCCGTCGCCTGAAGCCACCGTGGAAGTATCTCGAGAACGCGAGCGTTGGGCATGATCAAGGAGATTTTGCGAAGACGAAGTAGTTGAAAGAGGTCCATGGGATGATAGTACCTGGAGCTTTCTCCATTGATAGTTATGTCGGATAATTCGGGACATCTCCCGAGGCTCTTGAGAATGGCGGATGTCAAGGAGCCATCTCTGGTCCATGCGCAGACTCTGAGCTGCACACAGTTCTTGAGCCCCTTGGTGTACAAGTCCATGGGCGGTTCATCAGAATCAACGTGACTGTAATGTTTCGGAAAATCCCTAATTTCTTGGGCGTGGTTAATTTAGATAGGTAAACTCCACATTGAGTGAAAGGCATACCCAAATGGTGGACAAGACGAGCGAGGTTGGGACACTCCGCTAGAGTCCTAAACAACTGTGCCACCTAAACGACCCGTCCTGTTTAGACTTTCCTTGAAGAATAATGCGTGATGAGCTACCAACCCTAAACTTCGAGAACTTGTGCCAAGGAAGGATGGCAATTCGCTTGTAGAGTATTGGGACAGAAAAATGATAAAACGTGCGGCTGACAAGGCACAGCGAGGTAAGGTGCTCAGGACTTTGTAAATGGGCTACGATTACAGGTAAAAGTTCAATGGGGAGATGTTCGAAGCGTGACATCATGCGACCAAG